>Ga0208521_1000021_pt1 | contig 97457 bp, 74 predicted proteins | sample ETNtaG_24_FD_185754 | JGI IMG/M metagenome (GOLD analysis project Ga0208521, IMG submission 185754) | Marine microbial and viral communities from oxygen minimum zone, Eastern Pacific Ocean - ETNP201306SV47 (SPAdes) (version 2) | ecosystem: Environmental > Aquatic > Marine > Oceanic ... | reverse complement strand
GAAGGAGAGACAGTTCCAGAAGTTAAAGACGATCAGCCTTGGGATAAAAAAATAGAGGCCGGACACGCAGTAGGAGATGACGCATTTTATAAAGTGTGGGATGCTGCTGTAGCCCAAGAGAAGGATACAGATGATATTGACCCATATTCATTGGCTTTTAGAATGATGGGGAATTGTGTATATATGCTGGCCCATGCTGGGTTCACTAAAAAGCAAATTGTTTATAATATCGATGCGCCCTTCAATGCTGCACAGGAAGAGTATAAGGAAAGGAAGAAAAAAGAGAAGTCCAATGGAAAATCTAGCTCTTGTGATTGCGATAAGAAAAAAAGTGAGGGCTAAACCCACCTTTCCAACTCCTTTTGCCATGTAAATATTATTAATCCACATTCGTGGGGTTTTTTGTTTCCCACCTCTTTGCAAAAAAGTGGGGATGGTGTAAATGGGAATAACCTCCAAATTGATTCCTCTGGGTAAATTGAAGAGATGAAGAAACTATTTATTATACTATCGCTGGTTTGTTATTGGTTAACCTGTTGTGCACCGTCCGTTACTGAACTGGCTACAACAAACCCGGAGGCAGTTATCGCCAAGAAAGATGAACTATTGGCCGGAAAGTCAGTGTCGGAAGAAACACTGAAGGCATTAGTAAATGCCTATAATACCCTGGGTAGCGCTGCCTTAAAAGCTGAGAATTACAATGAAGCAGAAAAACAGTTCAAAGAATCATTGGTCCTGGACAATAAAAACAAAAAGGCAAAATACGGTTTAGCCATGATAGAAGGACTCCGCCTGTTTAAAAAAGGAAATAAATCAGCCCTTTGGGATTCACTGGAAAAGTTTGGTAAAGCAACATATTTTGATCCCACAAAAGGAGAGCCGTATTATTGGATGGGCCGCGCATATGAGAAAAAAGATGATGGCGACTTTGAGCTCATAGTTGAAGCATATGAAAATGCATTAAAAGGCAACCTTACTCCTGAACTAAAAACAGAAGTAGAAAATTGTTTAGCCACTATAAAAATACGTCAAAAAACACATGAAAGTTTTTGGAAATAGGGAAAAATAGAGGAAGTTCAAAACTTCAAAGACGAAAAATTAGAAAATACAAATTGATTCCTCTGGGTAAATTGAAATAAGGAGATAAAAATGAAACAATATATAATAGGATTTATTATACTACTTTTTAATCTGCTGACTTCACAGATAACTGTTTCTCTGGATAATAATAATACACGAGAGGTTCCTTTGTTTGGCCTTTCACATTCATCTTTGCGATATAATGATTTTGATGATTCGGGTATTGAATATGATTTTGGAGAACCGGATTTTGACTCAGCTGCACTCTGTATTAATCCACATGTATTAACTTTTCCTGGAGCGACCCCTTGTTATTTTGACTGGACAAGTGGATGGGTATTGCCTCAAGAGAGTATCAGAAACTATGTGGACACACTCAATACAATAGGTGACGGTTTGTATTATGCCGAATCTCTTGATGATTATAGTGAAGCTGAAACGCCTGGTGCTTATTTTTTTGAAATATCAAACCGGGATTATGAATGGTGGGAAAATGCGGATGGAAGTTGGAACCCAATCAATATAGGTCTTGGTGCCTTCACTAATTTTATTGATACTTATGGTATAGAAGGCACTTTTGTATTGAATATGCTCACATCTAGCATCGACACAAACATGAGTATGATAAGAAAAGGGTTGGAGGAGTGGAACGATGCGTCTGATGATGCTCCTCCGAACATACAAGTTCCGTTTAAGTATGTTGAACTTGGCAATGAATTTTATTTGCGTGGAGGAGGAGATAAATGGGAAGATGAAGAACCCAGAAATTATAAATATAACGCAGGAGAAACATTAGTAAAGGATAAAGATGAAGATGGAAAATTTGACCCAGGCAGGTTTGAGTTTATCTATCCAACGCCTCAATCTTTTGCAGAGGAGTGCAGTAAATATATAGATTCATTATCTACGATTCTACCTAATGCTAAGATTGCAATTTCATCAAAAAATAAGCCTGGCGACCCAAGGTCTGACGATTGGACCAGGCAGGTTTTATTGAATATCAACCCTCAGCTTATTGATTTAGAAACAATTTATCTGTCATGGCATGAATATTTACGTTTTGAAGAGAAAACCGATGATTTGGGGAATCAGGATACATTAAATGCAGAACAGGTGATGGCATTCCCTCAATTTAGGCATGATGATATGTTAATCGATACTGGCATGGATTCTACCACAATTACAACATTAGAAAATGACTTGGGTATGAAAATCAGGATATGGTTAACCGAAAGTGCATTCAGAGAAATTGGAGAAAAACCCTGGATATTAAAATGGGCTCAGTCACTAGTGAATATTCAAAACTATTCTTTAATGTTGAGAAATCCGTACCTTGAAATTATAATGTTGAATGCTTTACATGGTTGGTACTCTACAAGCGCAATTAATCATGGACATCAATTCCCCGATGAATTTCCACCTTATGATGATCAGGATTCTTGTAGCCCCTATGGAAGAACCGCAACCGCTTTTAGTATCTATTTCTGGAACTATATTTCAAAGGAAATGACACATATGCAGGAATTAATTTTTGAAAACACTAACGGTGATCATTTAGGTGTTATATCAGAGAATCCATTTGAAGGTGAAGATGTAGACAGTAATCAATCACCTGATGTAGGTTATGAGTATTCCTATCTGCTTGGATGGAAATTTTTTAATGCAAATGAAAGCATCCAGCGAGCTCTAATTACTAATGTTGCAGATGAGAGCAAAACACTGCAGTTCAATGACGGTTCAGGCTTTACGACTAATATTAGATGTATTGCAATAACAAGTCAAAATGAAAGTAATCTCCCTGCTATTGACCAGTATATTAATGGGGATGGTGATTTAACCTATGATACTACCTTAGTGGATTTTTCAACTAGTTCAGATCAAGAAATTGTGATTCCAGCCTATTCCGTTGTCTTATTCGAAGAGGTAGAATCACCACTGAAAGCATTTTCAACACCTACAATTCCAGGTGATTATAAGTTGCACCTTGCCTACCCCAACCCATTCAACCCAATCACAAGCCTCAGATATGACCTGCCAGAGCAGGCACAGGTTACGCTTACAGTATATGATTTAATGGGCAGGGAAGTAGCCCAACTGGTAAACACCACACAGGAAGCAGGATACAAGTCAATTCAATGGGATGCTACTGACAGCTTTGGCAAGCCAGTAAGTGCTGGTGTCTACCTCTACCAGGTTCGTGCTGGTGAGTTTGTGCAGACCAGGAAGATGGCTCTTCTGAAGTAAGGAAGAATTATTCTCATTGTCATTGCGAGGAGCAGCGCGACAAAGCAATCTCGTTAGTATGGAAAAAGAGTTCGCTGATTTCCCTTTTGTGACCCACATCACATTTCCAACTTAGAATTAGTTATTTCCCAGATTTCTGTGTAATATTTGTATCATATGAAAATTGTGGATAGGAATATATCATTTACGATTCTATTTTTATTTTTACATTTTCCAGAAAATATATCCGCAACAGCATTCATAATAGCTTAACAGGGAGACTATCATGAAGAAAACCGCGATTATTTTTCTAACTTTTTCCCTCTGTTTAGCCGCAGATGATATGACAAAGAAAGCACAAAAGATCCTTAAGGATATGCGGCAAGAGATCAGCAAAATGAAGCCCTCCTTGCAAAATATGCAGCCGTCAGCCAACTCCCATCAGAACCAAGCTCCCTCATCTCGAGATCCGGAAGATCTCTATGGAACTTGGTATAATGAAAGTCTTGAGTCGTCCCTTTACGTTACATCGGGAACCGATCAAACCTTTCCAGATTTTATGGACATCTTGGGCCTGGAAGAGTCAAACGGCGGGATTGCTGTAACCGGATCTGCAGAAGATTCCTTAACATATATGTTTGCATCGTTTTTACTTGAAAACGAAGAGGAAGAAGGTGATAGCACTGACAACGGCCCTCTAGACGCGATGCTGATTATGAATGTGAGTTTGATGGAGTTCATGGAGGGCATGGAGGGGGATACAATCATGGATGCGATGGTGCTCTTACTCGCCTTTTCAGACAGCGCTGAAAATGAAGTGAATCCGGATATTGCCGGTTTTTCAACATCTCTTGACTTTGATGATGGAGGACTTTTTGCCATAGGTGAGGATGTGTCTGGTGCAGTCACCTAGGACTCCACCGATTGGAGTGTAACTATTGATGGTTTGACTTTTTTCAATGAAGAAGGAGATTCATCATTTTTTGCTTTATCAGGAACCATCGCACCGGATATGGTCGAACTCACCGCCGGTGAGCCAACGGAAGTTCCGTTCCTGGGGAATCTGGTAGATCATGAGGATTGGTATTGGGTCTTTAATGAAGACGGGACTGGATGGGAAATCTCTATTGGTGAAGATGAGTGGGGTTCCTACTCCGATTCGACGGAGTTAACGTGGAGTGCTACAGATAGTTCTCTCTTCTTAATATTGTATAATGAATCGATAGATTCTCTATTTTTTGCTTATTCGGTTGTGAATGATTCCTTATTTCTTGAAGGCCTGTATTATCCATGTGGAGATGTTCCCATCGAAGAATGTGAAATTTATGACAATGATGGAGGTCTAAGTTACCTCCTACTTTTGGAAGACATGGAAGACATTTATTTTATGATCGATTTGGTTTGGAGGCGGGATAATGGTGGTGATGATTTCCCTGAATGTTTAACAGATTGTGATGGATTTGAGGAATGGATTGACAATTCACCTGGTGATAATGGAACAGATTTTTGCAATTGGTTACTTGATACTATAATTCCTAGTGGATGTGGAGATGACTGTCAAGATGATTTAGAAGTCATGGAAGTATTAGATACATTTCCTCCAATATGTGAGGAGTGTCTTGCAGCTGGCGATTGTGATGAAGTAATTTCAGATTTATGGGATGATGATGAGGGAGAGGTTACTGTAGATTACAATGAAGGCTGGAACCTGGTAAGCCTGCCCGTGGCAGTATGGGATTCAACATATTCTTCTATCTATCCAGATGCCGTTCCCGGTACCCTCTATGGCTTTGATGGTGCCTATGTACCTGAGGCTGCACTTGAAAACGGTGATGGATACTGGCTCTTTTTTGATGCAGAAGGCTCTACCGATGTAAGCGGAAATCCCATTGACCAGGTTCCAATCTTCCTGTCTGAAGGATGGAATCTCATGGGAAGCCTCTCTTCTGTCTTCGAATCACCTTCCATTAGTGATCCCGGCGGCATTATCGTGCCGGGAACTATTTACGGCTACAATGGTGCTTACTACAATGCTGATGCTATTGACCCCGGGAAAGGCTACTGGGTCAACGCTTCTGCGGATGGACAGGTTACACTAAATAGCGATGGCACTGCACGGATTAAACCTTTTGTTGACCGCACTGCAGATGCTAATGTCATCAGGTTCAACGGTATGCCACTCTACTTTGGAGTGACCATACCTGAAAATGAATTGCAGAGTTATGAATTGCCTCCCAGACCACCAGCAGGTGCTTCTGATGTACGATTTAAGGGTAACATCAGGATTGGAGGGGAAAACAGCGAAATAGAGGTAATGAGCCCTCATGAAACCATTGCCATCAGCTATGATGTGGTCTTAGATGCAGGTGAGTACATGCACTGGGTACTGGGCACTGGAAGCGGTGAGGAATATATTCTTGAGCAGAATGGTGAGATTACGGTACCAACGGAGGACACATTTACCTTGGAAAGAAAGGCCATTATACCAATTGCCTATACACTCCACCAGAACTACCCAAATCCCTTCAACCCCATCACAAGCCTCAGATACGACCTGCCAGAACAGGCACAGGTCATGCTTACAGTATACGACTTAATGGGCAGGGAAGTCACTCAACTTGTAAATACTGTCCAGGAAGCAGGCTTCAGGTTAGTGCAATGGAATGCTACTGATTCCTTTGGCAAACCAGTAAGCGCAGGAGTCTACCTTTACCAGATTCGTGCTGGTGAGTTTGTGCAGACAAGGAAGATGGTGCTGTTGAAGTAAGAATCTGTTTTTAATTTGGTTTAAAAAAGGCGTGTTTTTGCACGCCTTTTTTTATTTATTGTCAACGGGTTCTGGAAAATGCATTTCTGGGAATATTAAAACAAAATATATCCGTGGGATAGTGTTGGAAGACACAATTATTTTTTGCCTCACATGAGAATGAAATTACCGATCTCTCATTTCAGGCGATATCCCATGGGGTGGCTCTCCATTGCCTTCGTTTCAGGAATTTTGAATGCTTTTTTGCTGCACTATACATTGTATGCATTAATCACATCTGTTTTCTTTTTTCTGTTTTTACTCAAATCCAAAACTGATAATGCCTTCATCCTGTTTCTTTTGCTTACAATGTGGAACATTGGCTGGGCATATCATTCTTTTACATTAGATATCATGGATGAAAAAAGCGGTCTTGCGGGTCATTTCAATGATTATGATGTTTCCTTTAAAGGGGTTCTGCTTTCAAAAGGTGATACTCGGTCAGGGCAAAGGCTCCTTTTGGAAAACAGCCTGCTTTCATCAGAAACAATGTATACAACTCGGGATATCCAGTATTTTGTGTATTCATCGAATAGTACCATTGGTTCAATAGGCGATACGATCGAAGGGAAAGGAATTTTCCTTGCTTTTTTTGGGAAAAGAAACCCGGGAGATTTTGATTTCCGTTTATTTAATTACAGGAAAGGTATCTTCGGAAAAATTTACCAGGATGATGAGACAGAGCTTTTCATAACTGAACCAGAAGGGTGGAGTCATTTATCTTCATTAGCTGATGTACGGAATTCGGTAAGGTCAATCTTTTCCCGAAAAACCGATAGTGATGTTGCCGGTCTCCTGTCTGCGTTGATTCTTGGGGATAAATCCTCCGTAGATCCTGAGCTGAAAGATGCCTTTATTGAGACAGGGGTTATTCATGTCCTGGCAGTATCCGGTCTCCATGTGGGATATGTTTTGATCATTCTATTGTTTTTTTCAAAAATCTTCAGGATTCCCTGGGGGTGGGACAGGCTGGGAATCATTCTTGGCTTAGGAGGTTTTATCCTGTTAACAGGCGGAAAGGCCAGTGTTGTCCGGGCTTCCATCATGGCTGGGCTCTATATTTTGGCCCCTGTCTTGAACCGACCGATTAATGCGTGGAATATTATATCGTCTGCTGGATTTTTGATTCTCTTATGGAACCCGGTACTGATCGCTGATACTGGTTTTTTACTGAGTTTCGCTGCTGTTATTTCAATTGTCTTCTTTTTAGGAATATTCGAAAATATTCTGCCGGAAAAGCTCAAAGTAAGTCACGTTCATAATGGTGCAGTGAGATTCATCTGGGGCCTTTTCCTTGTTTCCGTTTCTGCCCAAATTGGGACCCTTCCATTTACAGCCTGGTATTTTGGCCGAATTCCTATCATTTCACTCATTGCTAATGTTATAATAGTTCCCCTTATTGGAATCCTGGTTGCACTGGGATTTGCAATATTATTGCTGGGATGTATTCCCTTTTTAAGCTCTGGCTGGGCGGAATCAGCTTGGATTGTAACAAAGGGTATCCAATGGTGTTCAGGTTTTTTTTCATCCGTTCCATTTGCTTCTATACCAATCCAGGGTCTTCATTTGGTTCATTTAGTCCAATACGGCCTGATCGTTATGTTTCTGTTTATGGTCTTTCAAAAACAGTATAGGGGAAAAACTATTTTAGCCGGCGTATTATTTATCACCATTAGTGTTTGGACATGGAGCCTGAAAAAAAAAGGTCTGGATATAGTATTTTTGGATGTAGGACAGGGCGATTCAGCCATTATTCAGTTTGAAAATGGGAAAACAATGCTTGTGGATGCAGGACAGCGAAATTGGAACAGAGATTATGGAGAGCAGGTTGTGATTCCATCAGCCAGATATTTGGGAGTGAAGCGGTTCAACTGGGTGGTTATGACCCATCCTCACAGCGATCATATTGGGGGACTTGTTTCTGTCCTCGAAGCTGTACCTGTTGATACAGTTTGGGATACATTTTCAGAATATGGTTCCTGGACATATAACCAACTTCTTGAATCATTTAAACAAAAAGGTGTTGTCTACCGTCAGCCAAATCGTGGAGAAACAATTTTTATTGATGAGAAAACCTCATTGCAGATTCTGGCTCCAGATTCTACCATGGTGAAAAATGAACATAACGTAAACAATATGAGCATTGTTTTCCGATTGATTCATGGCAAGGTAACTGTGCTTTTCACCGGGGACCTGGAAAAAGAAGGAGATCACTTGCTTTTATCTCTCCAATCGTATTTAGATTCTGACGTTTTGAAAGTAGCTCATCATGGTTCAATAACAAGCACAACTCAACCTTTGCTGGACATGATCACACCTGAACTTGCGATAATTTCAGTAGGAAGAAAGAATAAATTCAAACATCCTTCACCGATTGTCATACAGCGATTGATGGATGCAAATGTCCGAATCCACCGAACGGATAGAGATGGTGCAATCTGGTTGCATTCAGACGGGAAATCAATTAAGGAATTCGCATGGCGCTGATTGCCGGCGTAGATGAAGCGGGCAGGGGCCCCCTGGCAGGCCCAGTAGCGGCTGCAGCGGTCATTCTCCCTGAAGATCATTCCATAGCTGGGCTTAACGATTCAAAAAAGTTGTCTCCTAAAAAACGTGAAATGCTCTATGACCAGATAATGAATCAGGCCCTTGCAGTTGGAATTGGCACTGTAGATGAGAAAACCATTGATCATGTGAATATTTTGAACGGAACCTACAAGGCGATGCGCATGGCTCTTGGGGATTTAGATGTCCAGCCGGATCACGCTTTAATTGACGGATTTCCTCTTCCGGACCAGATCATCCCGAATAAAGGGATAATCAAGGGAGATGAGAAGATTGAAGTTATCCAGGCTGCTTCTATTATCGCAAAGGTTACACGTGATAGAATTATGGATAAATACGATGTTATTTTCCCTGAATACGGTTTTTCCGGTAACAAGGGTTATGGAACGCTCAAACATATGGATGCTTTAAAAAAGTGGAAAGCGACTCCGATTCATCGGAAGTCATTCAAACCTGTCAGAGATAATTTTCCCACTATATCCTGGTATAGGAAACATCGCCGAATTGGCTGGATCGGAGAGAAACTGGCAGCACTTTTCCTTATGAAAAAGTGTTATGAAATCAAATCGATGAATGAATATTGTGCACCCTATGGAGAGCTTGACCTGATCGCTGAAAAAAATGACGAAATTGTTTTCGTAGAAGTAAAAACAGTTTCAAAGGAACAATTAGGTTCGCCGGAATTAAAAATCGATGCTGAGAAAATCTCAAAACTGGAAAAAGCAATTGACTCATATTTAATGAAAAATGATATAACGAAAGATATTCGACTGGATATTGTCACAGTATTTTTAAGGAAGGGAAGACCCATTATAAATCATTATAAAGGAATTGACATTTGTTGATATTTCAATATTGCATCACACATAACCTTTGTAAATTAATTTGGTTGAATCGTAAATAACATGCTGAAAAAATCAAAGAAAATCATTCGAGAGGCCCGGTCACTAGCAACGCTGGTATTGATTGTATTTCTCCTGAAAGTTACAATTGTCGAAGCCTATATTGTGCCCACCGGCAGTATGGAAGACACCATCATGACGGGAGATTTTCTCATAGGAAGCCGGTTTAATTATGGAATGCGATCTCCGGATTGGATCGGGATTCCCTACACGGATAAAGGATTTGATATCCCCTATATTCGCTTTCCAAAATTCAAGGAGCCAAGACAGGGGGATGTTATTATCTTTAAATACCCGAGAGACAGGTATTATAAGTATGTAAAACGATGTATAGCCGAACCAGGTGACAGTGTAAAAATCGAAGCAAGAAAAGTTTTTGTAAATGGTATTGAATATCCATTATCGGAAAATGGGAAATTCGTTTCGCCGATGATGCCGGAAGGTTTTCAACAAAACAGGATGTTCCATAGTAGTTTTGGAATAAATAAAGATCATTTTAAAACGTTTCGTATCCCTCAAAAAGGGGATCACTACACAATTGTTGACGGCATACCATTTATTAACGGTGAAAAATCAGATTGGCGTTTTCTTTTACCTTTGATCCTCCTTGATGGTCATTCAGCCACATTGGAAAATCAAGCAGTTGCATATCATTTCACTATGACTGATCCAAATGACCTTTTCCGGCGAAAAGGCACGCGGGAGGTGTACAATGATTATTTTCCCGATGGAACTTGGATTAATCCATGGTCAGCTTCAATTAAAGATGAAGATTTTCAATTTTTACATGTTGATGGAAAATTGGTAAAAGAAATGGATTCCTATACCATAAAACAGGATTATTACTGGGCGATGGGTGATAATCGTGATGACAGCCTTGATTCCCGTTTCTGGGGATTTGTTCCGTTTAATCATATTCTTGGAGAGGCTCTTTTTGTGTATTTCTCTCTCAATTTGGATACCTGGATTCCAAGATTCAATCGAATAGCTACAGTATTGAAATGATATTTTTCACCTTGCCTGTTCTTTCCAATGATGTGTATTTTGCTGACCGTTCAAAAGTGTAACCGTAATGAAACCTGAAGTAGAAATAAAATGAAACTCTGCCTACACCTTATTATACTCATAATACCTTTGGCCCTGGCAACCTCTCAAGAAGTTAAAGGGACTTCTCCAACGGGTACTACCGTTGTAGAAATTGATGAAGCCACATCGGCTGTTAAGGAAGGAATACCTGATACCTTAGCACTTCAACCGGAAATAATGGGGCTTGACTATGGATATAAAGGATTTATCTGGGGGAGTCCAAAGGGCACAATCCCCCAAATGCCTTATATGAATTCTTATGAATTGAACAGTGACAGTTCTTCGATTATATTTTCTGGCAATCTGGGACCTGATGAGGTAACGATGGAGTACGTTTTTGGGGATAGCGGATTATGGAAAGTGGACATTAGCTATGTGCTCGATCCTTTTGATCTGGATAGGCAAATCCATGATTTTCATAGGGTTGCAAACGTTATTACTGAAATTTATGGCCCACCTGTTTCGTCTCAACAAACAGAATCGGGCCCTGGCTTGTCTTATAATAATGAACCAACTATTCATTATTCCAGAGCATTTTTTATGTCTTCCTGGGTTGAAGTACCGAGCCGAATTGAACTAATCTTACATTCTTTGATACAGCTGAATATGACTGATTTTCCAATTATCAATGACAAAACAAGTTTATTGCGACTGGTGTATTACAATCCAGATTATATGCTTCAAACAAATGACGATGAATATCCATCTATCTTTGATTTGTATTAATCTAAGATGAAAATATTCTGAATACTTGGTTGCTGACACTGAATTTTATCCTATTTTTTTATTTGGATTAATTTATTTTTATGAGTATAAACTTTGACAATAAGGATGATCGTATGGGTTATCTGAATGAAAAGATGGATAACCTTTTAGATGGGATCGACGAACAGTACGGCAAGGCTTTATTTGATGAGTTGATAGTAAGATTAAAAAACACCGTTGTTGATTTTAACGAAGAGGTTCAGGGTATGACCAATCAATTAAAATCATCAACTGATAAAAGATCACAATTAATAGAAAAAATAAAATTATCTATTGATGATGATAGTGAAGAAGAAGCGATTGAAGAACCAGAAACTGAACCAGCTGCCCGTGAACTCACCGAGTGGGAAAAGCGTTTAGAATCCTTAGAAAATAATAGGTAGAAATCTCATGAGTATTAAAGATAAAATCATTTTTAGTATAATGTTTCTTTTGATTGCCGGCGGTGCATATATCCAGTTTAGCTATTTCCAGGCTATGGATCGAATGGCTATGATGGAAGCCGAACAAATCAAGCATGTAGATGAGGTAAACAAGGAGTTTAGAGAGGATTTAAGAAAATTAAATTTACAATTTATAGGCCGCGGGAAACATTTACGAAAAGCCCAGGAAGATATTATTGCCAACACGGAGTTGATTCATTCTACAGCTGATTCACTGGGTGGCTTAATTGAAGATGTTGCATTTAATTTAAGTGAATTAGATCGGGAAGTTCAAAAACATTTCAGCTCAATTGAAGAGGAGATCAGTGATTTGAAAGACGATTTCAAAAGCGAACGGAGAAAAAACTCACGGAAATTATCTGATATAGATCAATCGATCACTACCTTACAGAATGATCTGAAAGAAATTGAAAATTTAAGCCTCATTCAAAAGGAAAAAGCGAAAGCGAAAACTGAAGCTGAAAAGAATAAAAAATAGTCTGTGTTATAGTTGAATGAAAATGTGTTTGGTGTTTAAGTCTTTAGATTACTGCCCCATTTTTAACTTAAAGTAGTCCTTTATATCACACAAGTATAATCTTAAAAGTGTGTTGGTTATATCCAATAATTATTGAGAGAAAAGTTACCTTATAGAAAAAAATGGGGTAGACTTCACAATGACCTCGGGACAAGGTGAATGTCTACCCCCTTCCACATACCAAAGGCACCAAACCAGCACCTTCATGGGGTAAAGTAATAGTTTAAGCCGGTAAAATGCAATCATTTTTTTTAATTCCCAATTTCTATTTATTGTTTTTTGGTAATAAATGATGTGACGTGTGTCACAGCTCATTTTGATATTTATCTTATAAAGATGTATTATCTTATGGCGCATTAGATTATAGAATCGACAATAAAGGTCACATTATGCAATGCAGATTTTTTTTACTTAGCTCTCATCCAGCTTTATGAGGGAATTTCTTTCCTAAAACGTTGTGTGTAATGAAATGAAAATATTTTCTGTCAAAAAGTTAATTATATTTTACTGTTTCATTGTATTTGGACTTTTGACTTGTGAGAGACCTCCCATTCCCGATCCTGGGATTTCCATTATTCAACCTTCGTTTTATACTACATTTGACACTTCTTCTGTTACATTTATATGGGAGGCGAATGAAGACGCCAATGAATTCAGCTATAGCCTTGATAATATCGTATGGAGCGACTGGTTTGAAGCTACAACTCTCACCCTGCACTACCTTGACGAAGGGGAACATATTATTTGGATCAATGCACGTTTTTCAGATTTATATGAGAGTGATAACTCACTTGAAGTAACATTTGAAGTAGATGCCATACAAGGCCCCTCATTGAGGCTGTTCCCTCTTCTTCGAAAAGCAAATATTGGTGTAATGGATACTGTGTATGTCTTTGTTGAAGAGGTGGAAAATGTCATGGCAACGGAATTGGAGATTGCCTATGATCCAGGTTCACTTGATCCAGACTCAATTCGCGTAACAGGAGATTCACTGTTTACCGGTTTTGGCAGTAAAGCCATTATGATTCAGGAGCATGACAGGGCACAGGGCATCATTCATTTGAACTTGGGTGTAGCTGATGAAGAGGGTATCTCCGGCAGTGGTGCTGTGATTCTTATTGAATTTCTTCCAGTTATCCCAGACACATTCTCCTTTGATATATCCGGAGAAGCAACATTCAGAGATTCAAATAATGTAAACATAAATATCCTGAAGCAGGTCTCTGGGCGTGTTGAAGTGACAGAATGAACACATTACTTAATATAATTTTTATCTTTGTATTGATAATTCCACTGTATGCTCAGAATAATGCTCCGGAGATCACAGGGCAGGAAGAACTCTCCACTCCTGAAGACACGCCTCTTACAATCACATTTAGTGACCTTTCAGTAGAGGATGTGGACAACACGTATCCAGATGACTTTACTCTGACCGTTCTTGAAGGGGACAACTATACCATAGAAGGCGGATCAGGCGGTGAAAACTCAGATACAAATCCATTTGAAGACTTGGTAACCCCTAACCCGTCTTCAGGTGTATTCTTAGCTCAGGCAACCATAGATGGAACTCCTGCAGGAGAAGGGGATTGGTCAGCAGCTTTTGATGAGGATGGAAATATTGCAGGCGCAGCTGCAATTATGATCAATGCAGGGACTGCATATATTAATATGCCGATTTATGGTGATGACACTACAACTCCTGATGTTGATGAAGGAATGAATGCAGGTGAAAGTTTTGTTTTAAAGATTTGGGATTCTTCCACGGGTGATATTCTTGATTATCCAGAGAGTTTTGACTGCTGGTACAATAATAATGGTGGTCCCATGAATGGATGTGGTAATTATACTGAAGTTTTTGATTTTCCTGTAAGCACAGGCGGTGATGGGAACACCATTGTTCCAGATGAAAACTATTTTGGTGATTTGACGGTACCGGTTTATGTAGATGATGGAGAAGCGGAGAACAGTCAGAGTAACACATTTGATCTGCTTGTAACAGTAACTTCGGTCAATGATGCTGGACCGGTCCTTGGAGAAATAGGTCCACAAGGAACGGATGAAGATACACCGTTGACAGTTACCTTATCTGCAAGTGATGTGGATAATGATGAATTAATTTTCAGCGCTGAGAGTGACAACGAATCAGTGACTGTTTCTGTTATTGGTGATCAGTTAATCATGACCCCTGCACCTGATTATTTTGGTACTGCAAATATCACGGTGACAGTCAGTGACGAATTTTTAACTGATTCTGAGACTTTTGAACTTACAGTGAATCCTGCAAATGATGCCCCGGTCATTGAAGATATTGCCGCCCAGGTAATGGATGAGGATGCGACGCTGACGATTATTTTGAATGCTTCTGATGTGGATGGTGGTTCCGGAGAGGGAGATGAGAATGATCTTACATTTAGTGTCGTCAGTGACAATGATGCAATCAGTATAAGTGTGGATTCTACTCTGCTAACTATTACTCCGGATACAAATTACTACGGAAATGCAACAATTACAGTAACGGTAACGGATATGGGTAATCGTTTGATGGATGAGACCTCATTTGGTGTTACGGTTAACAATGTAAATGATTTCCCTGTCCTGACAGTGATTGGTGACCAATCAATCAATGAAGATACACTGATCACCTTATCTGTAGACTTTACTGATGTTGACATTCATGATCCGGCTGACACACATACAATCACAGTTGAGTCCAGCAGTCCGGCAGATGTATCAGTTGAGAATTTGAGCGGTGATGTATCCGGTTCAACGTATGACCTTGTACCTTCTCCTGATTTTTTTGGTACAGCGGATATTACTGTTACAGTTATGGATAACGGGGAAGACAGTCTCACAGTCAGTGAGGCTTACACATTGACTGTAAATGCTGTAAATGATTTCCCGGTCATGGCTGCCATTTCAGACACCAGTACGGCTGAGGACACGCCGTTGACGATTACGGTATCGTCAAGCGATGTTGACACAGGTACAGGTGATGGTGATGAGAACACTCCTGCATACAGCGCAGAGAGTTCAAGTCCTGATGATGTAGCTGTTGAAATGGATGGTGACCAGTTAACGATGACACCGTCTTTGGACTTTCACGGAGATGTATTGATCACAGTGACGGCTGAAGATGACGGTGGTTTGAGTGATGCCACAGATTTTGTTTTGATAGTTGCTCCTGTAAATGATGCCCCGGTCATTGAAGATATTGCCGCCCAGGTAATGGATGAGGATACGACGCTGACGATAATTTTGAGTGCTTCGGATGTGGATGGTGGTTCCGGAGAGGGAGATGAGAATGATCTTGCATTTAGTGTCGTCAATGACAATGATGCAATCAGTGTAAGTGTGAATTCTACTCTACTAACTGTTACTCCGGATACAAATTACTACGGAAATGCAACAATTACAGTAACAGTAACGGATATGGGTAATCGTTTGACGGATGAGACCTCATTTGGTGTTACGGTTAACAATGTGAATGATTCCCCGGTCCTGACAGTGATTGGTAACCAGTCAACCAATGAAGATACACTGATCACCTTATCTGTAGACTTTACTGATGTTGACATTCATGATCCGGCTGACACACATACAATCACAGTTGAGTCCAGCAGTCCGGCAGATGTATCAGTTGAGAATTTGAGCGGTGATGTATCCGGTTCAACGTATGATCTTGTACCTTCTCCTGATTTTTTTGGTACAGCGGATATTACTGTTACAGTTATGGATAACGGAGAAGACAGTCTCACAATCAGTGAGGCTTACACATTGACAGTAAATGCTGTAAATGATTTCCCGGTCATGGCTGCCATTTCAGACACCAGTACGGCTGAGGACACGCCGTTGACGATTACGGTATCATCAAGTGATGCAGACCCACTCCAAGAACCGTCTTATTTGGCATCCAGTGACAATGAGAATGTAAGTGTTTCTTTGTCAGGTGCCGATGAAGATGGTGATCAGCTCACATTGACTCCTGTTCTTAACTGGAGTGGATCAGCGTCAATCATGGTAACTGTCGTTGATGGTGCCGGCGGAATAGATTCTGCTAGTTTTGAATTAACAGTATATCCTGTAAATGATGCCCCGGTCATTGATAGCTCAGCTGTATTCACAACACTTGAAGAGATACCTGTGGAGGTTACACTTGACAGCCTTTATGTTACTGATGTGGATAATTTATACCCAATAGGTTTTACATTAACTGTTTTGGACAGTGGAGATTATTCTGAATTCTATTCTGTAGATGGCACTACAATCATCCCCGGATTGGATTTCGATGGTACATTGGTGGCACCGGTCTATGTGAATGATGGTGAAGAGGAATACAGCCAGAGTGAAATATTTCCGTTAGCTGTATTTGTGGAGAATACGAATGATGCCCCAATCCTTGAATTTATTGAGGATCAGGAGACAGATGAGGACACACCGATTACAATTACCTTATCTGCCAGTGATACTGAAGGAAGCGAACTTAATTTCAGTGCATCTACCGATACTGCCGCAGTAACCGTTTCTATTGTCGGTGGTGATTTATTAACCATGACTCCGTCTGATGACTGGCATGGCACAGCCTATATTTCTGTGACGGTCAGTGATGGTAGTTTGACTGATTCAGGCACGTTCAGCCTGACGGTCAATCCTGTGAATGATGTCCCGGTTCTGGCTGAAATTAGTATCCAGATAACCGATGAGGATACGCCATTGGTACTTACGTTAGAAGTAATGAATGTGGATGAAGATGAATTAACATTCAGCGCTGTCAGTGAACATCCTGAGAATGTTGCAGCCGAAGTTACAGGTAATCAGTTAACGCTGTCTCCAGCTCAAGACTGGTATGGTACCGTAAATATTTTTGTGTCAGTCAGTGATGGTAGTTTGGCTGATTCAACTTCGTTCAGCTTGAGTGTAAACTCCGTTAATGATATACCTATAGGTTATATAGGAACGAGCTATACGGAGACGACCGGTGATAAGACATTTACTGTTTCATATGAGGACACTGAGGGTGATGATGTTACCTGGGAGTACTACTATTCAATAGACTTTGGTTCAACCTGGGCTTCTGCTGATGTTGAACCAGGCCCCGGCTATATCACCTGGCATTCTCTAAACGATATTCCCGACTATGAGTCCAGATCAATTTTATTTAAGGTAATTCCGTTTGACAATGACGAAGGCGAATCAGCAACAACAGATTATTTTGCAATTGATAATGACCATTCAACTGCAGAGATTCTTTTGGCCCCGGCTGAATATTCAGGAGTGGTCACAATTCCTTACCATTTGAGCGATATGGGGAATGATACATTGAATCTTTATCTGGAGTATTATCAGAATCAGGAATGGAAATTAGGCACCATTTTAGATGAGGGAAATATTGGAGTTACTGAGTACGATAGTTCCATGGTATGGGACACTCCATCCGACTTGAATAACCTTGATTTATTGAACTTACTTTTAAGGCTGACAGGAGAAGATGAATGGGATTTTGGATTAAGTGATTCTCTGGTTATACATCTCGATAATGAGGTGGGGCCTCAGCTTCTCTCAAATCCTCAGTCCATTTCCCTGCGTGCTCCAATAGACCTGGAATTTGATTTGCCGATCACCGAAAGCCAGTTAGAAAACCATTTTGAAATTATTTCACTATATGATACCGGTGTTTCAGAGAAATTATTTGTGAACAGGCTGGACGATCACAGATTTATCCGCTTAAGCCTGGATTCCTTAATGAGTTTTGCATCCCTGGATACAATTACCATTACTATTCTGAATTCTCTCACAGACACATTGGGCAAGGGGCTGGATGGTGACGGAGATGGTGATCCTGAATATGGTGATGAAGATAATGTTACTATCACAGTCAACACCCATCTTCTTGCTGATTTTGATACAACGGGAGTTATTGATTTTGATGATTTGAATAGATTTGTTACTGCCTGGGATACAACCGGGGAAAATAGGGATTATTCATATGAACTTGGGCCTGCTGCCGGCACGGTACCGCACCTGATACCTACGTATGACAATACATTTAATATTGAAGACCTTGTTTCTTTCTTGAGAATGTGGAACTGGTCAGACGCAACTGCCCTCCCCAGATTGGCAGGTGCTCCATTCTCCGGAAAACAACTGGACGTTTCATTTGAATCCGATGAACTGAGAATGGAAATTCCTGATTATGATGTGGGTATTTCCGGGATTTATGTTCAGGTACAAAGTCAGGATGGTCTCTGGATAGATATTTCTGATGAACTCACTAATCTGTTCAGCATATCATTGAACAGGGCATGGGAGGACCTAAACACACAGGAATGGAATATGGGACTGACAAATGCGAACAGCGATTTCAATTCGATTGTGTTAGGTCACATAGATGTTTCTCAGGTGGATAATCCTGAATTTATTATCATGTATGAGATAATTGGCCTGGATGGAAGTGTTCTCAGCAGAGGTACAAAAACAATTCACTATATTCATGTTCCTGGGGAGTTTGCTCTTCATCAGAATTATCCCAATCCCTTTAATCCTGTTACCACCATTAATTATGACCTTGCAAAAGACGGCCATATTTCAATTGTTGTATATGATTTGTTAGGCAGGGAGGTGAAAACACTGATTAACGAGGTGCAGAATGCAGGATATACTTCTATCAGATGGGATGGAACTGATAATCGTGGAAAAACCCTGGCATCAGGTATGTATTTTTATCAGATGTATACGGGAGATTTTATTCTGGTAAGAAAAATGGTTCTGTTGAAGTAAGGTTCACATAGAACAGGTTTGCTGATTGGATATAATGCAAATTATTTGCATTATGTTAAAAACTATTTTTAATTATTATATTCTTTTATTATATTCAAATTGTAAAACCAAAGGATTTATTATGAAGAAATTGGGATTTTTAACCATGTTAATGAAAAGTTATTTAATAATATTTATTGTTCTGTCGATGGAATTTTGTCATGCCCAGGTTGGAGACGTCATTTGGGAAGAGAATTTTAATGATCTGGATAACTGGATGAAGATCACCGGAAATGGTTCCTGGGGCTGGGGCAATGGTGAACTGGAATTCTACAAGGAAGAAAATGTTGAAATAGTTGAAGTTCCCGGAGACCCGGGGAATAATGCTCTGCACATCACCGCCAAACAGGAATCAGGCCCCGACATTGTTGACCAATGGGGGAATCCGTTAAACTATACATCGGGAAAGGTGACCACAAAAGCAAAAGTCTCGGTTCAATACGGTGTGATTGAGACAAGAGTAAGAGTGCCAGACCTTGATCTTGGAGGATGGCCTGCAGTATGGCTGCTTGGAACATCAAATCTCGGCTGGCCCCATAGTGGTGAACTCGATATGATGGAAATGGGTTCTCGCCAGGCTTTCAGGGATTTACACGATGAGCACAATGGTGGTAATGGTGCTGACAATTCAACCGTTAATCAAGTTGTGGGGGCCAATGCTCTGTTTTATTCTGATGATGCCTTAACTCCGGAAAATCCATCCGGTGCCGCCAGTATTTCATGGGATCTGGACGATGACTATTGCAGACCCTACTACAATTATGATAATCTGAACGACAGGTTTCTCACATATCGCATGTATTGGGATGAGGAGAGCATACGATTTACTGTTATTGATGATAATGTTGAGTACGATCTTTACACAGATCCATTTCCGATTGACAGTGTTTCAGCTGAATTTCAGGAACCCTTTTACCTTATAGCCAATCTGGCCATAGGCGGATTATTTACAGATGCAGATTATTTTGGTGGAAATGGATTGCCGATTTCTATGCCTTTTCCTGCTCATATGTATGTTGACTACATTAAAGTAATGGAATGGAACGGGCAGGGGGAAGTTCATATCGGGCCGCCCACTTTCCAGGGAGGTACCTTTGGTCTCTTTACAGACACAACTCCGATTGATAACGGTTTGGTAGTCGGTGATGATGCGGAAATCTATGTTTGGGAAGGCACCTTAAGCGAAGGCAGTATTCCACCCTATGAAGGTGAAAATGGCATATCATGGCAAACTACCGGATTAGGCTGGTTTGGCGCAGGGATCATGTCCATGCAGCCAGTTAACCTGTTCAATTTTGGAGAGGGACATTTAAAATTCATGATCAACATCCCGGCTAATATCTCCTTCAAGATCGGGATTATTGACGCCTGGGGTAACCAGTCGTATGTTGATTTTCCGGCGAATCAAACCACATACGGTCTTGTCAGGAACGGCAATTGGGGACAGGCATCAATACCCGTGGAAGATATCAGGGGCGAATGGATCGATCTGCGAATGTTGAGTTATGAATTTGTGATATTGGAAGTAAACGGTGCCGGGTGTGAGTTCGGCCTGGATGATATTTACTGGGATGGTGGTGGCACTGGTAGCGTTACTGTAGATTACAATGAAGGCTGGAACATGGTGGGGCTGCCTTTAGAAGTAGAAGATACATACTACCAGACATTATTTCCTGATGCATTTAATAATGCTTTGTACTCTTTTGACGGATCATATTCACCTGTAGAATATTTGGTATTAGGGACAGGATACCTGATACGCCTTTCTGATGGTGGAACAGTAGAATTTTCTGGTACAACAATAGATGAGCTTACCATATCTCTCACAGAAGGCTGGAACCTTATTTCTGGCATCTCAACATCTTTACCAGTAGATGTGTTGTACAATTCAGGTTTGGTGGTCTCAAATGGCGTCTACGCTTTTGATGGCAGTTATTACAATGCGTTGACCATAGATCCAGGGATGGGCTATTGGGTAAGGGCATTAGCTGATGGAGATGTGACTTTGTCCAGTTCAAGTTCCATGGGAAGAACAGTACCAATAGTGAATCACTTTTTAGGTGCAAATACCTTAGAGCTTTCTAACGGAACTCACTCATCTACACTCTACTTTGGCAAGGATGTGCCGGAAGGAGAGGAACTCAGCTACAGTTTGCCTCCCACATTCCCGCAAATGGCGTTTGATGTTCGTTTTAATGGAGATATGAAATACGCTTTTGAGTCTGGTGATATAGAAGTATTAAATACATCTGACAATCTTACCATTAGCTACGATGTGGTCTTAGATGCTGGTGAGCATATGAACTGGGTGCTTGGTTCTTCCGGTGGTGAAGAATACATTCTTGAAGGCACTGGGACGATTACAATTCCATCATCAGAAAGATTTGTTTTAAACAGAGGATCTGTGATCCCCATCACATTTGCACTCCATCAAAACTACCCCAATCCTTTCAACCCAATCACAAGCCTCAGATACGACCTTCCAGAACAGGCACAGGTTACACTTACAGTATACGACCTGATGGGCAGGGAAGTAGCACAACTGGTTAACATCACTCAAGACGCAGGCTACAGGTCAGTTCAGTGGAATGCTACTGATTCCTTTGGCAAACCAGTAAGCGCAGGAGTCTACCTCTACCAGGTTCGTTCTGGTGAGTTTGTGCAGACCAGGAAGATGGTGCTGCTCAAATAAATAGACCTGTTGAGCGTTTTCGCCAACCGGCGGAGGAGATGAGTGGTGCTTTGGAACAAATGAATTCCAATAAAGAAAACCCCGCTTTTTTTACCTATTTTTTTCCAGTCCATAATGAGAAGATCAGATCAATTATGAATGATTGTGATACAGATCACATATTTTTTACACCATTTCTTCAGTCTGTCATTTATTTTCAGTAATTTCGCTTCCTATTTTGATAAAAAATAAAGAAAGCAAACACATTGATAATTTTTAATTTATTCTTTTTTAAGAGGTGTTGATCCTATGTGGCCTGTAATTGTTGATTTTGGCAATGTTACTCTTTTTGGGAAAAGCATACACCTGGCGATCTATTCTTATGGGTTCATGCTGGTTGTTGCCTTTTATTCCTGTTATTTTCTTTTATCTAAAGATTTAAAACGTCTTGGCTATGAGGCTAAGCTTGCTTCGGATATTACTTTTTTTGCCGCAGTAGGAGGGATTGCAGGCTCAAAAATATATTACCTGCTTGAAAACCTGGCAAAGGTCATAGAAGATCCTTTTGGGATGATTTTCAGCGGTTCCGGGCTTGTATTTTTAGGCGGGCTAATGGGAGGGACACTGGGTGTGACTTATGTGATTCGAAAGAATCAGCTTAACTGGCTGACCTTCGGAGATATTGTAGCCCCATTGCTTATTCTTGGGTATGCCATTGGGCGAATCGGATGCTTTTTGGTGGGTGATGATTACGGGCTGCCAACGAATATGCCCTGGGGAATGTCCTTTGAAAATGGTCTGCCCCCTACAACATACTCTGTGATTGAACGGTATTATCCCTGGGTTGATCTGGCAGGCTTTAGTGAAGGACTCCTCAAGGTTCATCCAACTCAACTTATGGAAACCTGTATTGGATTCATTATTTTCTTTTACCTCTGGAAAAAGCGTACAGCCATTTCAGCAGTAGGAAGTCTGTTTTTTACGTATCTTATTCTTGCCGGTGCAGAACGGTTTTTCATGGAATTTATTCGCTTGAACTCAAAATATATTTTTATTTTTTCCGGAGCCCAGGTTATTTCAATCATCATGATCATTTCAGGAACATATTTTCTGATGAATCCGTTTAACGGGCATGTTCAAGAAACCGAATCCTGAAACCTTTTTGAAAAGTTTCAAATACACTTCCCAGTTATCGAAGCGATGACGTATGTTTCAAGAGGGAAAAGGAACTCTCTTTCACTCTGATTGAAACAATGATATTCCACAAAAAAGATATTCATTTTGCAGGTAGACTCTCATGAAGAAGGCTATCATCAAATTGCTGGAAGCCAATCCTGGGTATCAATTCACCCAGCGCGAATTATTGAAACGGCTTAAAATTCAAACAGCAAAAAGAAAAAAATTCCGATACATTCTGAACTCTCTAGTGGAAAAAGAAAAGAGAGTACGGCTGAAAGGCAATACATATTCCATATCTCAGAAAAACAGGTCAATCCAGGGGAGGCTGAGTATTACTCAAAAAGGATTTGGGTTTTTGATTACTGAGCCTGATCAACCTGATATTTTTATCGGCCGCCGGAATATTCGTGATGCAATTGATGGTGACAGTGTTCTTGTTCGGGTTCGCAATGGATCAAAAAGAGATCGACCCCGTGGGGTTGTTATAGATGTTCTGGAACGGAAAACCGATCGATTTATTGGAACCGTCGTGCACAAAGGAAAAAGTGACTGGTTAACCATTACACCTTTCACCCCGGAACGGAAAATTCTTATCCAAAAAGCTAAATCGACAGACTATAGGGATGGACAAGTTGTGGTTGCTGATGTACTCAATTGGGGAACATCTGTTAATCCAATACTGGTTAAAGTTGTTAAGGTGATCGGCGATGGAGCTGATGCTGGAAATGATTTTCAAATCATTCTGGAGAAGCATGGGTATACAGTGGATTTCCCTCAAAATGTAGAACAATCTGCACGGAACTGCAGTGTGGATTACATTAAAAAAGAAACTCCACATCGTCGGGATTTACGATCTGTTCAATCGTTCACTATTGATCCTGAAACCGCACAGGATTTTGATGATGCTTTATCAATAGAAGTAACTGGAAACGGGATTAAGCTTGGGGTGCATATTGCAGATGTGAGCCATTTCATTACACGGGGATCCCCGCTTGACCTGGAAGCCTTCAAACGCAGCAACTCCGTTTATTTTAGCGAGGGTGTTGTTCATATGATTCCGGAAACCCTTTCCGGGGATCTTTGTTCCCTGAAACCTGATGAAGATCGATTGGCCATGACTGCCCTTATTGATCTTGACAGGGATTGGAATGTTACCCGTTTCGATGTATTTCCTTCTGTTATCCGAAGTTGTTGTCGATTCACTTATAAAATGGTTCAGGAAATCCTGGATGAGAAAAAAACTCATTCACTCAAAGACAAAATAAAGCTGTTGGAAAAACTGAGCAAAAACCTCTTTAAAAAGCGAACGGAAATGGGAAGTATTGATTTTGATATCCCAGAACCGATATTTTCGATTGGTAAAGAAGGAATTCCCCACGAAATACGGCCCAGTGAACGTCTCCAAAGCCATAGGATTGTAGAAGAATGTATGTTATTGGCAAATCGCCTGGTGGCGGAACGATACGGTATAATCAACGGCAAACCTGCACCTTTTGTTTACAGGACTCATAAGAAACCAAAATCTGAAGATATCACATCATTTCTCCTATTGTTAAAACGGATAGGGTTTTCCTTACAGAAAAAACATGACCCTCACACATCCAGGGGTATGAGGGATATCCTTGAAGATGTGGAAGATTCGGCCTATAAAGGCCTGATTGAATCAGTTGCCCTGCGTGCCATGTCCAAGGCAAATTATTCTGTAGAGCGCAGGGGACATTTCGGACTGGCCTTCCAGCATTATACCCATTTTACCTCTCCCATTCGAAGATATCCTGACCTGCTGGTGCACCGGCGGATTAAAGATATTCTTGAGAAAAAAACAGTAAAAACACAACATCTGATGGAATTTCTCCATTCCGCATTGGACCAGGCCAATCAAATGGAGTTAAGAGCTCTAAATGCAGAAAGGGAATATATCAAAATCAAGCAGTTTCGTTGGCTGAATGAGAGAATAGGCGATTCATTTAATGGAATTATTTCCGGAGTGACACATTTTGGAATTTTTGTTGAATTAGAAGAATCTTTGGCAGAAGGTCTGGTTCATATAGACAGCTTTGAAGATGATGATTACAGTTTTGATGAAGATCATTATTGCTTGCGTGGACGTAAGAGCAAAAAAGAATACCGTTTAGGTGATGAAGTAGTTGTGGGAGTCCTGGATGTGATCATTGAACGCCAGAGAGCTAACTTCACAATTGAAAGTTAACTAGGTTGTGATGATTTCAAGAAATCCAGTGTTCCTTTTTTCAGTTTTGTTGATTTTGATAAGCGGATGCAGTACAAAACGCGAGTCCCTTGGTTCGGACAATGAAATTATTGTTATCGCATCAATTGAAGATCAGGAAGATATTCGTAATGTACTGGAAAAAATATTTTCCGACACATTGTATACACCAGAACCGGAACCATTTTATAAAATGAAATTCGTTAGTCCGAAAGGATTCAACAATCTTAAGCGTCAAACAAATCTGGCGGTTGCTTCAATTGGAGATAACCTGCTCAACCCGGGAACAAATTTGGTAAAAAACCTATTAGGTAAAGACAACTATGAACGAACAATAGACGGCGGTGATCATTTCATATTCACTGAAGATCAATTTGCCAAGGGTCAGTTGTTCATGATTTTAAGCGGACAATCCAAGGATGATATAATCCAGGATATACGGGGAAAAGAAGAATGGGTCAGATCCCGGTTCAATGAAAACTTTAACAGAAAGCAGAAAAAATACCTTTTTGATCAAATGCGGAGAAAAGATGTGGAAGAGGATTTTATGAAAAAATACCAGTGGAGTCTTAACATTCCCTGGGGATGGGAAATTATCCAGGAAAAACCTGACTCAAACTGGGTCTGGCTAGGGAGGGAAATGCCCTACCAGTGGGTGTCAGTTCACTGGGAAGAAGGCCTGACTGCCTCTGATTCGCTGAGTGCTGCAGAGGTGGGATGGAATTTTCCACAAAAGTTTTATGGACATATTCGGTACCATCCCTATAAATTTAACATTCAACAGACTCGTTTTCTTCATTGGACTGGTTGGAAGGTTACAGGTATATGGGAATCTGAACAAGAAGCTCAGGGAGGACCGTTTATCAGTTATATTATCTTCGATGGAGTCACTGACAGGACATATCATATTAATATCCTCATATTTTATCCTGGAAATGATAAAAGTATATATTTACGGCAAATGGATTTGATTGCTCATTCCTTTCGTGTGAGGAAAGAATAATTATGAAGAAAAAAGTCCTGGTAACAGGCGCCTTCGGGCAGTTGGGAAATGCAGTGTTAAAGAAATTTCAGGATGTTGATATGTTAGCGACCGATCTTTTTATTCCGGAATTTTCTTCAGGATCTTATTCCAGTGAGATTCTGGATGTAACGAAACCTGAGGGTGTTGAAAATATTGCAAACCGCTTTCAGCCGGATGTTGTATTGAACCTTGCGGCGATGACGGATGTAGACGGTTGTGAAATAAATCCTGAAGTTGCCGAAAAAATTAATTCGGAGAGTGTACGAAATTTTCTTGAGGTATTTGATGGAACATTTATCCACATTTCAACAGACTATGTTTTTAACGGGAAGACAGGACCCTACGATGAAGAGGATGTGCCGGATCCAATCAATATATACGGAAAGACGAAACTTTCGTCAGAAAAATATGTGATGGAACATCCAAATCCCTGGTGTATTGTACGTACGAATGTGGTATTTGATTATGCCAAGAATTCGGATGCAAGTTTTGTAAAATGGGTAATTGATTCTCTGCAGAATGATAGGCAAATTCAGGTGGTACATGATCAGTGGAATAATCCGACCTGGACGGATGCATTAGCGGACGCACTTCGTATTATAGTGGATAAGGAAGCAACCGGATTATTCCATTATGGCGGTACTGAACAGATAAACAGACTTGAATTTGCACAGACGATTGCTAAGGTTTTTCATCTTGATAATTCCCTTATAAAACCCATTACTACCGAGTCGTTAAACCAAATTGCCCCAAGACCGTTAAAATGTGGTTTGAAAACCCGCCTGATCAAGAGCAAATTACAGGTTACAACTCTACCACTTGAAGTGAGTTTGAAGCATATTAAATCGAAATTGTCCTCATGAACACATTAATTGTCTCTCCCACATACAACGAACGGAAAAATATCGTTCGGTTTGTGGAATCAGTTTTTTCCACTAATCATGATTGTCACCTGCTGATTGTGGACGATAATTCCCCTGATGGGACTGCTGAACAGGTCAAGGAACTACAAAACCGGTTTTCTAACCTATATCTTGAATGCAGGCCCGGGAAGTCTGGTTTGGGAGCCGCTTACTGTTTTGGATTTACCTGGGCTTTAGAACGGGATTATGATGCCATTGTACAGATGGATGCTGATTTGTCACATGATCCAAAGGAGATATCGGTAATGCTGGATTTACTCACGGATTATGATCTTGTCATTGGCAGCAGGTATTGCGATGGTATCAGTGTGGTCAGGTGGCCTCTTCGACGTTTGATGTTAAGTTATGGAGCTAATGTGTATTCACGGGTTATAACAGGAATGCCCATCAAGGATGCAACTGGTGGTTTTAAAGTTTGGAAGAAAGAAGTGTTAGAATCTATTGACCTGAAGAAAATTCGTTCAAACGGGTATTCATTTCAGATTGAGATGAATTTTCGTTCCTGGAGAAAGGGGTTTAACATTATTGAATATCCTATTATTTTTATTGACAGGACTATTGGAGAATCAAAAATGTCAAAATCGATTATGTATGAAGCTATTTTTGTCGTATGGCGTTTGCGAATTTGGAAACTTTTTGGCTGGAATAAATAGCTTATAAATCTGAAATGAAACTTTCTATTTGTATTGTTACGTTAAACGCAGAATCCTGTATAAGAAAATGCTTACAATCTTTGAAAGCTTCCTTGCTGGCGTGTGATGCGGAAATAATTGTAGTTGATAATAATTCACATGATCAGACAGTCAATATTCTGAAAAATGATTTTCCATCTATCCGTTTATTCTGTAACAGAAGAAATGAAGGATTTTCAAGAGCTATAAATGAGGCAATGTACAAATCATGTGGTGAATTAATTTTACTTTTAAATCCCGATACAATATTGATAAAAAATACTATTAATGAATTACTAAAAGTTATGAACAATCAACCTGAAATAGGTATATGTGGGCCAAAAGTACTTAATGAAGATCAATCCTTTCAGAAATCATGCCGGCGTGGTCTTGCAACCCCCTGGAATGTATTCACATATTTTTCAGGACTTTCAAGACTATTTCCTAATCTGTCTTTATTCACGGGATATCATTTGTCGCATATTCATGAAAATCAACCATCGGAAGTGGATGGTGTATCGGGATCCTGCATGTTAATTCGAAGAAAACTAGTAGAAGAAATTGGGTTTTTTGATGACCAGTATTTCGCCTACCAGGAAGATTCAGATTACTGTATCCGTGCTAAGAAAAGGGGATGGAAAATATTTTTTGTTCCATCTTCAACCTTGATTCATATACAGGGAACAGGCGGATCAAACACATTTCCTCACCGTTCTATTTATGAGTGGCATCGATCTTATTTTTTATTTTATAAAAAGCATTTTGCTGATAATTATTTTTTTCTTTTCAATTTTATTTTCTATATAATGATGATGTTGAAATTAATCAGCACAGAAATTGTTTATACTCTCCGATCATAGTAGAATTATGAGAATCTATCTTTTGGTGTAATCCTTACAATGATTTCAAATATAAATATCTACCAATCGATTACGATCATGCTAACGTCGTTCGTTGTGTCCCTTGTCCTGATTTCAATAGGTCTTCCTATTTCCAAAAAAATTGGATTACTGGATATACCAAATAGTGCTCCTCACAAACTACATAAAAAGCCTATGCCTTTAATCGGTGGTTTTGTTCTCATTGTCACGCTTACGCTCATAATGTATATTTTCCAATTAAATCAATATAATGAGTTGGTATCCGTACTCATTTCCGGTTGGGTGATTTTTTTATTTGGCCTACTGGATGATTTCAGAAACCTTACGGTTATAACCAAACTATTTGGACAACTATGTGCTTCTGTTTTGCTTGTGTATCATGGAGTACAGATTCGATTCTTTTCTTCGCCGGAATTTTTTTTACACACAGGGACTAACTTCGATTTATGGTTGAATGTTATTATTACGATATGCTGGCTTTTAGTCATGACAAATGCATTTAATTTTGTTGACAGTATGGATGGACTTGCTATTGGTCTGGTTTCTGTATCAGTTATATTCTTTTTTATCATTACGTCAGTATCTTCTCATATTCTTCTCCCCCAATTCTGTGCTGCAATTTTTGGAATTGCTTTAGGCCTTTATTTATTTAATTCCTATCCAGCAAAGCTCTTTCTTGGTGATTCTGGGGCACAGACTATTGGTTTTGTTCTTGGTGCGGTTGCAATTCTATATAATCCAACCATTGGCAATCAATCATCATCCTGGTTTGTTCCAATACTTCTGTTTGCAGTACCGCTTTTTGATTTAGGTTTTGTAATTGTTATAAGAATAAGGAAAGGTAAACCGTTAACAAGCTCATCAAATGACCACACCTATCATCAATTAGTCGCTTTGGGATTTCAAAAGGAGCGATCTATACTGCTGATACATTGTATATCGTTAGTTTTGTGTTGCATAGGTTATCTATGTTTAAAATTATCAGTGATCATTGCCAATATAATTTTTGTTTTAGTCCTTTTAGGATTTGTTGGACTATATTTTATTTTAGGTGAAAAATATTTTACTATGGATTACAGATCAAAAGATGTCTGAATATTATCTCGAATTTGAAAAACCAATCCAAGAGATTGACAAAGAGATTCTTGAGCTTCGTTCTGTTGATAATCCTTCCCAGGATATAAAGGATAAGATTGTCAAACGTGAATCGAAGCGTATTGATCTTATGAAAAAGATATTTTCGGATCTTAATCGATGGCAGAAAGTACAGGTTGCCCGCCATCCGGATCGCCCATATACCCTGGATTATATTCATAACTGGACGGATGATTTTTTTGAGCTACATGGGGATAGATATTTTGGGGATGATCCATCACTTGTGACCGGATTGGGCACAATGAATGGCCAAACGATTATGTTTATGGGTCAACAGAAGGGTCGCAACACCAATGAAAACCTGTACCGAAATTTCGGTATGATGCGCCCGGAAGGATATCGTAAAGCTCTCAGGGTGATGAAGTTGGCAGAAAAATTTAATGTTCCTGTTATTTCACTTCTTGATACTCCAGGAGCCTATCCTGGTTTTGGAGCAGAAGAAAGGGGGCAAGGAGAAGCGATTGCGAGAAACCTATTGGAAATGTCGAAATTGAAAGTTCCAATAATAGCAGTAGTAATCGGAGAAGGCGCAAGTGGCGGAGCACTTGGAATCGGTATTTGTGACCGTATGCTCATGCTGGAGAATACATGGTTTTCAGTGATCAGCCCTGAAGGATGTGCATCCATTTTATGGAGAGATGCTTCAGAAGCACCCCGCGCTGCTGAATCACTCCAATTAACAGCAGAAGATCTGAAAAAAATGGGAATTTGTGACAAAATTATTCAGGAGCCGCCAGGCGGTGCACATAGGAACTTGGAAGACGCGGCTTCCATTCTTAAAGAAGTAATTATAGAAGAATTAAACGCATTAAGTGAGATTCCACCCGACAAATTTTTAGATCGAAGACTCAATAAATATGATCAATTGGGAGTATTTTCTGATTCATAATACCATTGTGATACACCCAAAATAAGCGGGGTTCACATTCCATCAAATAGACGGAGTCAATCTGATGGAATGTGAAAATATATACGTTAATTATACCCGTGAAATTTACGGTTATCTACGATTTCAGCCTCTTCTGTTTTTGCGTTTAACCAATCCCCATATGCAGCATTTCTTTTTTGCCTTTGCAGTGTTGTTCGCAGGCCATCTTTTTGTACTACATAAGTTGTTGAGTCAAACTCCTGAACTTCTAAGACTTTCATAAGTGTATATCCCCGGGAAGTTTTTATAGGACCAAGCAATTCACCGGCCTGTGCATTCAGCAATGCACCATTGATAAAATTACCCCTGCCTATAGAAGTGAAACCCCTGCTCAACGTTTTTTTGTCCTTTTCCGCGTGTTCAAGATTTTCATTCCAGGCTATAAGAGAATCGAAGGGAGCCCCGTCATCGACCTGTTTTCGAAATTCACCAGAAAGAATTTCAGTTTCATCTGTAGTTCGTTCCCGCGTCATTTGTGACTTGATTGCATCTTTCACGTCTTCAAATGGTTTTGAACCTGGTGCTAATACAGAATCAACTGTAAATACTGCGAAAAAATTATCATTCTCAATAGGATCTGAAACCTCACCAATGGTTGCATTAAAAATAAATTGAAGGGCGCTGGGCATCATTCCCACTCTTAAAATAAAAACAGATTTTTCACTCACATTTTTCATTTCTGTAAGTTTAACCTGATGACTGTCAAGTGCGGTATTAAAACCAAAATCTTTTCCATCGTAACTGAATAATCGGGATTCCCCTCGATATAAGTCCAGGGTTCTGGGTGTGATGTCAATTTTCAGAAGGATATGAGAAGCAAGAACCTGCTCTTTATCCTTTTCTGTTTTCTTATCAATAACGCTAATGATATGATACCCGAAGCTTGAGAGTACAGGCCCAACCAGTTCACCTTTTTTGGCATTGAAAGCTGCTTCCTCGAAAGCAGGTACCATTTGTCCTTTTCCAAACCATCCAAGACTACCCCCCTTACTTGAATCTTGGGTTACGGTATTACTTGGGTCTTCCGTGTATTCATTTGCAAGGGCGGCGAAATCTTCACCATTTTGTAACCGTTCCATCAGTTCGTTTGCAAAATCCAGGACGTCGGTCGTGTCAGCTGTAGAGGGATCTTTCTTCCATGAAGCTAATCGAATATTCCTGTTTTCTGTACGTTGATAATCATCAATATTCTCATTATAGTATACCAGGATTTCTTCTTCGGCAGGCTCCAAAAGTGTTTTATCAATAATTCGATCAGTTACATGAATTATGTCAATAGTATAATTAATATTCCGGTTGATAAACTCTCTTTTTATTTCATCCTCAGTTACGGTTGCTGACGCAAAAATAAGCTGTTGCAGTTTGTAACTTGGAATAAAGGTATTTTTCATCCACTGCTCAATGCTGAACCACTCATCTCCTTCAGGATTATTAATTGCTTCTTCATATTTTACAGGATCAAATTGCCCATTTGTCTGGAAGTTCGGGCTGCTTTTTAAAAAGGAGGGGGGATTATTTTTTAGATGGTACAGTACTTCTTCGTCAGAGGCGGTTATACCCATTTCTTCAATTGTCTGACTTACAATGATTTCTCTTATAAGGTCGTTCCACACCTGGGACCGCGCCTGGGAAAGCTGTTGGTCAGTGATAGGTTGCCCGCTGGCACGAATCTGGTCAATGCGACTGCCTACATTCCTTGAAAATAATACCGGGTCGATCTTTTCACCATTGACTATGCCAATGGCCGTGGAGGGATTTACCCGGCCAAAAATTTGATCAATTATATTTGCACCACCTACAAGTCCGCCTACGGTCATGCTCAGTAGGAAGAGCGCAAGCAATGCCCAGAGTACAACGTGCATTCTTGTACGCATGGATGTCATTAAACCCATAAAAATCCTCTAATAATTATACAATAAAACGGTTGCGAATTTACCTATTCAATTATTTTAACGCAATGAACAAGATCAATCATGATTCAATCTAAATTATTTTCTAATTTAAACCTATATTTATGTTACAACTTTTCACAATATGAGCGCTATAATTTCTACTGAAAAGGTTGGGAGATTCATTTTCTTTCAATTAATCCTTCTCATAGTTTTGCCTGCCAGGGAACTCACCCTGGATGCCATATTTAAGGAAGACCAATTTAAGAGAGCATCTTTAGGCAGGTTTAAATGGGTGCCTGAAACTGACAGTTATGCTTTCTTTTCTGATGACAGCATAACCGGAGGGAAATCCCTGTTCCAGGTTGACCTGGTAACAGGAGATACCACCCGTTTGGTTTCATCGGAGAATTTTATCACACATGAGGATACGCTTCATATCACAGGTTTTCGGTTCAGCCCTGATGGAGACAATCTGCTCCTGCTCACACAACGGAAGAAGCAATGGCGTCATTCTTTCTTCGGTGTTTATTATAACTATTCTATTTCACAAAATCAGCTGACGCCCATCGCAAAGGGAGAGCATTTGAGGAATATCAAATATGCCCCTGACAGCAAAAAAATCGCCTACGTGAAAGAAGACAACAACCTGTACATTATTGATATTCTCCAACGTAAGGAAAAAAAACTCACCCGGGATGGATCTGAAACGATCTTAAATGGATATCGGGGCTGGCTCTATGAAGAAGAATTTGGATCCTTTGACGGATACCGCTGGTCGCCTGACAGCAAAAATATCCTATTTTTCAGGGAAGACCAGTCACATGTAAAACAATTTACCTACCTGGATGAGAAGGGATTGTACCCGGAGGTGAAACAGGTGTACTACCCGAAAGCGGGGGAGGAGAACCCAATGGTAAAAACAGGAGTGATCAGCGTCAGGGGAGGGAGGACCAGTTGGCTGAATTTTGAAGAATATGAGGATATATATTTTCCAAAGGCAGGATGGTTTGAGGATGAAGCAGTGGTTGCCCGGCTGAATCGGAAACAGAACCACCTGGAGTGGATAAAATTTAATAGTAAATACAGGCAGAGGATGCTCATCATTGAAGATATAGACTCAGCCTGGGTGGATGTGCACGAAAATCCCCTGTTTTTGACGGATGGTTCTTTTCTTTTTACTTCGGAGAGATCTGGCTATCGCCATATTTTTTATGCAGAAAGTGATGGAAGTATCATCAGCCAGGTGACAGAGGGAGAATGGGAAGTAAAGCGACTGGTTGATGTAGACGAGGAATTGGGGAAAATATATTTTACTGCCAACAGGGAATCCATTCTTGAACAGCATTTTTACTCCGTAAATCCTGATGGGAGCGGGCTCCTTCAGCTTACATCCGGGCCCGGCTGGCACTCCCCGCAGCTATCACCCACAAAGGCATATTTTATTGATTCATATTCCAGTTCAAAAACCCCCCGGAAGATACTGTTAAAAACAATCCAGGGTGAGACAATCCGTGTTATGCAGGAAACAGATATGGAGCCTTATCTTGAATATGAATTTACCTATCCTGAATTTTTCGATTTTGCCACGGCTGACGGGGTCACCCTGAAAGGCATGATAACTTTACCATGGAATTTTGATGAGGAGAAAAAATACCCAATCATTATTAATGGCTACGGGTTGGCCGGCTCCCAGATGGCAGCTGACCGGTGGGGAGGAAGAAATTATCTCTGGCACCAGTACATGGCACAAAATGGACACATCATTGTGAGCATCAATAACCGCCAGACCGGCGGAAGGGGAAAGGCATTTAAAAACCTTGGATATAGAGATCTTGGCAAATGGCTGATCAATGACCATATAGAGGCAGTAAACTATTTAGGAAAATTCCCATATGCAGATACCAGCAGGGTTGGAGTGTGGGGCTGGAGCGGAGGGGGATATTTTACCGCCCTGGCGCTTACAAAAGGAGCAGATTATTTTACCACAGGGGTTTCCGTTGCGCCGGTTACGGACTGGCGATTGTACGACACTGCCTATACGGAGCGGTACATGGGCCTTTTAAGTGAAAACGAGGCAGGATACGATACTGCCTCTGTGTTAACCTACGTTGATCAATTCAAGGGAAAGCTCCTCCTGGTTCATGGAACCGGAGATGATAATGTCCACGCCCAGAACAGCCTCTGGCTCATGGATAAATTCATTGAATCCGGAAAGCAGGTGGATATGTTATTTTATCCTTCCAGGAGCCATGGGATATACGGCGGCAACGCTACCTATCATCTCTACAGCCGTATGGCTGAGTACTTTTTTGAGAATTTGTGACCTGCATCACACCTCCAAGTACTCAATTGATTGTTTGCTATTAATTGTGTACTATTTCATTATATAATCAGTTAGTATAGCTTTATTAACACTAAAATGAGGGGATTCATTTCAATCATTCCACGTCATCCGGCGATGCTTTTATTCATGAAATTTGTTTCGCAGAGAATAAAATATATTATAACAGTTAGTTTGATCTCTTTTGGATGGGGGCAGGTCTATGATTACAGCGCAACTCCCCATGGGTCGGACGGGTACAACATTGCAAATTTTCGTATCTACGTCCCTGAGGCTGTGGATACCGTTTATGGCATCTACACCTCACTGACTCATTTAGGCGGTGATTCCAGGGCAATTGTGAACGATACAGATATGCGTGCGCTTTGTACTGAATCCCAATTTGCACTGATGGGGGCTCAGGTGGATAATATGCATATGGAAACGGGAGTTGGGGATGCTCTATTAGATGCCCAGTCTGATTTTGCCCAGCAGAGCGGACATCCTGAAATAGAATTTTCCCCGCTTTATTTTGAAGGATATTCCTGGGGCGGGCAATGGTCATATCATTTTACAGTCTGGCGCCCTGACCTTGTTATAGGATTTGTGACCATGAAAGGGGGATATCATGACACCACTGACGCAGGGCTGGCAGTTAATGTCCCTGGATATATGTTTATAGGTGAAAATGATCTTGATTACCGCATTACAAATCTCACCGGTATCTTTTTAGACCATCGCCCTTTAGATGCCCTGTGGACCCTGGCCATGGAACAGGGAGCAGGCCACACCCGGATCACCGACCGCACCCTCCTTGATACATATTTTCATCACGTCATTTCTCTTCGGGTGCCGGATGAAATTTCCATTAATGAGCCCGTTGCCCTGCTTCCCGTTTCTGAATCCATTGGCTGGCTGGGAGATCGATCAACATACATTATCGGCAGTTATGAATGTTATAATCTTGGCGAAGATACTGCTTCCTGGTCTCCTTCACGTGAGACGGCTTTTCACTGGCAGGGTTTTGTTTCTGAGAATACGGTCACTGATACCATGGCCTGTTCATCAGATGAAATAGACCTGACACTGGCGTACACCGACGGCTGGAATTTAATCGGTTTACCCGTTGTTGCTGAAAATGGGAATTACCTGGCTTTATTTCCTGAAGCGGTGGAGAACACCCTGTATTCATTTGATGGTGGAAGTTATGTGAACACTGTTGAATTAAGTCCAGGGGTTGGATACTGGCTGAGGTTTAACAATCCAGGATCTGAAATTGTTTCAGGAACAGTCATCAATGCAATGACTCTCACCCTTCAAGAGGGCTGGAACCTGGTTTCCGGCATAACGTACCCTGTGGAGATAGAAACTATCTCAGATCCGGAAGGATTGATTATTTCTGGAACGATATACGGTTTTGATGGAAGCTATGTTCCGGCGGAGGTGCTTGAACCAGGGAAGGGATATTGGCTCCGGAGCAGCGGTGATGGGGAAATCACCCTGTTCACCGCCCAGTAAGAATCTAATTTTTAAAGGGCAGGAGTTTTTTACAGGTGTTTTCCGTTCTCTTTGGAATCCGTTCAATAAAACTCCTAAATTCGATTATATTTTTTGGGGCCGTAGCTCAGTTGGGAGAGCGCAGCGTTCGCAATGCTGAGGTCGAGGGTTCGACCCCCTTCGGCTCCACAATATCACGGGAATATTGGTCGTGCTGGATGGGGAGGTAGCGGTGCCCTGTAACCTGCAATCCGCTCTAGCAGGGTTAAAGACATGGTGAGATGTTTTCTGCGTTGATTCAGCAGAATAAGTGGTGTTGAAATTTCAATCCATTGCAATGGTGCTACTGTGAACCCCGTCAGGCCCGGAAGGGAGCAGCGGTAATCAGCTGGCATCATGTGCCGGTGGATCATGGAATGGAGCTAACTGTCCTGTCTGGATTGACTGCAAGAGATAACGAATCATGGCGCACGGCCATTTTTTAGGATTTTATAGATTTATTCACACCCCGAAATTCTTTTTCCGTTGTAGTTTACGCATTGATTTTTTATGAAATTTTAATGAATATCACCTGATGGCATACCAAGTTTTATCGCTGAAGTGGCGTCCCCAGACATTTAAAGAGGTTGTTGGCCAGGAGCATGTAACTCATACATTAAACAATGCGTTCAAGAAGGACCGCGTTGCCCAGGCCTACCTGTTTACAGGTCCAAGAGGGGTGGGAAAAACAACTACAGCGCGTTTAGTTTCCAAAGCCCTGAACTGCCTGAAGACCCCGGGTGATTTCTGTAACAGCTGTTCAAATTGCATGGAGATCACCGATGGCCGGAACATGGATGTCCTAGAAATTGACGGTGCTTCAAACCGGGGAATTGATGAAATCCGTAACATTCGGGAAATGATTCAGTATACACCCATGAACGCCCAATACAAAATTTTCATTATTGATGAGGTCCACATGCTCACGACCCAGGCGTTTAATGCCCTGCTCCGCACCCTGGAGGAGCCTCCAAAGCATGGGAAGTTTGTCCTGGCAACTACAGATATTCAAAAAGTTCCTGCTACAATTATTTCCCGGTGCCAGCGGTTTGATTTTAACAGGATCACTTCCTCAAATATCATAGATCACGTTGGAACTATTTTAGATGCTGAAAACGTATCTATTGATGATGAATCTGTGAAAGCCCTTGCCGCCAAAGCCGATGGAAGTATGCGGGACGCCCTGAGCATTCTTGACCAGCTTATTGCATATTGCGGTGATAAAATTACCTTTGATGACTCCACAGTTGTCATGGGATTAATTCCCCATGACACCTTTTTCAATATAACCAAGGCATTGAAGACGAAAGATGCACAATCGATTGTTCAGCTTCTCCATGAAACAAGGATGCTTGGAATATCAGCTGGAGAGATGGCCATTGGGTTCAATAAACATATTCGAAACCTGTTGCTGGCTTCTGTACCGGGTGCTTTAGATATTTATGACTTGAACCTGGAATTAAAAGAGCGCTATGAACTTGTTTCCAAAGAATGGGACCGGAGAGATCTTTTAAGGATTGCTGGAATTTTGACAGATATGGAAGCAAAAATTCATCGGGCAGCTCAACCGTATATTCTCCTGGAAATGATGTGTTTGAAACTCCTTGAAATGGATTCCACAGTATCATTGGAAAACCTGTTAAAGGAATTGAAACCCTCCAGCCAATCTGGAGCAAATGATACTTCGGCGGTTTCACAGCCATCCGTACCGTATGAAAAAGACCCGCAGGAATCCGTGCCTGTCCATGAGGTTCAAGAGAAAACAGAGGATAAAAACCCACCGGAAGAATTGACTGCAGCCCCGGAAGTAGAGGTGAAGTCCCAGAAAGAGGAAGTGGGCAATAAACCAGATCCAGAAAGCGGCAATTCAATAAGCCTGGAGAAGGTTCAATCGGCCTGGGGTGGGATCATCAAGGAAGTATCAGCAAGCCGCCCATCCATTGGAACGATTCTGGATCATTGTGTGGTAAACAAAGTACATGGAAAAGTATTGGAAGTTATCATGACAGGCCAGCCAAAGTTTAATTTAAACCTCTTGGAGAAAAATAAAAAATTGATAGAAGTTCAGGTTGAAAAATCTATTGAAAAATCGGTTATTCTCAGATTTAAAATTGATGAAAAAGGAGAAAGTATTTCCACCGATAGTACTAAAAATACTGAAGAAAAAAATGAGAATAATGCCCCAAAAAAAGACCCGACTTTATTACAGATAATCGAACGGTTCGATGGGGAAATAATAACGTAGGAGTAAGAAATGTTTAATAAAGGCAATATGACCGGAATGCTGAAACAGGCCCGGGACATTCAGAAAAAAATTGAAGATGTCCAATCAGAGCTGGAAGACCTGGTGGTTGAAGCAGACTCAGGCGGCGGTATGGTTAAAGTAGTTTCCAACGGAAAGCAGGAGATTTTAGACTTAACAATTGATCCAGAAGCCCTGAAAGAAGAGAAAGAACTGCTTGAAGACTTGATTATTTCCGCTGTAAATAAAGCTCTCACTCAGTCACAGGAAGAGAGTCAAAACAGAATGAATGCCGTTACGGGAAATATGCTGGGCGGAATGAAAATTCCTGGAATGTAGAATGGAATCATATCCACAAAGCGTTGAACGCCTGATCAGTGAATTTGCAAAATTTCCAGGTATTGGAAAGAAAACGGCTCAGCGCATGGCATTTCATATCCTGATGTCCAACAGTGAACATTCTGCTCATCTGGCACAGGCGGTTATGGACGTCAAGACGAAGATTTTGTTATGTTCTTCCTGCGGCGGGATCACTGAGGATGATCCCTGTCATATCTGCTCCGATCCAAAACGGGACAAAAATCTGATTTGTATTGTTGAAGATCCAGCGGACATTTATGCTTTTGAACGAATGGGTATTTTCAGGGGTTTGTACCATGTCCTTGGCGGGGTTATTTCTCCCCTGGATGGAATCGGCCCAGACAGTTTAACTATCGATCGGCTTTTAACACGTATTCAAGAAGGTATGGAAATAATTCTTGCCACGAATGCCAGCATTGAAGGCGATACCACTGCACTTTATCTTGGAAAAATATTGAACGAAAAAGGAGTGGAAGTGACCCGGCTTGCCAGGGGGCTTCCAGTTGGTGGAGAACTTGAGTACGTCGATGAGGCCACCCTCCAGAGGGCAATAGAAGGGAGGACACAATTATAGTCAACCTTCCCAATCTTCTCACATTTTTCAGGATTGTCCTGACACCATTTTTTATTATCTGCCTTTTCTACGAGCATCCTTATTCTAATTTATGGGCATTATCTATATTTATTGTGGCTTCCATTACAGATGCCTATGATGGATACTTTGCCCGGAAATATAATCTGGTAACTGCACAGGGTCGTTTTTTAGATCCTCTGGCGGATAAAATCCTGGTCTCATCTGCTTTCATTTCATTTGCAGTTTTGGGTGTAGTGGAATACTGGATGGTTTCCCTGATTATTTTCAGAGATCTTTTTGTCACTGGATTGCGGATGGTTATGGAAAAAAATGGGTTTACAATGCTCACGAGTAATATTGCGAAAGCAAAAACAGCCATTCAGATCACTATAATAATTTTTATCCTGCTTTTTATTGGATTGAAGGGAATTCCTTTTGAATGGTTGAGATTTGAATGGTTGGCAATCCTGTTTGGAATTATCAAAGAATTCCATGTTATCTACTATTTGACTTTGGTTGTAACTGTATTTACCATCTGGACAGGAATTTCATATTTGTATAATAACCGTTCTGCTATTCGCCAGTTCACGTCCTGAACCATTTCTGTGAACAAAGAACAATTGTCCGACTGGATTGCCACGTGTTGTAAGGTCGGTACGCTTCCAATTGCACCTGGAACCTGGGGAAGCCTGGCTGCAGTATCTGTTTGGTTTTGGGTGATTAATTATATTACACCAATATATTTCATTCTCTTAACTGTCATAATATTTACAGTTGGTGTATTTACCTCAACTATCATAGAAAGGGTATCCGATGCGCCTGATCCTTCCAGAATTGTTATAGATGAGTGGGCAGGTCAGTGGATAGCATTATTCTTTGTACCACAGTCTATCTTGTATGGGGCCGCTGCGTTTATTTTGTTTCGCATTTTTGATATTTGGAAACCCTTATTTATTCGTCGTCTGGATAGGTATCCTGGCGGGTGGGGCATTATGATTGATGATGCGGCAGCTGGGTTTGCAGCACTGGCTTGTGTTCAACTATTCATAAGATTTGTATGAAAGCTGCCCTTATAACTATCGGAAACGAATTGCTTTCCGGTTTTACAGTGAATACCAATGCGGCGTGGATAGGACAGGAAATGGGGAATATCGGCATTGAATTAAGAGTGCAGCACACAATCGGTGATGATAAAGAACACATTATTACTGCATTGGAAGATGTATCAAAAGATATGTCAGTCGTCGTTGTAACAGGTGGTCTTGGACCCACTCATGATGATGTGACACCCTCTGCCTTTTATTCTTATTTTGAGGACAAACCAGTTTTTGATGAGCAGTATTGGAAGGAATTAACGGAACGATTTTCTAGGATAAATTATTCTATTCCAGATTTGAATCGGAACCAGGCGATGAAACCTGAGAAAGGTGAAGTCATTCAAAATATGTTAGGATCCGCAAGGGGATTACAATTCAAAAAAGGCAGCTGCCATTATTTTGCTCTGCCAGGTGTTCCAAAAGAAATGAAAGCTATGATGATGAGTACTGTTTTACCGTTCTTGAAAAGCCTGGAAGAAAAGCCAATTTCTGTTCGAACAATACGAACCACCGGCATCCCGGAATCGGCCCTGGCAGAAAAGATCAATAAAAAAATTATTAGTCATAATTTTCCATGTTCAGTTGCCTTTTTGCCAAAATTAACCGGAGTGGACATTCGTCTTTTCGGCCAGGATGCTCAAAACATACGGGACATGGAAGAGATCCTCACACCTGTGATTGAGAAATATGTTTATGGATACGATGATGTGTCACTGGAGGAAGTTGTGGGAAATCGATTGAGAGAACTGGGGTTGACTCTTGCTACAGCCGAATCGTGCACAGGAGGTTTGCTTGGTCACAGAATCACAAGCGTTTCAGGCAGTTCCGATTATTATCTTGGGGGAGTTGTTTCATACAACAACGAGGCAAAGATGGAACTTTTGGGTGTGAAAAAGCAGACGCTGGAAAAATTTGGAGCAGTGAGTGAAGAAACTGTGAGAGAAATGGCCCAGGGTGTACGATCCCTGTTTAAATCTGATCTGGGGATTTCCATTTCAGGGATTGCCGGCCCCACGGGAGGTACTCCTGAAAAACCGGTTGGCCTTATCTATATCGGGCTGAGCTCTGGGAAAGAAGTTGCCGTAAAGAAATTTAATTTTTTTCGTGACAGGGATTCTAATAAACGAATCAGTAGTCAAGTAGCATTGAATATGATTAGACTTGCACTGAAAAATGAGTGAAAGATTACTCCGGACCTTCATTTCAGTTACTGTTCCAAATGAGATTATTCCCCTCAGGGACATGTTGAAAACAACCGTAAAATCCCAGAAAAAGAATGTTCGATGGGTTATAACGGGCCAAATTCACCTTACCTTGAAATTCCTTGGATTTGCCCCTCCTGATATCATCGATGAATTGAATTCTACTATTGCAAAAACTGTTTCTCAATACAGCAGGATGGATTTGACTGTAACGGGAACAGGGTGTTTTCCGGTTCCAACCAGGCCCCGGGTGCTCTGGCTGGGAATGACAGGTCAAACTGAAACATTAACTTCATTAGTTTCTGACCTGAATACTGCCCTGGAACCCCTTGGTTTTCCAGCTGAAGAGCAGAAATCTGTACCGCATATTACACTTGCCCGTATAAAGTATCCACCCAAGCATACTCCTGATATATCTGCATTTCTACAAACGACCTTTGATCCAATTTTAATGACAGTTAGCCGGGTTCAGTTCATGAGGAGTGAGTTGTTTCCTGATGGTCCGGTTTATAGTATTTTAGGTACCCATTTTTTAGCCCCTGAAGACAAAAAGGAGAACTGAAGATGACAACAGCTGATAAAAAATCAAAAGCTCTTGAACTATCCATAACCCAAATTGACCGTCAGTTTGGTAAAGGATCAATCATGCGTTTAGGTGATGACCACCCTACTTTGATGGACAATGTTATTTCAACGGGAGCTTTGTCTCTGGATGTGGCACTTGGCATTGGTGGAGTACCCCGGGGACGAATCATAGAAATATTCGGGCCTGAATCGTCCGGAAAAACCACCCTGGCCCTGCACATTGTCGCTGAAGCCCAGAAGATGAATGGTTATGCTGCGTTCATTGATGCGGAGCATGCTCTTGACCCGGAATATTCTAAAAGACTGGGTGTCAATACAGAAGAATTGCTTGTGTCACAGCCTGATTCGGGAGAGCAGGCACTTGAGATTACCGAAACGTTGGTCCGGAGCAGTGCTTTGGATGTGATTGTAATTGATTCGGTTGCTGCTCTTGTACCCAGGGTTGAACTTGAAGGGGAGATGGGTGATACTCATGTTGGCCTTCAAGCCAGGTTGATGTCGCAGGCACTTAGGAAACTTACAGGAACAGTATCCCGGTCTAACACATGTGTTATTTTTGTAAACCAGATTCGTGAAAAGATTGGGGTTATGTACGGTAATCCGGAGACTACACCCGGTGGACGAGCATTGAAATTTTATACATCAATTCGTATGGAAATACGGCGCATTGGGGCAATTAAAGATGGAACAGATACAGTTGGAAATCGCACGAGGGTAAAAGTGGTCAAAAATAAAGTAGCGCCGCCATTTAAAATGACGGAGTTCGATATAATGTATGGACGAGGGATTTCTTTTGAAGGCGATATTCTTGATCTCGCTGTCAAGGGAGACATTATCGAAAAAATGGGTTCGTGGTTTTCCTATGGGGATTTGAAAATTGGACAGGGTCGTGAAAATGCGAAAATATATCTTAAAGAAAATCCCAAAGAACTGAAAAAAGTTATTTCAAAGGTCAAAGCCTTCATGGGTTTGGATGACCAGGGAGATGCTCCTGCCTCAAAGGATTAAAGAGATCAAAACTCAGGTTCGTCATCCTGATCGCCGAACAATTATATTTGATGATGGCACTTTTATAGGAATTTCTGAGGAAGTATTACTCTCAAACCCGGTTCATCCAGGAGATGAACTCACTCCGAACAAGTTAAAAGAACTAACAAATTCTGAACAGAAACAGAAGCTCAGGAATTCAGCACTTAATTTGTTGAGTTTCAGAATGCGCAGCCTGTCAGAACTCAAGCAACGCCTTCTTAAAAAGGGCTATGATATTCAAGATATTGAACCATTGCTGGAGGAGTTTGATGCAAAAAATATTTTAAACGATTCTGAATTTGCATTAGCTTTTTCCCGGGACAAGATACGAAGCAAGGGGATCGGTCCTTCGATTCTGAGAGTGGAACTTTCAAACCACCATTTGTCACGAAATTTAGTGGAGGATACTCTTAATCGGATGTACACCGAATTCCCCATTGATACACTGCTTGGGAATCATCTGAAAAAAAAGAAAATCCGCAGGAATTCCAAATTACAGGAAAAAGAGAAAAACCGAATAGTGAATTTCTTAAAAAGAAAAGGCTTTTCATGGGATGATATCTCCAGGGTTTTTGATGAAAAACAGATTGCCTGACTTTGATCAATCCTCAGAGTATTTAATGAAATATAAAAAAATGAATAGAATCCCGTTTTATTCCTTCAGCCGTATCAGGATTGACCATTAAAAAACAAAAAACATATGCACAGTTACTTCAAGGAACAGATCGGTCTGCGATCAACCATCTTTTGAGTGTAAAACCAACTGATTTGGAACTTGAGTTTCTAGCCATGGTCACTGTGGATAAACTGAAAATGCGACCCTACCTCGAAACAATAATGCGCCTTGATGACGGAGTGAGGAACCATATCAGTCCGGTTATCCAATGTGATAACGGAAATTCTATCCTGATTTCCGGAGGGACCAAGCTCCTTTTACAGAATAACCGTGTGAAGCTGGACGTTGATTTTACTCTCCGTGAACAGGCAATTTTTGGTAATCATCTCCACATGTATTATTCAGATATATCTACAGCAAATAATACAGTCATCAATAAATTTTTAAAACAGGGCAGGGCCAGCAAGATCAAAAAGCTGGGTGGAAATATCAAGGTTCCTGATCAGGGACAGGAATACACACTCATACATACTGCTGCTGTTGGTACCAATGAAAAGAACAGTTTTGTGGCGACACCACCTTCAGCCGGTACAGAAATCTTTTGTGTTACAGCTGGAAATTCATGGAAAAATCCCAAAAGTGACTTTCGTATCAATTCCTTGATAAAAACGATTAAAGGAAAGCCATGGCTTTCAGGTGTAAAAATCATTGATGAAAAGGGGCTGGGAACTGCTTTAGTGACTTTTGCCCAGACGAATAATGTTGGGATTTCCGTAAAGATCACTGGGATAAATGCAAAAAATCTTGTGGAGAAATTGAGAGACTGGGGTGCATACGAAGATATTCTGGTTTTTATCCAGGCTGGCTGTGACAAAGAGATAAAAAAATATGTGAAAGAATCAGGTCTTAAGATAAGGAAAATCGGGGTGATTCAGAAAGACCCAATCTTTTCTGTTTCTGGACAAAAAAAATCATTTCTGTCTCTTTCGATGCCGGTTTTTGACTATTATAAGATATCATTTGATTCTGTCCATCATATACAAACTCCTGACCAGAAGAAGACAACTGATTTTTCTGAAATAAAGGAAAAAAGATTTTACTCTTCACCCTTAAAAAAACTCTTATCACGTTTTGCTGAAGAAAGAAAGTCTTGGGAATTAATAAAAGGAAAACCAGGGAAGGTCACCAGGAGTGTGGACTATGGGCTTGTTTCTTCTGTCGTGCCGAATTTTGGAATGATGGTTTTCACAGCAGCTGACAATGATTATTTTACCTCTTTTGAACCGCGTCTGAGCGGAAAACTGACTGTTGCGAATGCTGTTCGGCAAATCGTTTGCCGTGGCGCAAAACCAGTGGCAATATCCATACGGAATATTTTTCCAGATTTGAAGGAAGAGAAGGATCATGGAAAGGGAATTGAAATTCTTAAGGGACAGGAGGAAGCAGTTCGTGTTTTGGGTCTGACAATAGCGAACCGTCACACTTTGCCCTTTACTGATCATTGTGTCCAACATATTACCAGTGTCGGTTTTATCCCGGAGAATCAAACGCCCATGACAGGCGGATTGAAACAAGAAGGTGATTTTATTTCAATATTGGGGAGCCACCGTGGGGAATTAGGCGGTACAAAATATATGCAGAATTTTTACCCGGATATTCGTGTAAATCCTCCAACTGTTGATCTGGCTATGGAACCGCGCATTCACCAGGTATTACTTAAGAGCATTCAAGAGGGGTTCATCCAATCAGCGTATAATGTGAGCGCCGGCGGTCTGGCTGTTGCCATTGCTTTGTCTTTGATAAGCGGGGAAGAAGGGGTTGGGGCTAGAATTCATCTTTCAAGGAAAATACGAAATGACGAACTTTTGTTCGGAGAAACCCAGGGGTTGATTTTGATTTCTTTTAGAGAAAATGATTTCATTAAATTTGAGCGGATCTGTATGCAAAAAAATATTCCGGCAACAACAATTGGAAGAGTGACAGGAGATGGAAAATTCACCTTCAACAATCTGATTAACGTCAAAGTGAAAGATCTGAAAAATCTGGTGAATGCAGAATGACTGAATATAGAATAACACATAAAAATGGAGATCAATATCCTGTCAGGAATATTTACTGTGTCGGCAGGAATTATGCAGGGCACGCCAGGGAACTGGAGAATCCTCTTTTAAAAGAGCCTGTATTCTTTCAGAAGGGATTGACCTGCCTTACTACGGAAGATAGGATAAAACTTCCTTCTGATAGAACTATTCACCATGAGATTGAATTAGTGATCCTTATTTCCAGACCGGGAGAAGGTATTACTGCAGATAATGCAATGGATCATATAGGGGGTTTTGCCCTGGGATTGGATCTAACAGACAGGAAACTTCAGAATGAATTGAAGGAGGGAAAACTGCCGTGGTTTTTGTCAAAATCATTTAAAAATTCAGCAGTGGTTTCAACTTTTTTTCAGCCGGACATGGGAAATTGGTCAGAAATGTTTTGGCTGAAAATTAACGGCAATGTAGTTCAGAAGGGACAAATGGATGATATGGAGTTTGATATTCCTTTTCTGATTGAATTTTTATCCAGCCGAATACCCCTTTTAGAAGGCGATATAGTGTTTACTGGAACTCCTGAAGGAGTGGGAACGGTAGAAAAGGGAGATGTTCTGGAATTGGGATTGGGAGAATCGGTCCTAAAAACAGTACGATTTAGGTAAGCGTCCTTAATTCCTGGGAAGTATAAGCTTCAAGAGGAGGATGGAGGGCCCCATTTGTAGCCAGGATATTATCATCATAGATTGAAAACGATTTCCCATCCATTTGTGTGACTGTACCCCCAGCCTCAGTAAGGATGAGCATACCTGCCGCTGTATCCCATGGGTGCAGGTCAAACTCCCAGAAACCGTCTACTATTCCAAGAGCCACATGACATAAATCCACTGAAGCAGCTCCAAGTCTGCGTACACCTTGTGTAAGGTCGGTGAGTGTTTGAAACAATCTCATGTTTGCTTTCCATTTTTCTCCATGCTCATACCCAAAACCTGTTACGAGCAACGAATCACTAAGTGATGATACGTTGGATACATTGATCGAAGATCCATCACAAGTGGCTCCTTGTCCCTTTACAGCGGTAAATAGTCTCTTAGCAGGCAATTCCAGCACAACCCCGACTAACACTTCATCCTTGTGCAAAACACCGATAGAGACAGCAAATGACGGATATCCGTGTACAAAATTTGTGGTACCGTCCAATGGATCAATGATCCATTGATAATCAGCATTGGGGAAAAAGGAACCGGATTCTTCGGTCAGAATTCCATGCTTAGGAAATTCTGCATGAATTATTGCACAAATTAATTTCTCTGATTCTTTATCAGTTTTGGTCACAAGATCCGTTTTACCTTTATAATCAGGTATCCTGGGTTTATCCAGTGCAAATAAAATCAATTCTGCAGCTGATTTACCAGCGTGAACGGCCACATCATGGATGTGGCTAAGGTCAGGCATTATTTCTGATAAGGTGTATGCTTTTGAGAAAAATAAGTTTGGGTCATTTTCTTCAGTGCTGTTGATAGGAAGATAATGGCAATTAAATTTGGGAATGTCATGAATCCTAAAGCGGCATCTCCAAATGCCCAGATGGCTTCCAATTCTGCAATAGCACCGATGAAAACAAAAAGGAGGAATATCCATTTATACGGCATGATGGCCTTACGTCCAAATAAGTAAACCGCAGAACGATCACCGTAGAATGACCAGCTAATCGCAGTTGATACAGCAAAAAGTAATACGGAAATTGTTACAATTTTATCCCCGTAACTGAAAATAAAACCCAAGCCCTCTTTAAATGCATATGACGTTAAGAGACTACTGTTAAATAACCCCACATTAAGTATGTCTTTAATATGAGGCAAATTTTGATCAGTAATATTCATGTAGAATTGTGTGTGCTGCCAGGCACCGGTTATGATGATAACTAGACCTGTAAGCGTGCAGATTATGATTGTATCGATAAAGGGTCCTAACATGGCGACAGAACCCTCACGAATGGGATATTTTGTTTTGGCAGTTGAGTGAGCGATCGCTGCGCTGCCTTGTCCTGCTTCATTAGAATATAGACCTCGTTTAATTCCCCACAACATTGTGAGCAAGATACCACCACCGGTTCCAGCGATAGTTGCCGGTGGATTGAACGCCATTTTAAATATTAATGCAAAGCTTGATCCTATTTTATCGAAATTGACAAGAATTATTATTAAAGCAAAGACTACATAAATGACGCCCATTATGGGAGCTAGGAAACTGGTGACGTGACCAATTCGCTTAATTCCACCAATGATGACCATTCCGATAATTCCTACAAGAATAACACCGTTGATCACTTGCTGGATAGATAATTCGAATCCAGCCCACATATGATGCTTTAGCGTAAGGAAATGCTGTGTACCTAATACTTGGGATACTTCCGAATAAATTTGATCAGAAACCGTGAAAGCTTGAATGGCATTTCCAGTGGCAAAGGAGCATATAATTGCAAATGAAGCAAAGGCCACAGCCATCCAACGCCAATTTCGGCCCATTCCGGACTCAATTGTATACATGGGTCCTCCAGCGGTTAAACCATCGCTACCTATCTCTCTGTATTTTAATGATAGTGAGCTTTCTGCGAACTTTAGTGTTGTACCGAAAAAAGCAGTGATCCACATCCAAAAGATCGCTCCTGGTCCTCCATAATATACTGCGGTGGCTACACCGGCAATATTTCCGATTCCCACCGTGGCAGATAGAGCCGTTGTCAATGCCCGAAAATGATTTAAATCTCCTTCATCTTCTGGATTATCATAAATACCACGGGTAACGTTTACTCCGTGCTTAAAATATTTTAATTGGGGAAACCCCAGCTTAATCGTGATGAATATTCCAGTTCCCACCAATGCGACAACCATGATCGGAACTGCTCTAATTGTTGGAAAAGACCAAATTCCTTCAAAAAATTCTACACCAAATGAGTATAAAACAACGATGATAATTCCAAATGAAATAATTCCTGCTTTTGATCTGTCCATAGTTACCTTAATTTAATTAAAACTTGAAGCCAAGTTTACATGTTCAAATAAATAAACCCAATTAACAAATTACAAGATTATTATTTTTATTAATATCATTAAGAAGTAAATATGTAGATTTAATCGTTTTATATATTGATGGCATTGGTAAATAAGAAATGAAATATTTAATAACATTAATCGTAATAATAACTCAAATATTTGCTGGCGCAAATCTAATTGTCAAAACGAACAATGGAAGTGTAACGTATCCAATTATAGATATCACTCAATTGGATTTTAATCAAGATCTCGATACAATGTACATCCACACTGCTACCATGGCATATTACTATAGTATTGATGAAATTGACACAATTGAATTTGATGATGAGTTATCTGTAGATGAATTTAAAATATTATCATCATTTAGTTTAATGCAGAATTATCCCAATCCATTTAATCCTATTACAACAATACGTTTTGCGATTAATCATTCAGATTACGCGATGGTGGAGATCTTCGATTTAAGAGGTCGTTTGATAAAAACCCTTTTAAATAAGTACATGGTTGCCGGAAAACACTCCATACAGTGGGATAGGTCTGATAAAAATGGTAAAAATGTAACATCTGGTATATACTTTTACAGATTAAGTGTAGGTGGCGTATATCAGTCAAAAAAGATGATCTTATTAAAATAAGAAAACAATTGATGAAATCTGTAGCTCTTTATTTAATTTGTATTTTATCAGTTATAGCTGCTACTGAACTCATTATCCATAAAAATAATGGTTCTCCAGATGTCATATCCATTGATGCTATCCAAAGTATAACTTTTGATACATCAACTAATCCTGATTCACCCAATCTTATCATAAATAAGAATGATAATTCACAAAATGTTATAGCTCTTGAAGATATTCAAAGGATGACATTTTCTTCGTATTATAATATTTACAAGGTTTATGTAGCATATCAAGCTGCAGAAAAGGTTGGTGTCATTAATGGGGAAACCGGTGAGGTTATTAAAGAAGTAGACGTTAATGTATCTGGCATGAATGACAATCCTCATTATGTTGTAATAGATGAGATAAACAAATACTGGTATGTAACACTTCTTGAGTCAGGCTATGTCCTAAAGTATGATTTAATTACTGATGAATTGGTATCTTCAATTCAAGTAGGTAATATGCCTGCCCTAATGGAAATTGATTCCGAGAATCATTTTCTTTATGTTTCGCGATTTATGCCGATGGGTTCTGAGGAATCTTCAACACTTGTACACAGAATACATACTGAGACCTTAGAAAAAGACAGTGTAAATGTGGGTGCTTCTTCTCCACATGGAATTGCATTAAGCAGTGATGGAAGCATATTGTGGGTGGCCAGCAACCAATCATCTCATTTTTTCAAGATTGAAACCTCCCGGTTTGGCGAAGACGGATATCAACCGGAGAATTTTAAGATAGACCCAAACATTCAAGATAGTTATAATTTTAATGATGGTAATTATGATCCTCTGGAAGTAGAACTGAGCATTGATGGATCAAAAGTGTTCATTTCTTGTTCCGATCCGGAGAAGAATGAGGTCAGAGCTTTCGATGCTGCCGATCCAGATACGCTTGTCGCTTCGTACACAACTGGAGAGAGCCCATGGCATATGGTAGTTGTACCAGATGGATCGGGCCTTTATACGACCAACAGATCAATAATGAACCCGGGAGTATCCTATATTAATTTTTCAGATAATTCAGTGAGTCAAATCGAATCAGAATATTTTGATCTACCACATGGCATTGGAATTTCGGGGGATGGATCAAGAGTATTTGTAACCAGCAGTGCAATGTTGGGAGGAACAAGTTACCTTCATGTCATAAATACATCAACTAATACCTTAATTGAAAGTTACAATTTAGGAGAGAACGTTAATGCTACTGGGATGGCTGTCATGCAAAATATTCCCTCTAATAGCGAATATCCCATTCAAACTTCCTTCCAGGTTGCTGATTTTGAATCTGCCGAGGCATGTGCTTCGTGCCATCCGAATCATTATGCAGAGTGGTCTGGTTCCATGCACGCCTATGCCCTCAAGGACCCGGTGTGGTTTGCGCTCCACCAGCGGGAACAGGATCATTTTACAGAACACGAAGATGTACAATTGGGCCAGTTCTGTATTATGTGCCATAGTCCTGTAGCCTTTCTCACAGGAGCGATACCTGATCCTGCCTCTTTTACTCTTGAGTCGTCAGCATCGCTACCCGCCCAGATTCAGGAGGGGATTACGTGCAGTTTCTGTCATTCTACAACTCATGTTTCTCCCAAAACAGTGGTGGACATGGATGCCGGGAATATAGAAGCCGTGGAATACATATTGTATACAGACAATCTCACTCATATCAAATATGGTCCTATCGAGGATCCGATCCCGTCAACATACCACGAATCTTCATATCATCCAGATTATGACCGTTCAGAATATTGCCAAGGCTGTCACAATATGACCATTGACGGGAAGAATGCGGAGGTGACCTTTGACGAATGGAGTGGTACCGCTTTTCAGGCTATGGGAATTGAATGTCAGAGTTGCCATATGGAAACATATTCTGGGTATGCGGCAGATACGTTAGAGGTTCCGGACGCACCCTATCGTGAAAATCTTCATCGTCACTACTTCGCCGGTTTAGATCAAGCGCTGACAGAGTTCAATGGGGAGGAAGCTAAAGCATCTCAAAGGGAGGCTATTGAACAGTTACTGGCTACGACAGCGGATATGAGTTTTATTGAAATACCTGACAGCGTGTCCACCGGTGATACAGTGTCGATCCAGATCGGTGTTTCCAATAATGCCGGTCATAACCTCCCATCCGGGGTTACTTTTACCCGGCAGTTATGGTTGGAAGTAACCGCAGTTCTTAACGAAGACACTCTATACCAGAGCGGACATCTAAACGGAAACGGTGATCTGTATGATTTCTACATTGATTCGACAGGATTAATTGATCCGGATCTCACTGTCTTTAACACTGTTCTGTACAATGCGGAGGGAGATTCAGGACTCCTGAATGTGGCGGTTGAAAGAATGGATCATGCCAGCGACTACACGATTCCAACGAGTGGGTCAAAGATTACAGCTTACGAGATTCCCATACTAAACGCAACAGAGGACACACTCGTTATTTCTGCAAGGCTGCGTTTCCGGGCTCTGCCGCCATTTCTCACGCTGGCACTGGTGCCAGATGCTGACGTGTCGCAGTTGACTATCTTCGATATTGACTCCATTTCTGCAGCTATTCCTGTGTATCAGCAATAGGCTGATCGTATGGGGCGATTTTTTCTTTCCTTTTTACCATTTCTCCTTTCGGCACAGACCTTTCAGAGAGTTATTGCGCCCTTCCCAGTTGTGGTTGATGGAGAAGGACTAGAGGCACCTTTCCTGGGAGGTGTCAATAAACCCATCCCACAGTTTGTGGATTGGGACGGAGATGGACTGAAAGACCTCTTCCTGAAAGATACAGATGAACGGCTGCAATATTTACGGAATGTCGGAACTGTATCTGAGGCCAGTTTTGAACTGGTCACTAAAGCCTTCCAGGGATTGATTGTTGGCAACTGGTTCAACTTCCACGATTATGATAACGACAGTGATCTTGATTTGATGTGCCATTCTAACGGTTCGGATGTTGCTCTCCATGAAAACGTGAATGATGAGCTTATACTTAGAACGTCACAGCTATTGACAGATAGCAGTGTTGCTGTGAACGGCGGTAGCGTGGTCGTTCCAACGGCGGGAGATATAGATTCTGACGGATTGTTGGATTATTTTATAGGGTCCGTTTCAGGTACTGTGACCTATTATAAGAATTTAGGGTTGGTTGGTGGTCTGCCTAATTACCACCTCGAATCAAACTCTTTTGAGGATATCTCTATCATTTGGGTGCCCGGCCGTGATCAGAGGCACGGAGCCAATGCACTCGACTTTTATGATATTGATTCTGACGATGATCTGGATCTCTTTTGGGGTGATTTTTTTCAACCCGGACTTTTTTTTCTGGAAAATATTGGAACTGCTCAGGATCCTGATATCCCCGACAGTTTAATGATTACTTCTTATCCAGAAGAAGATTCGGTGTGGACGGCAGGATATAACGTTCCCAGACTCTCAGATCTTGATGGAGATGGAGATGCTGAACTCTTTGTGGGTGTTCTTTCAGGAGCATACGGAACAGATAATTCAAATAACTTTTGGTATTATGAGAATATAGGAACGCCTTCAAATCCTCAATTTGTTTTGGAAACGAAAAATTTTATTGAGTCTTTAGAGTTATATTCAAATTCAGTTCCCGCCCTGGCTGACATAGATAACGATAGTGATCTTGATTTATTTATCGGTAACGAATTGGATCCACCATCGTGGGCAGGGACAGTATATTATTTTGAAAATATCGGATCATCTTTGAATCCAAGTTTTGTTTTGACAAATAGCAATTTTTTTGGTGATAATCTTGGAAATAATCTTGCACCAACATTTGCAGATATAGATGGAGATGGTGATCAGGATGGATTTGTGGGAGACTGGAATGGAAAAATATTTTATTTCGAAAATACAGGAAGTCCGACTCAACCTAGCTTTGCAAACAGCGTAGAATTTTTGAATATAGATCTTTCAGGATATTCTACTCCAATATTTGGAGATATAGACCAGGATATTGATTTAGATTTTTTTATTGGTGATAAAAATGGAAAAATTCATTTTTGGGAAAATGAGGGCTCTATAACAAACCCCGATTTTAGAAGTGAGAATGAAGATTATTTCCCCGAATTTGATCTTGGAGAAAAAATTATACCATCTCTTTATGATTATGAAAATGATGGAGACCTTGATTTTTTTATTGGCAATGAGACAGGACAATTATTTTTGATAAAAAATACCTCAGGAATATTTGAACTTGAAGAAATGACAAGCTTTCCATATTCGGGAATAAATATTGCGCCGACAGTTGTGGATATTGATTCTGATGGTAAACCGGAGTTAATCGTCGGTTCCCGGACAGGTGGTCTTCAGTATTTTCAGGTAGACTTTGATTTAGAAAATATAAGTGTTGATTATTTATTAGGATGGAATTTGGTAGGATTGTCTGTTGATGTTGAAGACGCATCACAATTAAGTGTGTATCCAAGTTCTGTTGAAGAAACATTGTATGGATTTTCAGGGTCTTACGTTAATGTAGATGTCCTGGTTTTAGGAGAGGGATACTGGCTCAACTTCCCCGAGGCAGGCAGTACAACAATTACCGGCACACTAATCACGAGCCTGACAGTCAGTCTGAATGAAGGGTGGAACCTGTTCAGCGGCATCAGTGAAGTGACAAATGTTAGTGGTATTTCTGATCCTGGCGGTATTATCGTTCCAAATACGGTTTATGAGTTCACAGGTTCCTATTCCAACGCGTCTATGTTAATACCAGGTCATGGATACTGGATTAACGCAAGTGCAGATGGCGACATCACCATTTCAAGCAGTACCGCTGCAAAAACAATATCCGCATTTACAGATCGAACAGCAAAAGCCAACAAACTTAGCTTTAATGGCAGCGACCTCTACTTTGGTGTATCTATACCGGAAGAAGAGAAGCTCAGTTATCAGCTTCCACCAAAACCACCGTTAGGTGCGTTTGATGTGCGGTTTAGGGGTGATACAAGGATTGCAGGAGAAAACACTAAAATAGAGGTAATGAGCCCCTATAAAAGGCTTACTGTTAGCTATGATGTGATTATTGATGCTGGAGAGAAAATGAATTGGGTACTTACATCAACAAGTGGTACTGAATACACTCTTGAAGGTACAGGTAAGATTACTGTTCCATCAGCAGAGAGATTCACCTTAGAACGAAAGGCAGTTATACCGTTAGCCTTTACACTCCACCAAAACTATCCTAATCCATTTAATCCTATTACAACTTTTTATTACGACCTACCGAAGCGGGCCCATATTACCCTTATGATTTATGACCTTTTAGGAAGGCCAGTGAAAGTTTTTGCAAACGCTGAAATTGAGAGTGGAAGTCACCAAGTTACTTGGAATGGTACAAATGATTCAGGTAAAATGGTATCTGCCGGGATATATTTGTGTGTACTCAAAAGTGATACATATGCTCAAACAATGAAGATGATTCTGCTGAAATAAGTTCCAGAGATGTCAAGGAAAGATGCCTGTATATTTTTAATTAAGGATAAAATAAAGTTTAAACGTTAACCTTATTGAAACTGTGTGATGATTAACACCTTTTTTAAGTAGAGATAATTATATATTTGGGATGATTATTATCTAAAAAACGAGAGTTTTATGAAAAAACTACTATCAGCATTTTTATTCCCAATATTCGTGTATTCTCAGGGATGGAATACAGAGCTGATAGGAAGCTTGGAGTATTCTCAAAACCTGAATGATATCTGGGGATATAAAGCTGACAACGGCGATGAGTACGCATTGGTAGGCACAGGAACAGGGACTTCAATTGTCCGTGTTAACGATGGTTTTTTTGGACTTGTGGAGGTTGGATTTATTCCTGGAGATAATTCTGTTTGGCGTGATGTAAAAACCTATGGGCATTATATGTACATCGGCACGGAAGCTTCCCAGGGAATACAGGTTGTGAATATTGAAGATCCGGAGAATGCTGAACTTGTGTACACCTGGGAAGGGGTTACCAATAGTCACAATATCTTCCAGGCTGATGGATATTTATATGTGGTGGGTGCCAGTGGTTATCATATTCATATACTGGATTTAAGTAATCCGGCACAGCCTGTGGAAGTTGGAGGATGGACAGGAGAATATATCCATGATTTATACGTCCACGGTGATTATGCCTATGCTGCGGGGATTTACAGCAGCACCATGTACATTATTGATATTTCTGATAAGACAAATCCTCAAACGGTAACCAGTTGGACTTATTCAGGAATGGCTCATGCCTGCTGGGTAACAGAAGATGGAAACTACCTTATCTCTGCTGATGAAACTGCCGGTGGTAATATTAAAATATGGGATATTCAGGATTTCAGTAATATTAATATGATTTCACAATGGACCGTTGATGGTGGGGGAGATAAATCAGTCCACAACGTATTTGTCCGTGATCAATATTTATATGCAAGCTATTATGTATTTGGTTTACAGATCCTGGATATTTCCGATCCTTATAATCCAACCCATGCAGGATATTACGACACATATCCCGGGAGTGACGGTTTATATAATGGAGCCTGGGGTGCATACCCATACACAGAAAGTTGTTACACGTATGTTTCTGACGTTGAACATGGTTTGTATGTCGTAGATTTTATTGGGTGCAACAGTGCCACGGCAGCATTGACCTATTCACCCAACTTCTTTGGCTTTTCGGTAGAATCAGGTCAGTCTGCATCCAGTACGTTGAGTGTAACCAATAGCGGTGAGACAGGATCCGTACTGTTTTATGATGTTTCCATTCTCACACCGTCCCCATTTGAATATGGCGGGGGAGGTCCAGACGGGTTTGGGCATTTTTGGAGTGACTCTGACCTGGAACCATCAATAAACTATGAATGGATCGATATTTCAAGTGATCCTAATACCCAGCAGGTAACTTTTCCTTCCAATGACGGGGGTACAAGTTCCATCAATATTGGTTTTGATTTTCCCTTTTATGAAGAGTCATATTCTCAATGTGTCGTCAATCCTAACGGATGGGTCGGCTTTAGTGAGGATAACACGGAATGGTCTAATACGCAAATACCATCTACAAATGCTCCCCGTCCAGCAGTTTTTGGATTCTGGGATGATTTGAATCCTGTAAACAATAACTGCAATGATTACTGCTCAGGGAATGTATACGTGAATTCAAATCCTGATCGTTTTGTGGCCTGGTTTGATCAGGTAGCCGGTTGGTGGTCAAATAATCCTGACAGTTATTATGATTTCCAGATTGTCCTTTATCCAGGTGGAAAGGTCCAGCTGAATTACCGGGAAATAACAGGGACGCATTCTGCTACCATAGGAATCCAGGATGAATCCGGCACTGTGGGATTACAGGTAGCCTATAACAGCAATTATGTCCATAATAACCTATCTGTTCAAATCATTGAGTCTGAATCAATCGATTGGCTGGATGTTTCATCTGAAAATAATGAGCTGAACGGCCTGCTGTTAGGTGGGGAAACTGCTGAATTCATCGTTACAGCTGATGCCTCTAGTTTAGGATTGGGTGTCTATGATACATGGATTATTCTGGATACAAATGTGGAACAAGATATTGAAATCCCGGTTGTCTTATCTGTTACTGAAGGATCATCGGAAATGACATTGGAAATGATCCATATGGATGGATGGAATATGATAGGTCTGCCATTGGACGTAGAAAATGCTCATTATCAATCAATTTTTCCAAATGCAATTACTGGCACATTATATTCCTTTGAGAATGGTTATTTACAGGAAGAAAATCTTGAGCCTGGCAATGGATACTGGTTACGATTTAACGAAGGCGGAGTGACAAGTATTTCAGGATTAGAAATTGAAAATCTCACTCTGGAAATAACAGAAGGGTGGAACTTGATCTCCGGTATCTCAAATCCTGTGGCACTGTCCGAAATTGAAGATCCCGATGAGTTAATCATCCCCGGAACAGTATATGGGTTCAGTTCAAGTGGATATGTAAATGCAGATATATTAGAGCCTGGAAATGGATATTGGTTGCGGAGTTCGGCAAATGGCAGTGTTGTTGTGTCTAACAGTGGATCGGCATCACGCAAAATTGTTAGAAACACTCCCTTACAGAATGCACATACAATTACCATTAACGGCCAGCCATTGTTCTTTGGAACTTCTGTACCAGATGAGGAACAATTTCAGTATAGCTTACCTCCAAAGCCTCCTGTGGGCGCTTTTGATAGTCGATTTAAGGGCGGATGGAAATATTGTAGTGAGGAATGTGAAATGGAAATATCAACGAATTCAGATTTTCTCACATTGACCTACAGTCTAAAAAACGATGAGATATGGAATTTGTCTTCATCCAAGGGTGCAGATTATAAGCTGGAAGGAGACGGTGAGTTAATCGTTCCATCAGAAGAACGATTGTTTTTGTCCAAAAATACAGAATTACCGCACTCATTTGCACTTCATCAGAACCATCCAAACCCATTTAATCCCACTACAAATATAAATTACTCTCTTGAATTTGATGATCATGTAAGCTTAATAATATATGATCTTAACGGCAGAGAAATAAACCAGCTTGTTAATATAAACCAACCTGCAGGGCACAAATCGGTAGCCTGGAATGCCACTGACAGTTTCGGCAAGCCAGTGAGTGCAGGAGTTTATCTTTACCAGATACAGGCAGGTGCATTTATTGAAACCCGGAAAATGGTATTATTGAAATAATTAGCAAATCCCTTCCATCTTTGGCGGGGCTCTTTTTCTACTGTACATTTAGATGAATATTATTTGTAAGGTTCCCCAATTACAGGAGTGCATATTTTATGCGATGGTGGTATATTTATAGCCTTGGATAGGCAAGTCACAACACAGGAACACAACTGGAATTTATGTGTCAATTCCCTTCATGAATTGTTCTGGGGTTTCGGAATGGCCTTTCACACAACCTATGCTGTCATTCCACTCTTTCTGAATGAATTGAACGCCCCCACATTTATAATCAGCTCCATAGCAGGGATTTTTGTGATAGGTTCTGCAATCCCTCAGATTATCACTGCTTTTGTGGGTCGAAACACCAAAAACCTGAAATTCTCTGTAATTGCCTCTCATGGACTTCTTCTTCCTCCGCTTTTTCTGGCTGGCTTTATTTTTATTTACACTGGGTTAACAGGTCCATCAGCGTGGATGTTCTATTTTTCCTGCTACATCTTATTTACCCTTGGAGTTGGTATTGTCTTTCCTTTTTGGGCTGATTTTCTTGACACTGCCCATATTGCTGAAAAGAGAGGGCAATTTTTCGGTGTCTCATTTTTCTTTAATAGTTTTGCAGGGTTATTCGGTGGAATTGCTGTAAAAATGCTTTTATCCAGTTCAATAGCATTCCCGAAAAATTTTGGGTACGGCCTAATCATATATGCAGTCTGCGTTATTATTGCAACATTGCTCTTTATGTGTTACCGCACATCCACTAATGTTCGTCGTTCTGACTCGAAAACCTTCAAGGAATTTACAGGAGAACTCAGGCAGATACTGAATAAGGACAAGAATTTCAGAAATTATATATTCAGCAGAATTCTCCTTACTGCCAACTACCCTGCAATTTCTCTTTATGCCGTGTATGCCCAGGACAAACTGAATTTTGAAATGAGTGAAGCGGGGATTTTTATAGTCATTAATACAACTGTAGCTGCCCTATCCGGATATATAACAGGAAAATTTGGTGATAAGTTCGGACATAAGCACGCCATGGTTCTTGTTTTTCTTGCCTTCTTTTTTGCCCTTGTGTCAGCCCTTTGGGCTACATCGCTCCTTCATGTTTATATCATCTTTGTTTTCCTTGGAATAGGTATGGGCGGATGGATGACATCCGCAATGAGCCTCATTTATGAATTTGCCGGCGATAGGGATATAAAGATATACTTCGCTCTCACTGACAGCCTCACAGCCCCTTTTGTACTCCTTTCAATCATCCTTACAGGAATATGTGCCCCACGCTTCGGAATTGAAGCAGTATTAATTGGAATCGGTATTTTTATAATTCTGGGCATTTTCTCCCTTGTTTTTCTTACGAAGGATCCAAAAGATTATTCCTAATATAGACACGAAATGCGCACAGTAAATTTTTTGCACACCATGCCGCCTTTTTATTTTTGGTAATAAGGGTAGGGAAGGATTAAATTAATAGTGAGTATAATTTTCCCATGTGATGTTTCGTGAGCGAATTGTTATGAAAAGAGGAAATTTATTATGACTACAATTGCACAATTATTGAATGCCAAAGGTGACCAAATCTGGTCAGTTGAACCGAAAGCAACGATATTTGAAGCGTTAGAAATAATGTCTGAAAAAGAAATCGGTGCTTTGCTTGTGATGGAGGATGGAAAGCTTACGGGCATTTTTTCCGAACGGGATTACGCACGGAAAGTAATCCTGAAAGACAAATCATCAAAAGAGACACCGGTAGGAGAATTGATGACCAAAAAAGTATTTTACATAGATTCTCAAAAAACCATCAATGACTGTATGGCAATGATGACGGCGAAACGCATCCGGCATGTCCCGGTGATTGATGATAATCAAGTGATGGGCATCGTAACTATTGGGGATGTGGTGAAACAAATCATCTCAGAACAGGAAGTCACAATTCATCATCTTGAAAATTATATCACCGGTAGCCACTAGTTGACAATATTTAACTGGAGAGATGGCAGAGTCCGGTTGAACGCGCCGCACTCGAAATGCGGTTTACTCTTTTGAGTAACGGGGGTTCGAATCCCTCTCTCTCCGCAACAATCTGGGTCCTATAATGAGGATGCCGCATTCCATCAGGGTTTACCTTTATCGGGTCCAGACACACGATTTTACAGAGACAAAATAAATGGGACTGCTGAGGTGAATAATTCTAAATTAGTTTCTATAAAATGAGTATTGATTTTCAATGTAATAAAATAGGATTGATGAAGGTTCTTTGTTTTCTCTTCATTTTTGTTTGTATTAGTTGTGATGTTCCTCAAAAAATAAAATACAAAGGGGAAAGAAGCAAACTAGGGAAATTACATGGAAAGGGTATCATTACCTACCCAGATGGAGAAACATGGGAAGGTGAATTCAAAGATGGTGAACCTTATACTGGTAAGGGTGTGTATTTTTTTCCTGATAGTTCAAAATATGAAGGGGAATGGATCGACGGTAAACGAAATAATCAGGGTACATTAACCCTTGTCGATAGTGATAGATTTTCTGGAGAGTGGAAAGATGATAAACTAAATGGACAGGGTATATTCACCTCTCTCGGTGGTGGACACTATGCAGGAGAGTTTAAAGATGATCAATTTAATGGCCTGGGTACATACACCTGGGCTAATGGTAAAAAGTATGTAGGAGAATGGAAAGATGGTAAACTAAATGGACAGGGCATATCCACATCTCCCGATGGTGAAAAGTATGCAGGAGACTTCAAAGATGGTAAATATAATGGTCAAGGTACAGTAATATATGCTGATGGTGAAAAGTATGCAGGAGACTTCAAAGATGATCAATTTAATGGTCTGGGTACATACACCTGGGCTAATGGTCAAAAATATGTGGGAGAATGGAAAGAAAGTAAACGAAATGGGCAGGGTACATTAACTTATATTGGTGATAAAAAGTATATTGGGGAATTCAAAGGTGATAATAGGCACGGCCTGGGTACTTTCACCTGGCCTAATGGTACACAGTATGCAGGAGAGTGGATAGATGATAAACGAAATGGGCAGGGTGTACTAACCCTTATTGATGGAAATAAATATACAGGACGGTACAAAAATGATAAATTCAATGGACAGGGTACATACACCTGGGCTGATGGTCGACGGTATGTAGGAGAGTGGAAAGATGGTAAACGACATGGTCAGGGTACAGTAATATATGCTGATGGTGAAAAGTATGTAGGTGAATTTAAAAATGATCAACGACATGGGCAGGGTACAGTAACATATGCTGATGATCGACAGTACGTAGGTGAATGGAAAGATGGAAAACGCATGGATAATATATCTGAATAATCCTTAGGAAATATGAAGGAATATATTTTGGATGATTATATAATAGAGGAAGAGGAATTCACAAAAAAAAGTAATACTGTTTAAACAATAGAGAGGAAACAATGAAAAAAACAATAATAACCTGTTTGACAGGAATTTTTATCCTGACAACACTGGTAGTAGCTCAGGATGAAGAGGAAAAAGGTAATATCTTTTCAGTCTCTCATTACAAAATCAAATATGATATGGTTGATGAGTACATGGACCATTTAAAGGAAAATAAAACACTGTGGGATGAGGTTGACGAAATACTCAGTGCAAAGGTCTTAAGGCACTGGTGGGCAGGAAATTGGAATGTGATTCTTATCTGGGAATGGAAAAACCTTACCCAAATGGATGCTGGCCTGAAACATCTGGATGAGGTTACAAAAGAGAAATATCCTGACAAAGCTGCAAGGGAAGAACGGACGAAAAAAGCAATGGGAATGATTTTGGATCATTGGGATGACATTTGTACTGATGAACCTTCATTGACAAAATAGTAGTATTTTATTTTTCACTGTAATCAAGTAAGCCCCGAATCATTTTCGGGGCTTACTTGTTATAAAAGATTAAGTATTATCTGGTAGAATGTATCATATATTAAGTAATAGTGTACAGTACTACTCCACTATTATTCTTGCATTACACTAAATAAAATATTTACATTATACAAATTATTTTAACCACCAATTTGCAAATAGATTATATTAAAGAACGTAGGAGGAGAATATGTATAATAAACGGTATAATTACATTTCATTAATAGTATTTCCATTTTTGGTTGTGAACATCCTTTTAGCAAGTACGCCTTTGGATAAGTCACAATGGAAAAAGACAAATCCAATGGGCATAATTCCAAAGAATTTACAGGATAAAGGTGAATGGCATTACGATGCTGAGACTAACTCGGGATGGCTTGGAATTAGAGCAGAGGATACCAATTCTGTGCCCGAATTATCTCCAGAGCAGGAAGCCGAGATAATAAGAGGATTAAAGGAGAATATAGACTATTTAAAAGAACAGGGGATTATTCCGAAAACACCAAGCCGTGTCCCAACAGATTTTACCTGGCCATTGGCACCTACTGAAAATTTCAATGCCAATGATTACTGGGGAATTTCAGGTTTTGTTGATCATGATCCTACAACGGGGTGGACGGATTATTTTTGCTCTGGACGGACCTATAACGGGCACCAAGGAACAGATTATTTTCTATGGCCTCACTCATGGAACATGATGGACAATGAGGAAGTAGCTATTGTTGCGGCGGCTCCAGGCATAATCATTGATAAAGTTGATGGATTCTATGATAGGCAGTGTGCATGGTTAGGTCAATCATGGAACGCTGTTTATATTATGCATGATGATGGTTCTCAGGCTTGGTATGGACACATGAAAAGCGGTTCTCTCACACCAAAAGATATTGGGAACACTGTAGAGAGGGGCGAATACCTTGGGCTTGTAGGTAGTTCGGGGAATTCTACCGGCCCCCACCTTCATTTTCAAGTCATGGATGTAAATAATGTTGTGGTGGACCCTTATGAAGGTGCATGCAATGATATAGAAGAGTCTTACTGGGAAGACCAACATGCCTATCGTGAAACGGAATTACTGCGTGCGGGAAATTACGGTTTTTTATCATGGTGGATGGAATGTCCAGAACCAAGCATACTAAACTACCGCGATCATTATGCTAATCCTGATTTGGGTTATTCTGTGGGACATTTCAGGGATGTTATTGCTGGACAACCAATCTATTATCAGGTCCTTGGTGTTGGTGGTACTGTTTTATACTCGATAACAATCATTCCTGATGGGAATTACTCAGGTTACTGGTGGTGGTGGGGTGGTCTATTGTCCGGCGATGATCCTCCTGGTATATATACATTTAGGGTCATTCTGAATGGAGTAAACTATGATTATCCTTATAACTGGGCAATGGATGGGTGTACCGATCCAAACGCGGACAACTTTGATCCTCTTGCTCTTATAGATAACGGTACATGTACACCCTGTAATAATGGAAGCACTATTGAAATTTTATTGAGTTTTGATAATTATCCCGAGGAAACTTTTTGGACCCTTAATGACGCAGATAATGTGAATAACTTCATGTCCGGTGGTGGTCAATGGACAAATTCAGATCAATACTGTGCACCACCGGGAACATATCAACTCACCGTTTATGATACCTACGGAGATGGAATGTGCTGTGATTTTGGAATGGGAGACTTTACCATCCTGATTGATGATGTGATTGTTGGACATGGAGGTGATTTTTTATTCGAGGACGTCACAACCATTGTTATTGGTGGTGACATTGAATCTCTAGCTGTTGATTATGCTCAAGGCTGGAATATGGTGGGGCTGCCTTTAGAAATGGAGGATGCACACTACCAGACATTATTTCCTAACGCATATAACAATGCCATGTATTCTTTTGGTGAAGGATATTCACCTGTAGAATACTTGATACAGGGGCAAGGATACCTGATACGACTCTCAGATGGCGGAACAGTAGAGTTCACTGGAACAACAATAGATGAGCTTACCATATCTCTTACTGAAGGCTGGAACCTTATTTCTGGCATCTCAACATCTTTACCAGCAGATGTGTTATACAATTCAGGTTTGGTGGTGTCCAATGGCATCTATGCTTTTGATGGCAGTTATTATAATGCGTTGACCATAGATCCAGGGATGGGCTACTGGGTAAGGGCATTAGCTGACGGAGATGTGACTTTGTCCAGTTCAAGTTCCATGGGAAGAACAGTACCAATAGTGAATCACTTTGCAGATGCCAATACATTAGAACTCTCTAATGGAACTCACACATCTACGCTGTACTTTGGCAAGGACGTTCCGGAAGGAGAGGAGCTCAGCTACAGTTTACCCCCTGTATTCCCGCAAATGGCATTTGACGCCCGTTTTACTGATGACATGAAGTACGCACGGAATACAGGTGAGATCAGTGTGATAAACACAAATTCAAGCCTTTCCGTACACTATACAGTGAACATGATGGCAGAGAAGGGTAAAGAGTGGGTTCTCACCACCGAAAATGGAGAGGAACATATTATACAAGGGACAGGGACGATAACCTTCACCGGAGATATAAATGGAATGACCTTGTCACAAAAGGTCGGTGTTATTCCTGATGTGTATACACTCCACCAGAACTATCCAAACCCATTTAATCCTGTGACAACACTCAGGTATGATCTTCCAGATGGCAATCATGTAACATTAACAATATATGATCTTAATGGAAAAGAGATAAACCAATTAGTAAATACAAATCAGCTTGCAGGGCACAAGTCAGTACAATGGAATGCTACAGACATGCACGGCAAGCCTGTAAGTGCAGGTGTCTACCTTTATCAGATACAGGCAGGAGAGTTTGTGCAAACAAGGAAGATGGTGCTGTTGAAGTAAGGAAGTTCCAATAATAAAATGTGCTTCAACTCACATTTTAAAAAAAATTGTGCAAATTTTCAGATTTAAACCCTCCCATCCAAATTGATTCCTCTGGGTAAAATGAAGAGGAAAAAGCTACCCAACCTTTGGAGCACCCCCCTGTTTATATGCCACTCTTACACCAAACAGGTTGCTTTGTGATCCAAATCACACATACCAGATAGCTTGATTCTTTCCTTTTTTATATTTAGAATAATATTATAGAATTGGTAGACTAATTTAGTATACTATCTATTTAAAAGTAGTGGATCTCAAATATTCAAATTGAAGAAATGAAACACATTTTAATAATACTTACTTTTGGCTCAATCTTATTTGCCCAACCATCTATCACCACTGAGTACGTTGTTGATGGATCATTCGGTCAAGCAAGTTCCGTGTATGCAACTGATATGGATGGAGATGGAGATGTAGACATTGTAGGAGCAGCACACCTTCATGATGATATCTCCTGGTGGGAGAATGACGGCACGCCCAATAATGCCAACTGGACGGAGTATCTTGTTGATGGATCGTTTAATGGAGCATGGTCAGTATATGCAACCGACATGGATGGAGATGGAGATGTAGACATTGTAGGAGCAGCAATCAATGATGATCATATTTCCTGGTGGGAGAATGACGGCACGCCTGATAACTCCAACTGGACCGAGTGGAATGTTGATTCTTACTTCAATGGAGCGAATTCGGTGTATGCAACTGACATGGATGGAGATGGAGATGTAGACATTGTAGGAGCAGCACGATATGCTCATGATATCTCCTGGTGGGAGAATGACGGCACGCCCAATAATTACAGCTGGACGGAGTACGTTGTTGATGGATCATTCGGTAATGCAAGTTCGGTGTATGCAACAGACATGGATAGCGATGGCGATGTGGATATTGTAGGAGCAGCAATCAATGATGATCATATTTCCTGGTGGGAGAATGACGGAACACCCAATAATAGTGATTGGACAGAGCACTCCATTGATGCATCATTTGATGGAGCGAATTCGGTGTATGCAACAGACATGGATGGTGACGGGGATATGGATGTTGTAGGAGCAGCGAAAGATGACAATGACATATCCTGGTGGGAGAATGACGGAACACCCAATAATAGTGATTGGACAGAACACTCCATTGATGCATCATTTGATTATGCGCATTCGGTATATGCAACTGACATGGATGGTGACGGGGATATGGATGTTGTAGGAGCAGCATATAACGGTCATGATATATCCTGGTGGGAGAACACCTCAATAACACCATCATTACCTACAATCACCACCGAATACAGCGTTGATGGATCATTTAATGGAGCAATTTCAGTCTATGCAACAGATATGGATGGCGATGGCGATGTGGATATTTTAGGAGCGGCAAAAGATGGTAATGATATATCCTGGTTTGAAAATGACGGCACTCCCAACAATTCCAGCTGGACTGAATACCTTGTTGATGGGTCATTTAATGGAGCACGTTCAGTATATGCTACAGACATGGATGGAGATGGAGATGTGGATATTTTGGGAGCAGCGGCAGATGCTGATGATATAGCCTGGTGGATAAATGATGGTGATCCCAAACAAAACAGCTGGACAAAATATAAGATTGATAACAATTTTGATGGAGCGTATTCTGTATATGCCACAGATATGGACGGAGATGGAGATATAGATGTATTGGGAGCGGCTCAAGTTGGTGATGATATTTCATGGTGGGAGAATGATGGTACGCCCAATAATGCAGACTGGACCGAATATACCGTTGATGGTTCATTCAATGAAGCTCGTTCAGTATACGCAACTGACATGGATAGAGATGGAGATGTGGATATATTAGGAGCGGCAACTACTGATGATGATATTTCCTGGTGGGAGAATGATGGCACACCCAATAATAGTGATTGGACAGAGCACTCTATTGATGCATCATTTAATGGAGCGGGTTCGGTGTATGCAACAGACATGGATGGAGATGGCGATATGGATGTTGTAGGAGCAGCGAAAGATGACAACAACATATCTTGGTGGGAGAACAAGGTTGCCGTTGTCTCCGGTAATGCCGGTTTCCGGATGTTATCCAGCCCGGTGGCAGGCACTATTTATGACGAACTGTTAGCACCCTTTTGGATTCAGGGGATGACAAACGGGGATACAGAATCCGGCACCGCTAATGTCTGGACCTATAACGCCGGCACCAGTGCCTGGGCTTCCTTAAGCAACTTGACTACAGACAGCTATACGGCAGGTGCAGGCATCTTGATCTATGTTTTTACGGATGTTGATGGTGACGGAGATGATGATATTGCCGGGGGTGTAAATGTTGGTATTGTTAATGGTACGGAGAATAGTGCCACTGTTTCTATCTCAACTACAGCAAGTGCCTGGAATCTTTTAGGCAATCCCTTTGTATCTACTATAGATGCCGATCAATTATTTAGTGATAACAGTAATTATACTTCTACAGTTTATGTCTATGATGATGCCAACTCTCAGTACAACACCTGGAATGGCAGTGCCGGTGATCTTAGTAATGGTTTAATTGCTCCGTACCAGGGTTTCTGGATTCTGTCTGGTAGTAGCGGTACCACCTTTCAGTTTACATCCAGCTGCAAATCAAGTTCCATTGGTACTTTTTATAAAACGATGAATGATTCATCCGGCAGTGTCGCTTTCCAGTTAAGTAGTGGTAGCTATAACGCCACTGTTTATCTATCATTTAATATAGATGCCTTAGAAGGCATTGATAATGCTGATGCCTATAAGCTGTTACCTATGTCTCCCAGTGAACGGGTGGTGGGGATTTCTTATGCGGAAGGCAATGGCCTGGATATCAGCAATCTGCCCTACAGCCATGACGGTTCCATCTCCATACCGCTGGACGTCATGTATTTGACGCTGGATGACGACTATAACTTTGTTACAAATGAAAATGATGTAACCATGACCTGGGATATAAGCAGCCTCCCGGGTCATGTATCATTAACCTTAACAGATAATGCTACAGGGACTGCTGTAAACCTTACTGAAGAAAGTGAGATAACCTTTTCAGCAGAAGCGAAAGGCAGTTTTCCTGCCTATGGCTCTGGGGGTGTAAATATTTATCCGCAGGTAGGAGAGAGCCGGTTCACATTAACCGTGGCCTACAGCGCATTGACTTCCAATGATGAGCTAGCCAATCTTCCCGGGTCATTTGCCCTGCATCCGGCCTATCCCAATCCGTTTAACCCAAGCACAAACCTCCAATATGACCTCCCAGAACAGGCACAGATTACACTTACCATATACAACTTGATGGGAAGGGAAATAACACAGCTGGTGAATACCACCCAGGAAGCAGGCTACAGGTCAGTACAATGGGATGCTACTGATTTCTTTGGCAAGCCTGTAAGTGCAGGAGTATACCTCTACCAGATTCGTGCTGGTGAATTTGTGCAGACCAGGAAAATGGTGCTGCTAAAATAAAACTCATTTATTCTCTAGTGATAAAAAAGGGCAATTGTTTATTGCCCTTTTTTATTGTGCCGAGGGTCGGGATCGAACCGACACGGGATTGCTCCCACTGGTGTTTGAGACCAGCGCGTCTACCAGTTCCGCCACCCCGGCTGTTATGCCGGTGATATTACTAAAGAAATTAGAGGTACGGAAAAATTATTGTCAATATATTTGACCCTGTTAAATTCCAAGTTTGGAGTGAATTATGTCATTTAATACAATATCGGAAATGTTTCTGCAGTCAACCGGGTCTTTTTCGGATAAAGCCTCATGCTATGAAAAAATTGATGGAGCATGGAAAGAATTAACATACAGTGAGGTAAAAATACTTGTGGAGCGGTTTGCAGCTGGATTATCCAGCCTTGGTATTCAAGCAGGAGATAAAGTAGCAATTCAATCTACAAATTGCCCCAGATGGGCGATCAGTGATTATGCCATTGCCTGTTTAGGCGCAGTATCTGTTACTGTATACCCAACCCTTATTCCTTCCCAGATTAAATATATTCTTGATGATTCTGATACTGTATATGTTATCACAGAGAATAAAGAACAAACGGATAAAATATTAAGCATTATCAATGAAAGCGATGGATTAAAAGGAATTATTGCCATGGATGACCAGTCCGGTCCTTCTTCAAATATTTTCAGTTTTTCAGAAATATTAGAACAAGGGGATGGATATATTTCCGAAAATGGATTCAATGTAGACGAGTCAGCAAAAACTGCAAGGCCTGAAGATTTGTTGACGATTATTTATACAAGCGGTACTACTGGAGATCCAAAAGGGGTTATGCTCACTCATAAAAACCTGGTTTCAAATATCAAAGCAACATCTTTGGCCGTTGAAGTGAAGGAGTCAGACGTGTATTTATCCTTCCTTCCGTTAAGCCATTCATTTGAAAGAATGTCCGGTCATTATACAGGTTTTTCAAAGGGAGGGACTACGTATTACGCTGAAGGTGTAGATACAGTTGCTGATAATATGATGGAAGTGAAGCCAACCGTTGTCATTGCCGTACCAAGGCTTTATGAGAAAATTCATGCAAAAGTACTTGATAAAGTAAGCGGTGATCCTCCTCTTCGGCAAAAAATATTTTGGTGGGGAATCGATGTAGGTCAAAAAGCCGCTCAATACTTAACCCGTGGACAAAATCCTTCAGGTTTATTGGGCATCAAATTTAAAATTGCTGATAAATTGGTATTTTCCAAACTTAAGGAAAAGGTTGGAGGTAGGTTACGGTGTTTTATATCAGGAGGCGCACCGCTCTCTCCTGAAGTGGGAAAATTTTTCGCTTCTGCAAATATTCCCATTCTGGAGGGGTATGGATTAACAGAAACCAGTCCGGTCATTACGTGCAACCGAGAGGAATTATTCAAATTTGGAACAGTTGGAAAACCTCTTGAAGGAGTGGAGGTGAAAATAGCAGAAGATGGAGAAATACTGTGTCGTGGTGATAATGTTATGAAGGGGTATTATAATAACCCTGAAGCCACTCAGGAAGTTTTAGGTGATGACGGCTGGTTCAAAACAGGGGACATTGGAAATTTTGATGATGAAGACGGTTATTTACAGATAACAGACAGGAAGAAAAGTTTACTGGTAACTTCAGGAGGAAAAAATATTGCCCCAACTCCGCTTGAATTATCTTTATGTTTATCAAAGTATATCGAACAATGCCTGGTCATTGGAGATCGCCGAAAATTTATTTCAGCACTTATTGTACCTTCCTTTGAGTTTTTAAATGCCTGGGCAGAGAAAAATAATGTTCCGAACGATGATCGAAAGGTGCTGTGCAGTCATTCATCCGTTTTGGAATTATTTGACCAGGAAGTTCAGAATGCGATGGAATCATTTTCAAGATATGAACGGGTGAAAAAGTTTGCACTTCTGAAATCTGAATGGACGATTGAAAGCGGTGAAATCACACCTAAATTGTCCGTAAAAAGAAAAGTGGTTGAAAAAAACTATGCTGAGGTGATTGATCATTTATATTCCTCCTGAAAAAGAGAACTACCTGTTGCCAATTCAATGAATAGTTTTTTACCCGTCACAATTTTTGGTTGTGGTGCATGGGGTGGAACGATAGCCCATTATCTTGACCAGATGGGGCACTCTGTAACTGCCTGGAGTAAATTCCCTGAAGAGATTGATCGATTAAACTCCACAAGAAAACATCCGCATATATCAGGGTTACAGTTTTCTGAATCAATTCAATTTACTACTGATATAAAAGAAGCACTCTCTGATGCTCAAATAATTATCATCGCAATTCCTTCCCAGACTGTACGAAAACTCATCAGTCAAATAAAATCGTTGAGTTCCAGTGAAATAATAATCGTGAATCTGTCAAAAGGGATAGAAAATTCTTCCTTAATGACCATGAGCCAGGTTATTGTAGATGAAGGAGATTTTGATCCACAGAACATTGTGTCACTCTATGGCCCCAGCCATGCTGAAGAAGTGGCACTTGGTATGCCGACTACTTTAGTTTCTGCTGGTCCATCAGATGGTAATACTGCTTTTATTCAGCAGGTATTTTCCAGTGAAAACCTGCGTATATATACAAATTCGGATATTTTGGGTGTGGAGTTGGGCGGTTCTGTGAAAAATGTCATCGCAATAGCCACCGGCATTATTGACGGCATTGGATATGGAGACAATACAAAGGCAGCTCTTATTACAAGAGGGATAACAGAGATTACAAGGCTGGGGGAAAAGATGGGAGCAGATCCGGATACGTTTTCAGGTTTAAGCGGGGTTGGAGATTTGATCGTTACCTGTTTGAGCAAACACAGTCGGAACAGATATGTTGGTGAAGAAATTGGGAAAGGGCAAACATTGGAAAAGATACTTGATGGAATGGAAATGGTTGCAGAAGGGGTAAAAACAACCGAGTCAGTGTACCAGCTGCAAAAGAAACATACTATTTCCATGCCAATTTCAACGGCAGTGTACAACGTGCTTTATCGTGGAAAAAATGCCCAGCAGGAAGTGAAGGAATTGATGACGAGGGATCTCACTATTGAGAAAAGGTATTAATTTTTGGTACTTTCCCGTTTGGCACCACTTCATTTTTGAAGTAATTTTGCTGTCTTTAAGCCCTTGTAGTTCAATGGATAGAACAAGTCCCTCCTAAGGATTAGATACAGGTTCGATCCCTGTCAAGGGCACAGAGAATAAATCATAAAAAAAAAGGAAGAAAAATGCTAAAGCCGCAAGCAAAATTTACAAAGAAAGAGATGAAAAAAGACCCGCTCCTGGAAACAGTCAACACGGTCTTCGAAAAATATAATGAACATAAATCAATGATCTTCCGTGGAGGGATTGGAATAATTGCATTGACTGTTATCATTGTTTTTCTATTCAACAGACAGGGGTCCCAGCAAAAACCTGCAGATATTTTATTTGGGAACGCTCTGGTTTCACTGGACACGGGCGATATTGAAAATGCCCAGTTTCAGTTTGAAGTTCTCACAGAGGAACATGGCAGCACACAAAGCGGAAAAACCAGCAACTATTATCTTGGATCGATATATTTTAATAAAGGTGACTATGGTAATGCAAAAACCCACTTAGAGCAATTTATCAACAGTACTTCAGAAAATATTCTCTTATCAAGCGGTCATTTTATGTTATCAAGTATTTATAAGAGGGAATCAAATCAGGATAAAGAAGAAGAGCATTTAGAACTGGCAGTGACATTCAGTTCCATTCCACATAATCAACATTCATTGGAGTTGGCTTTGGCTGAATTGTACATAGACAGGGGTACAGAAGAAATGGCAATGGAGATTGTTCAAAAGATCTTAAACCTGGAAAATATTTCTTCTGGTAATAAGAAAAAGGCAGAGGAACTGTCCGGGTTCCTAACACGAAAATAAAGAGGAATTAAACACCTTGTAAAACCAGTTGGAAGGTGATAAGTTTTTGCGTGAAAAGTGGGTGAAATGCCCACTTTTTGTATCTAGAAGAAAAAATGCGTGATTGAAAAAGCATGAAAATAAGGATAATGGCTACGTACAAAACCCTTTGGAGGAATCTTGATTAATAGAGATTTAATAGAAATATTTTCAGACCTTGCGCGTGATAAAAATGTGGAACGTTCGGAACTGGGAACTATTCTTGAGCAGTTATTTCTTTACATAATTGAACGAACGCACGGTGATGCATCAAACTATAGCGTCATAGTCAATATTGACAAAGGAGAAATTGAAATATACGCTGAAAAAACTGTCGTAAAAGTTGTAGAAGATCCATTACATCAGATCACGGTTGAAGATGCCTTATTAAAAGAACCGGACCTGGAAGAAATTTCCCCTGGAGATCCCTTTGTTGAAGTTATAGATCCCAGCGTCTTCGGACGGAGAATGATTGCTCACGCAAAACAATTTTTTTCTCAACGAATTCAGGATATCGAAAGACAATATATTTATGAAGATTATGCGAACCGTATCGGGGAAATAGTGATTGGTGAAATTCGTCAAATTCAACGGGATAACCTTTTTCTGAACATTGGTTTTGCGGAACTTCGTCTGCCAAAGAAGGAACAGATACCTTCAGAGAATTATCGGCGAAAAGACACAGTCAGAGCTGTAATTAAATCAGTTGAAAATACTCCGAAAGGACCGGACATAGTTGTTTCACGGAGTGACAATCACTTTTTATATAAATTGTTTGAAATGGAAGTCCCGGAAATAGAAGACGGACTGATCGAGATACAATCCATTTCACGATACCCAGGTGTACGTTCAAAGATAATAGTATATTCCCATGACCGCCGGATTGATGCAGTTGGTGCGTGTGTTGGAATGCGCGGGAGCCGGATCCAGGGAATCGTTCGGGAATTAAACAATGAAAAAGTGGATATTGTGAATTATAGTGAAAAGACTGAAGTATTAATTTCAAGAGCTTTGTCACCGGCAAAACCAATGAACCTTTATATTGATGATGAACGTAAATATTGCGAGGCTATCTTTAAAGATGATGAGTTGGACCTGGCAATTGGCAGGGGAGGAATGAACATAAAACTTGCATCCCAGCTCATTGATTATAGAATTGATGCCTTTGGGGAAAAAGAATATGAACAAAGAAAAATTGAGCAGAATACTCTGCTGGTTGAAATCCCGAAGTTCCCAAAAAAGGCTGCAAAAAGTTTACAGGCAGAGGGTGTTAATACCATCTCTGAATTCCAGGCGAAAGATGAAGACAGCCTTTTAGAAGTCAAAGAAATCACAGAAAACGTTTTAGAAAAAATCTACGATTCAATCCAGGATTTTATAGAAAAAAACCGAAGTGATGATGAAGCGGATGATGACAATCCTGATGATATTGATGTACCCAAACCAGAGGCTGTAGAAGATGACTCAGCCATAAAACCGGATGAAAAAGAAAAAACCTTAATTCCTCAATCAAAAGAGGCAGGAACCACTTCCTAAAAGAATAATGGCTGACCGTCCAAGAAGAATTTTTCATATTGCCAAAGAGTTAAATATCTCTCATACAGAAATCATTTCCTTCCTCAATGAAGAAGGAATTACAGTTGGCAGTCATATGGCTCCTGTTGATGATAAAGATTATCAAAAGATATTGACTGAATTTTCAAAGGATAAAGAATCCATTGAGCGATATCGTAAAGAACAGATGAGGAGGGAAATACACGATACCCGTTTTCGAGACACCCAGAAATCCGCAAAAAAAATAAATCTCCTCTCACTTTCTGAACAGAGAAAGCTAGAGACAGAAGAGAAATCTAAAGCAAAAAAAGAACGAGAGAAGAAAACGGCTGAGAAGAAAGCTGCTGCGGCTCAAAAGAAAGCTGCCGCAAAAACAGTCGAGGAGAAAGCTGTTGCTGCTCAAAAGAAAGCTGCCCCTGAACCGGGGAAAGAGGAACAGCCAAAGAAGGCAGGTCAGAAAAAATCAAAAAAAGAAACAATTCAAAAAGAAGTTCAGCCGGCACCAAAAAAAGTAAAACTAAGGAAAATAAATTTAACAGATATTGAATCAGAAATTGGGAAAGGCATCAGGAGAACAAGACCACCTGCCACAGACAGTAAAGCAGTTGCACCTGAAAAAAGCGTTGAGGAACGTGTTCGCCAGACATTAGCCAAGATTGATACAAAAACGAAGAAAAAGGTTTATAAAAAAGGCAGGGAAATCGCTGCGGCGGCGGAAGAAGTATCATCAAAAAAAGTGATTGCCGTACCAGAATATGCCAGTGTTGATGAGTTGGCAAAGTATTTTGAAGTAACACCCAGTGAAATAATCCAGAAATGCCTTGGCCTTGGTGTGCTTGCAACCATTAACCAGCGCCTTGACTGGGATATGATCGAACTCCTGGCAGAAGAACATGATTGTGTTGTAGAAAAGCTAATTGAATATGGTGAAGAACTTTTTTCATTGGAAGATACGGAGGAGGATTTATCCAAGGCAAAACCGAGGGCACCTGTTATTACGGTGATGGGGCATGTTGATCACGGAAAGACGTCACTTTTGGACCACATAAGAGATACAAATGTTGTTGCCGGAGAATCAGGGGGAATTACACAGCATATTGGCGCTTATAAAGTTGAACAGAAAAATAATAAAATGATTACTTTCCTGGATACACCGGGACATGAAGCATTTACCGCCATGCGCTCCCGGGGTGCACAAATCACGGATATCGTCATTCTTGTTGTCGCTGCCGATGATTCAGTCATGCCTCAGACTATCGAAGCAATCAGCCATGCCCGCGCCGCCCAGGTCCCCATTGTGGTTGCCATCAATAAAATTGACAAACCGGGAGCCGATGCAGACAAGGTGAAACGTGAGCTTTCTGAGAATGAAGTTCTTGTGGAAGACTGGGGAGGGAAGGTCCAGGCCGTGGAGGTTTCAGCAAAACAAGGCACCGGCATGGATGATTTAATCGATGGAATTCTCCTGGAATCAGAAATGTTAAATTTACAGTCTAATTTTGACTGTTCCGCCCGTGGTACTGTCATTGAATCCCGGATTGATAAAGGCCTTGGCCCGGTAGGTACAGTGCTGATACAAAAAGGAACCTTATCCGTTGGTGATTTATTTATCTGCAATGATTCCCCTGGTAAAGTCCGCGCTATTATCAATGAAAGAGGGCAGAGGATTAAGGAAGCGCATCCATCAGATGCAATCCAGGTCCTGGGTTTTGATCAGGTGCCCCAAGCAGCAGATATCTTCAGGGTCATTAAAGACGAAAAAATATTAAAAAGGCTCGCCACGGACCGGCAGAGATTAAAAAGAGAAATAGAACAAAAGAAAATTGCCACCCATTCTTTAGATGTTATATCATCCATGATTAAAGAGGGAGAAACAAATATGCTTCCCCTTGTAATTAAAGGAGATGTTGACGGTTCTATTGACGCCCTGTCGGAAACCCTGGAAAAGCTCAATACAAAAGAAGTAAGTATTAAAGTAATACATAAGGCGGTAGGGCCCATATCTGAATCAGATATCCTGCTGGCCCAGGCTTCCAATGCAGTGATCATAGGATTCCATGTCCAGGAGTCTTCAAATGCGAAACTCCTGGCAAAAGAAACCGGGGTGGAAGTACGAATATACAATGTTATTTACAAAGTTGTGGAAGAAATCAAACTGGCCCTGGAAGGGCTCCTTGAACCGGATAAAGTTGAGGAAATAATGGGCAGGGCAACCGTCCTTGAACAATTTAAGATACCGCAGATTGGTTTTATTGCCGGTTCCCAGGTTACAGAAGGTGTCATTAAACGGAATGGATTGGCCCGGCTTATACGTGATGATGAAGTTATTTCCGAAGGCCATCAGCTTGTATCCCTGAAGCGGTTTAAGGACGATGTAAAAGAGGTAAAGGAAGGAATGGAGTGCGGTATATCCCTGGAAGACGTAAAAAAATATAAGAAAGACGATGTGATTGAAATATATGAGATTAAAGAAGTCAAAAGAAAACTTGAGAGCGCAACTCCCGTATAAACGGACTCAGCGTGTCGGTGAACAAATTCAGGAAATACTCGGTGAGATCGCATTAAAATATATTGATCTCTCCCCGTTTGGGTTTGTGACGTTCACCAACGTGGACCTGTCGCCCGATTTTCATCTTGCAAAAGTGTATTTCAGTGTGTACCAGCCCAAAAAAGAGATACAGGACATCGAACGAGAATTAAACAGGTTAACAAAAGCATTTAAAAAATACATGGGCCCTGAACTCCATATAAGAACCACACCGGATCTTCAATTTATTTTTGATGAATCAATGGTGTACCATGAAAAAATAGAGGAAGTTCTCAACTCCATTACACCCAGGAAAAAAAATGATCGCTAATATTTATAAACCAGTGAGCTGGACTTCTTTTGATGTGGTCAAAAAACTTCGGAATATCGTGGACGAAAAGAAAGTAGGCCATGGAGGCACACTGGACCCGTTTGCAGAAGGTGTGTTAATTATCGGGACCGGGAAGGATACAAAGAATCTGACGCATATAGCCGCCAGTGATAAGACCTATGAAGCAACAGTAAAGTTTGGCGTTGGTACTGATACAATGGACAGGGAAGGAAAAGTAATAGAGACAGCACCTGTCCCGAACCTGGCAATTGACCAGATAAACAAAACATTCGCCGGTTTCCTGGGTGCACAAAAACAGACGCCCCCAATGTATTCTGCAAAACGAATAAAGGGAGTCCGCCTGTACAAGCTTGCGCGAAAAAACCTGACTGTTCATCGGGACCCGGTGGATATAAACATCCATGCACTTCAGCTCATATCCTATGAATCCCCTTTTCTCAGGTTCTCTGTAAAATGCTCTAAAGGCACGTATGTTCGTGTGCTTGGACATGATATTGCCAAATCCCTGGGAACTGCAGGACATTTAACAAAATTAATCAGGACATCCGTCGGTGAGTTCCACGTAAAGAATTCCCTGACAATCGATAAGTTTTCAGAACAATGGTTATCTATCGAAGCTTAAGCGATGCTGTCCCTATCTCCGGAAGTGTTGTAACAATGGGTACTTTTGACGGACTTCACCGGGGACACCAGGAAATAGTGAAACAGGTTGTTGTGAACGCAAAGAGTAAAAATGTACAGTCAGTACTGATTACCTACGATCCACACCCAAGGCATGTGCTGAATACGGACAGGGATACATTATCTCTTCTCATGAATTTGGATGCGAAAATCTCTATCCTGAAAGAATACCAGGTAGACACGGTCTTAATTATTCCCTTCACCCAGGATTTTTCTCAGCTCCCTGCAAAAGATTTTCTTGAAGATGTTGTCATAAACTATTTTCATCCCATCCACGTGATCGTGGGGTACGATCATCATTTTGGATATGAACGGGGCGGGAGCCCTGAGTTTATTCAATCCTATTTATCAGAAAAGGAAATCCAGGTGGATGTTGTAGCGCCCTTTGCTGATGAAGGGGTTGTTATTTCCAGTTCACACATCCGGGAATTGATCCAGTCAGGATATATACGCCGGGCCAATTTTGAACTGGGATGGGTCTATGGATTTCGCGCAAAAGTAATTCGCGGCAGCGGAAGGGGGAGAAAAATGACTTTTCCCACAGCAAATTTTGTTCCGGTTGAAAAAGACCAGCTCCTTCCTGAGAATGGAGTGTACCTGACCCGGGGAAGAGTGAATGGAAACCAACTGTATGGAATGTGCAACCTTGGGTTTCGGCCAACATTTGGTGAAAGTAATTTTGTAATGGAAGTCCATTTTTTTGATTTAGATTCCGCCGATCTTTATTCAAAAGAAATTACCATTGAGTTTCTTGAACGAATTCGTGATGAGAAGAAATTTACTTCTGAAAAAGAATTAATTGAACAATTAACCAGAGATAAGAAGCACAGCTTAGATCTCATGAAAAAATATAATTAGGAGAAGAAATGCCCCTGAGCACCGAAAAGAAAAAAGAAATTATTAATAAATTTGGTAAAAATAAGGACGATTCAGGGTCTACCGAGGCCCAGATCGCCCTTTTGACCCAGAGAGTACGTGATGTGACAGCTCATGTGAATAATCATGCAAAAGACAACCATTCCAGGCACGGATTAGTGAAACTGGTTTCCCAGCGGAGAAGACTGATGAAATACCTGCAAAGAACCAATCCTGAATCATATGTGGAATTAACTAATAAATTGAAAATACGAAAGTAAATATACCTAATGAAAAAATATGAAATTGAACTAAACGGGAAGACTCTTACCATCCAGACTGGCCAGGTTGCAAGGCAATCTTCCGGATCAGTCATTGTACAATACGGGGAAACAACCATCCTCACAGCAGTGAACGCAGCAAAGACCATGAGGGAAGATATCGACTGGTTCCCTCTCCAGGTCGAGTACCGGGAACGGCACTACGCTGCCGGGAAAATCCCGGGAGGCTTTTTTAAACGTGAAGCACGCCCCTCAGAACATGAAGTTCTCACCAGCCGGTTGACAGACCGTCCTATCCGGCCTTTGTTCCCAAAATCATTTAGATATGAAACCCAGGTGATGATTACAACCCTGTCGAGTGATGGAGAGAATATGGCAGACACCCTGGCAGGGGTAGGCGCTTCATGCGCTTTAATGATCTCTGACATTCCATGGAACGGCCCCACCGCTTCGGTGAGAGTCGGCAGGTGCAGTGGGGAATTTGTTGTGAACCCGACCCGAAGCGAGATTGCAGAGTCCGATATGGATATCATTGTTTCCGGAAACGAACAGACAGTCGTCATGGTGGAAGGGGAAGCAAAAATGGTTTCGGAGGAGGATTTTCTCCTTGCGCTTGAATTTGCCCATGGCTTTATAAAGCAGATTATCGATCTTCAGAAGAAGGTTGTGGCTGATGTTGACGTGGTAAAAAGAGAGATACCGGCAGCTGATGAAAACGAAGAGTTGGAAAAAGCTGTGGAATCTGCAGTAAAAGCAGATATTGACAAAGCCATCCAGATCTCCGATAAACTGGAACGGGAAAAAGCCATCGAAGATATTCACGAAAAGGCCCTGAATGGCCTGGAAGAAACATATCCTGAATCAGAACAGATGATTGATGCCTATGTGAGCGGTCAGTTAAAGGAAGCCTTTCGGGAGCAAATCCTGGCACAGGGTGTCCGGAGCGACGGCAGAAAGAGCACTGATATTCGTCCCATCACCATTGAAACAGATTTTCTGCCAAGGACGCATGGATCTGCCCTGTTCACACGGGGAGAGACCCAGGCACTGGTCGTTTTGACACTGGGGAGCCCCAGGGACGAGCAGATTATTGACACCATGGACCTGGATGGGAAGAAAAACTTTATGCTTCATTACAACTTCCCGCCCTATTGCGTAGGTGAGACCGGCCGGATAGGATTTACCAGCAGGCGGGAAATTGGGCACGGCCACCTGGCGGGACGGTCTTTGAAGCATGCTCTTCCTGAGTATGATGATTTTCCCTATACAATACGCCTGGTCTCCGAGATTATGGAATCCAACGGTTCCTCTTCCATGGCCAGCATTTGCGGCGGGTCCCTGGCTCTTATAAGCGGGGGCGCACCGATCAAGGGGCATGTAGCCGGTATTGCCATGGGCCTCGTGACAGACGGAAAACGCCACGCAGTCTTGAGCGATATCCTGGGTGCTGAAGATCACCTGGGCGACATGGACTTTAAAGTTGCAGGTACACGGGAAGGGATCACAGCGATCCAGCTGGACCTGAAAATCGAAGGAATTTCATTTGCACTTCTGAAAGAGGCACTGGCCCAGGCCAAGGCAGGGCGCGAACATATCCTGGACCTTATGTACGACGCAGTGTCTGAGCCCCAGACCATGTCCCAGTATGCGCCAAAGATACTGTCGATCCAGATCAATCCTGAAAAGATCGGCGGCCTTATCGGGCCGGGAGGCAAGAACATCAAGAAGATCATTGCGGACACAGAATGTGACGTGAATGTGGATGATGACGGGGTGGTCACTGTGGCTGGCTTAGACAGTGATAAATGCAATGATGCAATTGAATTGGTCAAAGCCATTACCATGGAACCTGAAGTGGGGATGGAATTTGATGGAAAGGTGACCCGGTTAATGACTTTCGGCGCCTTTGTTGAAGTTGCCCCCGGGAAGGAGGGACTTGTTCATATCTCCGAGCTGAATTGGGAGAGGACAGAGAAAGTGGAGGATGTCTGTAAGCCCGGTGACGCCATGAAAGTAAAACTTATCAAGGTTGATGACACGGGGCGGCTGGATTTCAGCAGGAAAGCCCTCATGGAAAAACCTGAAGGGTATAAGCCTCCGCCGCCAAGGGACAGTAACTGGAAAAGAAATAAAGGCGGCCGTGACGGGAAACCGTTCAAAAAGAAACGCTTCTAGCCTAGTTTCATTACTTCCATCGTTTTTATTGCTGCAGTAATTTTACTTCAATAAAAAAATAACCTGAAACACACAGCGGTTATGCCAGCAGATCTTTCCCTGAACCAGAATGTCATAAACATGGACTATGCAGTTCGGGGGCCTTTATACCACAAGGCATCAGAACTGCGGAAGCAGGGGAGAACAGTCATTCCATGCAACATTGGCAACCCCCAGGCACTTGGACAAACGTCAGTGAGCTTTTACCGGCAGGTTTTAAGCTTACTTGAATATCCCCCTCACATTAATCGCGAACGAACACTAAAAGGGCAAATACGCCCTGATATAGACAGCCAGGAATGGATCCCGGACTACATTCTTGACTTCAGCGAAGATTTTCTTGCAAAAATGGAAACAGGCATGGGCGCCTATACGGACAGCAAGGGGCCCCTGTTCATCCGGGAAGCAGTGTCCAGGTTTATCGATAAGAGGGACGGCGTCACTCCTGGAAACGGCGTTCCGTCCATACCTGACCATGTTTTTCTCACCGATGGAGCCAGCGAAGGTATAAAATGCATTCTGGAACTGCTTATCGCTGATGAGAATGACGGGGTAATGATCCCCATCCCAACCTACCCGCTGTACTCAGCGACGATCGCAAGGCTTGGAGGCAAACAAATCAATTACTACCCGGATGAAGAGAGCGGATGGACCCTCACGAAGGACAGCCTGGAGGAATCACTTTCAAAGGCACGCAGGGACAATGTGAATGTGAAGGCCATCGTTGTGATCAATCCAGCCAACCCCACCGGGGCAATCCTTGACAGAAAGAGCATTCTGGAGATCATCGAATTTGCCGGGAAAAACGGGCTGGCCATCTTTTCAGATGAAGTGTACCAGGATAATCTGTATGGTTCTGAATTTTTGTCTTTTGCAAAGGCCCTTGGGGATGATAAAAATATTCCCCTCTTCAGCTTTCACAGCGCGTCGAAAGGGTTTTATGGAGAATGCGGGCACCGGGGCGGATATTTTGAAGTGAGGAACCCGCCGGGGTCACAGGGGAGCAACCCAGGGTTCATAGATATTTTATTTAAACAGGCTTCAGTGAACCTGTGTTCCAACACCACAGGGCAGGCTTTAATCTACCTGTTGTCTTCACCGCCACCGGAGGGAAGTGAACCCTACGATCAATTCAACAGAGAAAAACAGGGCATCCTGGCTGACCTCTATGAAAAAGCGGGCATGATAAAGGAATCCTTTAAGGAGATGGACGGTGTAGAATGCTTTGGAAAGGTTGGGGCAATGTACCTTTTTCCACGATTCAATACCCTGCCAGCAGGGAAGACGGATTTTGATTACTGCATGAGCCTTCTTGAAGAGACGGGCTTAACCACAGTGAACGGCTCCGGCTTTGGGCAGAAGGAGGGGACCCATCATTTGCGGATTGCCTTTTTGCCTCCTAAAGATACACTTGAAGATGTTTTACCGAGATGGATTGAGTTCCACAACAACTACGTCCGGGGCTAGCATGTAAAGAATCACTTTGACTATAAGCAGTTCAATCGTTAAGTTAAAGTGTTGGTTTAGATAGTTTATATTTTCGAATCTTCAAAAGATGGACATTAAAAAACTATATTATTCAATCGGGGAGGTCAGCAAACTGACCGGATTGAAGCAGTATGTCCTCCGCTACTGGGAAACAGAGTTCAAGCAGTTAAATCCCAAAAAAAACAGATCGGGCAACCGCACCTACAGGCAGTCAGACATTGACACCGTTTTAACGATCAAGTCTTTATTATATGATAAAAAGTTCACTATTGTGGGCGCCCGGAAGCAATTAAACACTGGAGTTGAGGACATGGGGGATGGAGAGGAAGGTTCTGCGTCTTCCGGCATGAGCGAAAAACAGAAAACTGTGTTGGTTGAGATCAAGGAGGAACTGCAGAAAATCCTTGATATCATTGCTGAGTGATATAGTGTAATTGAATTCGGAGCGTGGCGCAGTCCGGCAGCGCACTGCAATGGGGTTGCAGGGGTCGCGAGTTCAAATCTCGCCGCTCCGACTGACAAAGCCTTTTTCTTAGGGGAAGAGGCTTTTTTATTGCAGGTGGATACTTTATGTATATATTAACTTCAATTATAAGGTAAATTTATAATTCTTATTAAGGAAAGGAAAGGTAAAAGGCAGTAACATGACTAATCTAATATCATTGCAGAAAATTTTTCAAAATCAAATATTTACCGTTCCAGATTACCAACGGGGATATTCATGGGAAACTGAACATCGTCAGGATTTATTAGATGATCTCGAAAGTATCGATCTAAAATCTGAAAAACATCACTATACAGGAACGATTATCGTCCACTCCAAAGAGAAAAAACCGGAACAAATTTTTGGCATAGCCTATAAAAAATTTGATATAGTTGACGGACAACAGAGAATAACAACGGCTGTAATACTTCTTTTCTCAATTTTTCAAAAATTGATGAAAATTGATACACCGAATTCCAAAAAGTATGCGGATAGAATATCGGATAACTATATAAAAGTGCTATCTCAAAGAGGTGATTACTATAAATTAAACTTAAATCCTGATACTGACTTTTTCTTCAAACAATATATTATCGATAATGCTCCTCATATTGGCGAACCAACCCAGAAATCTCATCAAAACCTTCTTAACGCAAAAAAAGAGTTTGAGAGCTATTTAGGTAAAGTTGAGAAGAAAAAATCCGAAACTGATTTTTTTGATTTTATTGAACAATTGCTTAATAAGATTACAAATAAGTTAATGGTGAATTTTTACGAAGTCGGGGATGAAGCGGAGGTTGGTGTAATATTCGAAGTGATGAATGATCGGGGGAAACCATTATCACAACTTGAAAAGGTTAAGAACTACCTTATTTATCTTACATACAAAGTATCATCTTCTGTTCACGATTCAACTCAACTGGTAGGGAAAATAAATGATGCTTGGAAAACAATTTTTCAAAACTTAATGGATGCAGGCAGAGTTAGTACTGGTGATGAAGACCAACTATTACGTTTCCATTGGATTATAGGATATGATCCAGACCCAAGAAACTATGATATCCATAAATCCATCAAGAAAGAAATCTCTATGAAAAAATTGAAAAGCCAACAATGTTATCGTAGTATTTCTAAATACATTTCTTCATTAAAGGAAGCGTCGCTTGTGTATCGTGATCTATTTAATCCTGAGTCGGATAAATCATTCTATGGATTTGATGATAAAAAAAGGAACGAAATCATCAGCCTTACCAACCGTATAAATAGGCTTGGCCAACAGGCAACGGTGTTCCCTTTATTAATGAGTGCAAGAATCAAGCTTAAAAAGGATCCTGATTCTTTCTTGAAAATTATCCAATTATCTGAAGTTTTTATTTTCCGAGTTTATACTCTGTCAGGATATCGATCGAATGCTGGGATCAATCGATCGTACCGTATAGCAAATGAATTACATAAAAGTAAAAAACTATCTATAGATGATGTTTTAAATAATATTAAATCTTGGATTAAACAATACGCCAATGATGATGATTATGTCATGAAAAGTTTAACAGAAGAAGACTATGACTACTATACTTGGCGGGGTATAAAATATTTCCTTTATGAATATGAGCGTTATAATGTGGAAAGTATGAATGCGTCAATGAAATTAAATTGGAATGAGTTGCAAAAGAAGGATGTTAAAAAAAACTATTGAACATATACTGCCTCAAACAATCACAGGTAGTAAATATTGGAAAGAGAGATTCCCAAATAAGAAACTGCACCAAAAAAATGTTGGGCGGATAGGGAACCTTACATTGACATACTGGAACCCCAATTTATCCAATAAGGATTTCCCTCAAAAAAAAGGTAAAGCCAAAGACATTGGTACTGATGCAAAAACATATATTTCTTCCCCGGTTATTATTGAAAGGGAAATTAGCAAATATAAGAATTGGACCGAAAGGTCAATCAGTAAAAGAGAGAAGGAAATGGTAGATTGGGCTTTAAAAAGATGGTGTATTGATTAATAAATTATAATATATGATGTTTTCTAGTTTACACTATGGCCTCTAAAAATGAAATAAAGGAAACACTTGATGCGCTCAACAATGGAAAATTTCACATTGAGTGTCCATCCTGCAAGGAAGAAATTAAACTCAGCGAAGCCGGGTTGTTTCACCTCGATAACTTTACCCCAGAATCCCAGGCTGTGTACAAAAGAATGCTGGATGAGCAGAAAGTACGAAGAGCCAATTTAAAGGAAAGAAAATTAAACATCCCCATAAAATCAGAAGTGGGTGCCAAGGCTATAAACCTTGGATTTCTTTTGGAACGTCTTGCCCCAACCCTGGATGGTTTTACATTTAATAAGAACGATTGTCGGTCAATGTTTGACCCCATCGATTATGTCATATTCGAGGGGCTTAGTGAAAAGCAAAAGGTCGATAAGATTGTTTTTGTAGATATCAAGTCTGGGGGTGCCCAGCTTACAAAAAAGCAGAAAAAAATAAAACAGGTGGTTGAAGATAAAAAGGTTGGGTTTAAAACCTATAAACCATGAAAAGTGAACTGATCAAATTTTTTGCCATCCAGAGGCAGATATTCGGTGTGTGCACCTGCTGTGGTGAGATCTTCCGATTGAGCGATGCCAATGTCTACATTAAGAAAAAACCAGCTCCAGACTGGATGGATAAGTTTGAGAAATCCGCTGCCCGCCTTGATAAAACTGAAGAGAAAATTAATTTGGAGGAAGGTGAAACAAGAGAAATTGCCAGGGAGAAGGGGCGTGTGGCCGCCATGAAAACTACTAAAAAGATCGACACTATATTTTACCCAAACAAATACAATCCAGATGATGTCAAGGTGATGTTCCATCCTGTTGACTTTGTGATTTTTAACGGCATGAAAAAAAATGATATTACGAACCTGGTACTCTTTGACAGGGAAGTTAAAGAAAGAAACCAAAAATCACTGCAGAAAAGCATAGAAAAAACAGTGAGCAAGGACAACTATGAATGGATCACCATGCACGTTTCAGAAGATGGAAGTGTTGAGTATAAGTAACAATTTCAAAGCGTGCAGACAGATGAAAGCGACCACGGTTAAACTTCTTTTAATATTTACGATACTAGCGGTCACGGTGGCAGCAGCACAGCATGGTAAACAGCATAACGATCTAACCGAAGAAGAACGGACCAAGCACCACCGCTTTGATGATGCGGAAAAATGGGCCAGTCTCTTTGAGGATACGACGAGGGATGAATGGCAGAAACCTGAGGAAGTAATAGAGGCCATCGGTATTGAAAAACATTCTGTGATCGCCGATATAGGTTCAGCCACCGGTTATTTCCCGGTTCGCTTTGCCCAGGTCGCAAAGGAGGGGAGAGTGTACGGGATTGACATTGAGCCTAACCTGGTGGACTACCTGAATGCGCGGGCTGTTAAGGAAAAACTGCCCAATTTGACAAGCATTCTTGGAGACCCGGACGATCCGAAAATCCCTGAAAGGGTAGACCTGGTTTTCATCTGCGATACCTATCATCATATCCAACACCGCGCGAAATATTTTGAGAACCTGAAAAAATACATTAAGCCGGAGAGCAGGCTTGTCATTGTTGATTTCAAGAAGGGTGAATTGCCGGTGGGACCCAGGGATGAAATGAAGCTGGCGGAAGAGGAGGTGGTCAGTGAACTGACAGCAGTAGGTTTCCGGTTGGTTCCGAATTCAGCTAATCTGCCTTATCAGTATGTACTGGTGTTTGATCTCAAGGAAGAATGAGGGCATCTCTTTGTAAAAAAAGTGATGATAAGGTAAATTGAAGTGATGAAAGAAGAAATAATGAGGTATTAATTTGGCTATGAAAGTTTATATAAGCGCTGATATGGAGGGAATAACAGGTGTGACGCACTGGAATGAGGTTGACCCTAAAAAGCCCGATTATGCCCAGTTTCAGAAGCGGATGACTGAAGAGGTGGTTTCTGCATGCCGTGGCGCCCTGGACGCCGGTGCGGAAAAGATCCTGGTAAAGGACGCCCATTACACCGGACGAAATATCCTCTCTGCAGACCTGCCGGAAGAGGCGGAGCTCATCAGGGGCTGGAGCGGGCATCCTTATTCCATGGTACAGGAACTGGACGGGACCTTTGACGCTCTTATGATGGTGGGATATCATTCCCGGGCAGGCTCAGGTGGAAATCCTCTTGCTCATACCATGTCATCAGGAAAGATCGAACGAATATTTATCAACGGGAGGGAAGCGTCAGAATTTCTTCTTCATGGATATGTAGGGGCAAAGCACCAAGTGCCAATGGCGTTCGTGTCCGGGGACAGGGAACTGTGCAGGGAAGTGGCCGAGGTAAGCCCAGGCACTGCCACCTTTATCACCATGGAAGGCGTTGGGGACTCCACCGTCAGCATTCATCCGGAAAAATCCCTCAGGTCTATCCGTAAAACCGTTTGTGACGCCTTGAAATCCGTTGACAAAAACAGCGCCTGGCAACTTCCGGATGAGTTTGAGCTATCCGTCCGCTATGTGAAACCGACCGCTGCATACCGGGCATCCCAGTATCCGGGAGCGGAGTCCGTGAGCCCAAAGACAGTGAAGTACAGGGCAAAAGACTACGACGATATCATGAGATTCGTCCTGTTCTGTGTATAAAATATTTTCAAAAAATAAGATAAAAACAGCTCTTTTTTTGACAGGGGCTGTCCTGTTGATCGCCATCTATTGTATCTATCCTTTTGGACTGCCAAAGGCAGAGAACTATTTCAAACCCGTTGGCCAGCGGGAACTGCAAACAGATGAGATCGGACAATTCAATTATGTCTATAACACCTATGAAGTTATGGACATCACCGGGGATGAATTTTTTGGATGGGACGTTTCTGAACAGATGCGCTGGAGATACGGCATTGCTTTTTCGTCTTACGCCATGCCTTCCATTGCCATGATCAGCGCAAAACATGCAGACAGGGCCAAACATGCCATGTATCTCATGATCAAGAAAATGAAGTCCGTAAAGGTCTGGGGTGACTGGATCGAATACGGCATGGGAGATGACCCCATTTCTGAAGGCAATGTGATGTACAAGGGACATTTGAACCTCATGTACGGGCTCTACCAGTTCATGACAGGCGATGAGGAATTCAGCAGGGAGTATACCTGGCTCACCGACAAGATCATTGATGAGATGCGCAGGCACCATGCAGAGGGAAAACATGAGGGAGCAGACTGTGAACCGGGCCGGTATTTTGCCCAATGCAATTCCATTTCCTTACTGAGCCTTTTGATCTACGATAAATTATATGGCACCACCTATGCTGATGTGGAAGCCAGGTGGTCCATCGATTTTATCAAAAACAAGATGACGGATGAGGAATACGGGCTCTATTTGAAGATGTACAGCACAAAGCATGAGTTTTGCAATCCCTTGCTTTCGGGATATACCAATGCTTGGACAATGACATTCCTGAGGCCCTATGAACCGGCATACAATGAAGGGCTCTATGACATTTGGAAAGACTATTTCACCCGGGAGATAGGTCCCTATGCCTATGTAAAGGAGGACAGGGAAGCAGGTCCATCGCCCCTGGCCACACTGACGGGACTTTTGGCCGCAAAGGAATTCGGGGATGTTCGGTTATTCAGGAAACTGCGCAACTCCATGGACAGGGATATCTATCAAAAAGAGAATGCGAACCACTATGTGTACAGGAACATCAACAATCCCATTTACAACGGCCCCATTCTATGGACAAAAGTCCATGTGGGTTGGCAAAATGTTTTGGAACACGACTGGGGGCATGATAAACGTTTTGAAATACCTGATGTATCCCAAATGGAATGGACCGATGTATTGGACCAGGAAATAATGATCATGAATGAATAACAGGTGTATCGAAGAATTTAAGTGTACGATATTTAATCCCCGACCTGAGCGGGTTTTTTTGTTTTTGCCGATTGAAACTGTTTGAGCTTTAAACGTAACTTTCGGAACCTATACGAAGTTAGAATGGAATCTATTATTGAAAAATATAATTTGAGAAATGCATAGATGAATTATAATGCCATACGTGAAAAACTATCGGCTGGCCGGGCCGTTCTTTTAGACGGAGGCATCGGTACGGAAGTAACACGCCGGGGCATTCGCTGGCGCCAGCACGGCATTGAAGATGCACCGGATACAATCCGTGATATCCATAGAGACTATCTAAACGCCGGTGTTGATATTCTCACCACTCACACATTTAATCTAACCAAGCGCAACTTTATAAACTTTTTTCGGGATGGGGAACACATGGAACTGATCGGCGCCACCGGACTGCCCTCAAAAGCCGTTGAGCTGTGCAGCTCTGCCGTAACCCTGGCAAAAGAAGCATTAACTGAGACTGGTAAGGCCGAAACAGTTCCCCTTGCAGGTTCCATTTCACCGGTTATGCATGTATTCCGCCCCGATCTGTCACCGCCTGGAAACGACTGCCTTGCTCACCACAGGGAATGTGCAGAGATTCTCTCTTCCTGCGGTGTTGATCTGATCTTTTTTGAAGGAATGAATAATACTAGGGAAGCGGAGGCAGCCCTGGAGGCAGCCTCTGGGTTTGACCTTCCTGTGTGGATGAGTTTTGTTCCAGGTACGGATGGAAATCTTTTAAACGGTGAATCCCTCCACTCTGCAGCAGATCTTGCCCGGAGCAAGGGGGCAGAAGCTGTCCTTGTCTCTGCCGGGAGTATGCCCATGATAACAAAAAGCCTGCCCAATATTATAAATGGGTCACCCTCCGGTGCCAAGGCGGTTATTGGCAGATACAGTCCGCCAAGCTGGAAACCGGATTTTTATCCCCGCTTTGAAAATATCGAAGAAGTATCACCGGAAAACTATGCCCGGGAAGCACAGGGCTGGTTGGACCAGGGCGTTCAGATAATCGGCGGTTCCAGCGGGACAACCCCAGAACATATCCGCGCTGTGCGGGAAATAATAACGTAACGACGTGGGCTATACGGAATTAAAAAACAGGATAGATGACCGGCAGGTAACATTGCTGGATGGCGGTATTGGCACGGAAATTCTGCGAAGGGGATACACCTGGGCCAGCCATCAGCTGAAAACTGAACCGGAATTAAACCTGGAGATCCATCAGGACTATATCAATGCTGGCGCAGACGTGATCACTACCAACACTTTTCAACTCAGCAAACGCAGCTTCCGGAATCATTTTGCCAATGATAAACACCTGGCAGCTATGGGTGCCAGTGGATTGCTGGACCGGGCAGGTGAACTCATTCATGAATCTGTTGCACTGGCGGATAAAGCCCGCTCCTCGCTTGGCCGGAGCAATACACCCATTGCCGCTTCCATTACCACATTGGAGTGGTGTTTTCGGCCGGACCGCAACCCGGACGTTGAGAAAATATATGACGAATACCTGGAGGAGCTCACAGATTATGCCGATGCAGGCGCTGATATTTTCCTGTTTGAGACATTTAATTCAACCCCGGAGGCAGAGGTGGCGATCAAGGCGGCAAAAGAACTTAAAATGCCCGCATGGGTCGCCTTTGTTCCCTACCAGGATGGGCGCCTTTTGGGAGGGCAGACCATGGCGGAGGTGGTAGATGCCATGGCACGCAATGAACCGGATGTGCTCTTCTTAAACTGTGCACCCCCTGAACATATTACAGCTGGGCTGGAGCAGCTGGCACCACTCTGGGACAAACCCCTGGGCGTTTATGCCCATGTAGGAAAATTTAATCCCCCCGAATGGCAGTTTACCGACGATTACAATGCAGAGAAGTATCTGCAGGAATGTAAACACTGGCATGATCTGGGTGCCACGGTGATCGGTGGCTGTTGCGGAACAACACCGGAATATATTAAAAAACTGACTGAGTTCTTTAGCCAATAGAATTTCGGAGGGCACAACACTTCGGAACCTCTCTCCAAATAAATAATCCCACTTTCATTCTGATGGATGTTTGTAAGTTTTAGCATCTGTCATGAGAAATATCTGGAAAAGAAAGAAAAAATTACATTTAGGCAGGGCAATAGAATTAGCAAAACAGCATCACAAAGGTCAAACGAATAAAGCAGGAAAACCATATATCGAACATCCATTGCGAGTAATGAATCAAATGAAATCGGAAGAAGAGAAAATAGTGGCGGTATTGCACGACATTGTAGAAGACACAGACATATCATTGAACGATTTAAGGAATGAGGGATTTAGTGAAGAAGTAGTGTCTGCGGTTGAATGCCTTACCAAACAGGTTGGTGAAAATTATGATTCATATATTGAAAGAATTTCATTCAATCCGTTAGCAGTAAAAATAAAACTTGCTGATTTAGAAGATAATAGGGATTTAACACGATTACCACAGGTTACTGATATGAATTTGGAAAGGCTAGAGAAGTATGAGAAGGCACTGGAAAAATTGACAAGGTTATGAAATGATTGATATTTATAAACAGGTGGGCAAATTTAATAGATGAAGATACTTTTGTTTACAGCATTGTTATTTGTGTTTGGGTGTGAGGATGAACCAGAGCCAAAGGATTGTGCAGGTATTGAAGGTGGAAAAAATATTTGCGGGTGCACTGACAGTACTGCCACCAACTTTAATCTTGAAGCAACTTTTAATAATGGAAGTTGTTGTGTTGAATTATGGGATGAGTGTTATTCAATAGAGAACACCACTTATTTGAATTTATCCAATAGGGGTCTTACAGGAGAAATCCCACCTGAGATTGGTAATCTGATCAATCTGACTGAATTGTTTTTATACAATAATCAACTCACAGGAGAGATTCCAAATAGTATATGTGATTTAGATTTGAATTGGAATGATCCTAATCATTTTAATATATCATACAACCAACTCTGTCCACCTTACCCTGGGTGTATTGAAGATGCAGATAGTCAAGATATTTCAAACTGTGATTAAATCTTCCCTATATATTTAGGATAATAAAATGAACTTAAAATCATTCTCTTTTATTGTTGCAATCGTGTTTGCAGATATATCCTTACTTCATCTGGAAAGAATTTTGTTTGGCGTAGATGTTCGTTTAGGAAATTTGGGATTACCAATGCAATAAACATAGTTGGCTTCATCGTAGCAATATTGCTCACTTATAAAGGTTTTCAGTTAAACAGCAGGAAAGAAAAATAAATTCAAGTTACATCTGACACACGCTCCATAGAATGTTAAACTGGGGATGAGCTTTTACCCTAAGCCTGAGAGCATGTAATGACAAAACGTAAAAAAATGATCAGGGAGATCCGAAACCTTTATGCCACCAAGTTGGGACAAAGGAAGGGTGTGGTTGTAGACTCGTATGAAGCTATGGAAGCAGGCATTCGGACATATAATTTTACTGTTCTTGCAAAGGATGGGCTCCACTACGGCTACTGGTCTGGTTCGAATCCGGAGTTAGTGAAAAGGACAATAGCGGCTCGTGTTGTTGACACGGGGGGATGTGAAAAGTGGAATACCCTCAATGACAACGAACTTACCGGCTGGCTTAAGTATATTCGACATTTCCAAGGTAAAAAATCGCGTTGACACGGACGCACGAGAGGCACACCAGTTACGAACCATTGTCCGGGAGCAAGCGGAAGTTTTTGTGCCTATTCACTGCAAATTGATTCTATGATTAATCTATGCTTCATTCTATCAGTAAAATAAATGGGAGACAAAATAATTTGCAATTGACGGTATTTTTGATGCAAACTTCCAACTGTATTTTGAATTTAATTTATCAGAGAGGTATAATATGAAAGTATTTCTACGTACAATGATTGCAGTGCTTCTGTTTGGCGGAGTGATGGCCCTGGGAGTGGACACCGGTGACAAAACAGATCAGAAGGAAAACACAGCTAAAGGTAAATGTCAGTATGAACAAAATATAACCTGTGATAAAGGCGGCGTTGAGAAATCCTGCAGTAAAAAAGAAGGAAAGAGGGGATGTTCTTCCCGTAAATCCTGGAGAAGTTTTTTCTGGAAGAGTAGAAAAGGATGTGATCACAAACACGGTGAGGCAAAAAAAGAATGCAATTTTGAGGGAAAAGATAAGCAAAAAGGTTGTTGTAAAAACAAGTCGACTTAAGTAATGATCACTAAGGATCATTGACAAAAAACCCCGTCATTTTCGGGGTTTTTTGTTTACAGGATTGGGAGTATTTTTTACATGATTTAATTGCTTTTATTTCTTACTAGTTTTAAAACTTATTTCAATTAAATTAGTATCAATATTAGTGTAGTAAAAATTATTATAAAGGATATATAAAATGTTATATGATGATATCAATATCACCAAAAGGAAAACGATAACAGACGGAGCTAAATACGATTTTTTTATCTATGATTTACTTTCACTTGAAAAAAAATATTCGGATAAAAAATTCGGAAAGGGAGATACTGTAATCAGTAAAGTCAAAGATTACAAAATGCTGGATGAGGAAACTGGAGAAATGCTTGAAGTAAAACTCAGGTGTTCAAAGAAGATAGATGATGCAATGGAAGGGATTGAACCTGACGAAAGTACAAATATATTCAAAAAATGTTTAAAAGAATTAGAAGAAAAGGGGTTGGTTAAAGTCTAATTTGCATAATTAATGAATACTGGCTCCTGTTCCAAAATGAGATAACCAATCTCATCAAACTCCGCCTAACAGCGGGGATTTTTGTTAATATACATGCGCCGCTCACTTCCTGAAAATAGTGCATATTATGGTCACTGCAAAAAAATGCTTGACGATAGTACGGATTATCGTATATTCACACTCCCTTAAGGGAAGAGAAGGTGTGTAAAATATCCACCTTACAGTAATACATAGTAAATAAAGTTAAGGAAAATAATACATGAGTGAAACAACACAAGGAACAGTTAAGTGGTTCAATAATTCAAAAGGATATGGATTTATAACCCCATCTGATGGTGGAAAAGACTTATTTGTTCATATGAGCGAAATAAAAATGGAAGGATTTAAAACCCTGAAAGACGGCCAGTCCGTTGATTTTGAAGTGGGTTCAAGCGAAAAAGGTCCTTGTGCAGTAAATGTAATCCCTCAATAATCAAACCGCCTAAAACAGGAGGGGAGGGAGTTCAATTCAATCCTCGTTCCTTTCTTTTTGGGTAATATCCTCAACAGCCCTCTGATTTTTCAGGGGGCTGTTTGTATTTAGACGTGAATCATAAAGGCCAGATTTAAAGAGAAAAATTCCATGGAGTTCGCTTATATACATATAATAAATAAGGAGTAAGGCGTAATATTACAACGTGATTTATATCACATTTTTTAGTTGACAACGGTAAAATAGTTGTATTACCTTTACGTCCGTTTTAAAAAGATTCGATATAAATACACGAAAAATATTACGCTTAATATTAGCATTTCAAAAAACAAGTCTAAATTAATAATTAACTATTTTCAGGAGATAAGAATATGAAAAAGTTACTTACACTAAGTATCACGTTATTAATACCAGTAATGATCCTGGGTCAAACAAGTGGAAAAATAGCCGGTACCGTTACTGATGAGGATGGAAATCCTTTGGCGGGTGCGAATGTGGTCGTAGTTGGAACATCCTCTGGAGCAGCTTCCGGGGATGATGGTTCATTCGTTATCCTAAATGTATCAGGAGGCATATACAGTCTTAGAGTAGACTATATTGGATATAAGACAACGGTTATATCTAATATTGATGTTAAAGTTGGTTTAACCACCCAGTTAAAATTTGAATTAAGCGCTTCAGTAATTGAAGGTGATGAGGTTCTGATTGTTGCTCAAAAAAGACTTATTGAACCTAGTGCTACAAATTCTGTTCGATCTGTCGGAGCTGAAGAAATTCAAAATTCTGCATCCCGAAGCGTAACGGGAATGCTGGATCTGCAACCCGGAATTGTAATCCAAAACGGCGAATTGCATATCCGCGGAAGCCGTGAAGAAGAGGTCGGCTACACCCTTGATGGTGCCGACATTAAAGATCCCATATACAGCGGACGCATGATGTCTGCTATTCCGGAAGCTCTTTCCGAGATTGCGGTTGAAGCTGGCGGCTACGGAGCAGACGTTGGCGGTGGAAATTCCGGTGTAATTCGTCAGACAATGCGTACAGGTGGCAGTAACTTTTCCGGTACGGGCCGCTTTGAGAACGGTGATTATGGCCATCAGGATATCACAGCCACCGCTGGTGGTCCTCTTGGGCCAGTGAAGTACTTCCTGGCTATTCGCAAAGAACATGAAGACGATTACGATCCAACATTTTATGATGGATTCAGTATTGAGAATGGTGCCCTTCTTCCCAGTTATGTAGCCGGTGTCACTGCAGATGGAGATTCTGTTTCAGTTGTGTTTGATCCGGAAGCAGGCATTAAGAGTCGCTGGAGTGATGACTTAAGCGTAAACAGCACCGCTCTTCTTGATCTTGGTCCATTGAATTTACGGTTCTCAATGGCTCATAATACATCTAACTGGATGAGTAATTCATTGCCTATTTTCAGCATGTTTAATGATGAACGTCTTCCGGAAGGAAAACTCACTCAGCTAATCCTTGGGGTAAGGGCAAATTTCTTCCTAAATCCGAACTTCCTAATATCAGGCGGTTTTAGTACCCTAAGCCGTAATTATGAATCGTATGATGCCCTGTTCGGCGCACCAGGTAATTTTGGCGACGCACTGGCATGGGGAGACTCTGCATCTGTAGCGGCAAAAACAGACGCCTCTGCCTGGCAAAATGCTTACACTTCACCCGAATATTATTATGTGGGTCAGTTTGCTTTCAGCCGTCCTGGTGACATCAGGACAGGCTGGTCGAAATCAAATCGTGGCACCTTTGCCTTTGATATTGGCGCAACGATACAACGTGATAAACATGAATTAAAAGCCGGGTTTGAACGCAAAAACTATACATATAGAAGTTATTACCTCAGCACGGGAGCAATTGCCACGCTTAACCGCAACATCTTTGATGGTGATTACACCAGAGAAGCCGCCACCAGCGGTACAAATTCAGCGGCAACAGCTGATCTCAAGCAGTCAAATCGTGGCGGGAATATTGGTTACGATGATTATGGCAAAGAAATTAATGACGAATGGAACGGACCCAGAGAGCCATGGTCTCAGTCTTTCTACGTAAATGATAAATACGAAGGAGGAGACCTTGTTGTTAATTTCGGTGTCCGCGTTGATCAGTTCAATATGGATGACTGGAAAATGAAAGATCCTACCAATCCGGGCTGGGATGAAACAGGTCAGACAATTGTGGAAGAAGAGTTTTTACCCTCTGATACCAGGACTGTTGTTCAGCCGCGTTTGGGACTTGCTTTTCCGGTGTCAGACAAAACCGTCTTCCACTTACAGTATGGTAAATATGCTCAGATGCCGGAACTGGGGAGGCCCTATGCTTCCACACGGTATATGCACCTTGTCTGGGGCGGACAGAACTATACACCGGATCCTATGGGATTTGATTTGGATCCGATTGAGACCACCCAATATGAAATTGGCCTCAGCTACCTGTTCCTGAATGATGCAGCCCTGGATGTAACGGCATTTGCCAAGAATACGACCGGGCAAATAGTTATTTCGAAAAACAGAGATGTCCCAGTCAATAATACTTATGGTGTTGATTCGGATGCTCTGTATTATGATAATGGAGATTTTTCCACGATCAATGGTGTGGAATTGACCCTGCGTACGCGCAGAATCAACAGGCTTCAGGTATTTGGTTCATACACATGGTCGGATGCAAGGGGCGTAAACTCTGATCCCAACAGCAGTGCTGGAAACCTTGTGCAGGAAGCCCTGGCAGCGCCGCCGGCGATGATTATGCCGTTGTACTATGAGAATAAACATCGGGGAGCGGTCGCTCTTGATTATCGCTTTGGCGAGAAAGATGGCGGACTGTTACTTTCAAACGTCGGTGTAAACCTCCAGTACAAGTTTAACAGCGGTCATCCCTATACCCTGAGTGATGGTGGGATGGGTCAGCGCTCAGCAGATTCAGGGGCTCTCTTGGATGATGCTCGTGCCCGTGAACCTCAAGAGCCCATTGGTAAGTCC
>Ga0208521_1000020_pt1 | contig 98975 bp, 87 predicted proteins | sample ETNtaG_24_FD_185754 | JGI IMG/M metagenome (GOLD analysis project Ga0208521, IMG submission 185754) | Marine microbial and viral communities from oxygen minimum zone, Eastern Pacific Ocean - ETNP201306SV47 (SPAdes) (version 2) | ecosystem: Environmental > Aquatic > Marine > Oceanic ... | reverse complement strand
CCACCAATGTCTACGTTCAACCGCGGCCCGAGTGCGGCACCAAGCCCGACGAGGACGGCGACCGGCGCCAGTACGTCAAAGATCACGTTCGCCACCGACATGGTCACCAATGATGCCCGTTGGCACGTCCTCTAAGGCCTACCGGGCGCAGATGGTCATCAACCTCCGGTCACGGACCCCACCAAGTACCTGCCAACCCGCACCCGGCTCTCACGGCCAGGAACCAGTTTCTGCGACATCGGCATCACATCCTGAGCCCATCGCCAGCCTGACTCCAGAGAAGTGGCAGGGACCAAGGTCCCGATCCAGTTGCGACACCGGTCACCTACCATTCAGGGGTGTGTTGGGATGCTGAGACGGTGTTCGGTATCTGTCTTCGCCGGTTAAGGCCGCAGAACACGGACTCAGTCGGCAATCAGGTCGCCTCTGAACCGCCCGGATCGGATCACGACCACACGACCTTCTCGAGGAGGGAAACCGACCATGCACGACACATTCAACGCCTGTGAGTGGCTCCTGGATCGCCATATCACAGAAGGGCGTGGTGGTCACACGGCGGTCCGGTGCCAAGGCGAGTCCGTCAGCTACGCCGAGGTGCTGGAACTCACCGAGGCGGTGGCGACAGGTCTACGCAGACTCGGTCTCAGGCCCGAGGAGAGGGTGGCGCTGGTCATGCTCGATTCGGTCGAGTACGTCGCGACGTTCCTGGCGGCACTCCGCATCGGTGCCGTCCCGGTCCTGACAAACCCGCTCCTACCGGGCAGGGACCTGGGGGTAATCATCGCCGATTCGAGGGCCCGGATGATCGTGGCCTCGGATGAGCAGAGTTCCTCAATCCCAGACCTGTGCGAAGGATCACCGGAGGTGGAACACGTGGTCACCACGTCGGGAAACTCTGGAACCGTCTCCTGGGCCGACTTCACGGAGTCAACCGACGACGGTGGGCTGCACAGAACCTGGGCAGAGTCCCCGGGTTTCTGGCTGTGCACGTCAGGAACGACCGGCATGCCCAAGTTGGCCATGCACCGCCACGGTGACCTCCTCGCAGCCTTCGAGGCCTACGCCAGAAATGTGCTCAACGTCACCAAAGCAGACCGCTTCTACTCGGTTGGTCCGATGTTTCACGCTTACGGGCTGTGCAACTCGGTCACTTATCCGTTCGCCGTCGGAGCCACATCGATCCTGGAACCGACCCGACCACCGACACCGCAACTCGTGGCCGAAATCGTCAGCACCGAAAAGCCGACGCTGTTCTTCTGCATTCCCACCTTCCTCGCGGCCCTGAACAATGCCGATATTGCAGCCGACACATTTTCCTCGGTCCGCTACGGCATCTCGGCCGCTGAACCCCTACCGGCAGAGACCTTCGAGAGGTTCAGGGAGCGCTACGGGGTGACGGTGCTGGACGGGATCGGTTCGACCGAACTCCTCCACATCTTCCTCTCCAACACCCCCGAGCACTGCCGACCCGGTACCAGCGGAGTACCGGTCCCGGGCTACGAGGCCCGAATCGTCGACGAAGAAGGCAACGACCAACCCGACAACGAGTTGGGCCAACTACTGGTGCGTGGCGAATCGGCCGCAACGGGCTACTGGTGTCGAACCGAGATGAACCGCTCCACGTTCCAGGGAGACTGGATCCGCACCGGAGACCTGTATGTCCGCTCCAACGACGGCTACTACACATACCTGGGACGTGCTGACGACATGATGCGCATTGGGGGTGAGTGGGTGTCACCGGCCGAGGTCGAGGCCACGCTCATCGAGAACGAGACCGTGCTCGAGGCCGCGGTGGTCGGCGAGCGCGACGTAGGCGACATCCTCCGCGCCGTCGCCTACGTCGTCCCCACACCGGACACCGAGGTTGACCCGGACGAACTCACCGAGTGGTGCAGGGAACGCCTCGCCGGTTACAAGCGGCCACGCCGCTACGAAATCGTCACGGACCTACCAAAGACCACAACCGGGAAGATCCAGCGCTACAAGTTACGATCAGCCTGATCCACCCGCAGGGGCTGCAACCCGTCCAGCCCCGACTGTTTCAAGGTCGGGCCTAGTTGTCTGTCACGACACCGGGCTCAACTCATGCACCTTCACCCCGATGCCTCCACCTGGAGTACGCAGATTCGAGTGTGGGTATCACACCGCGCCGGAACCCCAGGAACAAGATGATGATGACGGCGCCGTACAGGACGACACGCAACTGGGCAAATGAGATCAGGATCTCGTCAAGGATGGTGAACACGACCGCACCCAGAACAGGGGCCAGCAGCGAACCGATACCGCCGAACACCAGCATCACCAGAACATGGACATCGACGTCGGCGAACGCATACGTGGACGGACCGATGAACCCCCGATGGAATGCAAATACCGATCCTGCGACACCGAGCATCGTCGAGCCGACCAGGGCGGCGTAGACGCGGTAGCGGGTCACGTCCACCCCGGCAAGTTCGGCAGCCACCTCGTCATTGCGCAGGGCACGAAACGCCCAACCAACATGTGACCTCTGGATCAGCCTGAAGAGGACCAGGTAGGCGACGACAACGCCGAGGAGGACGTAGTAGGCGCCCACCTTGCCCCCCAGGACCGTGTCGGACCCGGCCTCGACCACTATTCCGGTCTCACCCCCAGTGAGATCGCGCCGACCCAAGATGATGCTCTGGAATGACAGGGAGAAGGCCAGCGTCACCACGCCAGTAAAGATCACGTCCAGAGACCTGCTGACCGCTATCCAACTCAAGAGGCCACCGACCAGCCCGGCCAGCACTCCGCCAATGACTATGCACACCAGCATCGGTATGCCGCCCCGCTCGCTCAGGATCGCTGCCGAGAATCCCCCTATGCCGGCAAGAGCCCCCACACAGAGGAACAACTGCACCGTACTGCCAAATATCACGTTGAATGCCACCGCGTATGCCATGAACAACAGCCCGGTGATGATCACCGTCATCATCGACCTGGAATCGTGGAACTGGATGGGCAGGAGTGCCAAGAGGACAGCCACAGCCCCAATTGGAACAAGATCGCGACCGAGGGACCTGAACGTGCGCTCAGCCCCGGCAACCACACCATCCGTGTTCCGGTCGGCGGCATCGCCGATGCCGCTCACGTGCGATCTCCGAACAGCCCGCTGGGACGAAGGACGATGGTTACCGCCGCGGCAGTAAGCAGGATGATCGTCGTGGCATAGGAGCCGATGGTGTAGGCACTGACGGTGTTCACGACACCGAGGAGGATCCCTGCCACGAACGCCCCGGACACGCTCCCGAGGCCGCCCACGACGGCCACGATCAGGGCCATGATGGTCAGGCCGAACCCCGACGTCACGGTTATGGGCGCCGTCATGGAACGGGTGATCACGACGACCCCGGCGAGGACCCCACTCATGACAAAGATCGTGCTCCTGACCACGGCCGGGTTCACACCACAGAGCCGTGCGCCCTCCTCATCCTGAATGACGGAACGCGTAGCCCTGCCAAAGGTCGAGAAGCGCAGGAAGGCGAACAGGGCAACACCGACGACCAGTGCGATCGCCGAGGCTACGATGCTCCCGTAGCTCATGCGGACCCCAAGGATCGACACGGGATCTCCGGTGACCCGAAGGGTCAACGCCTCGATCGGATACCTCCACTCGAGAACGCCGTCGATGAGGGTCCCTACCCCGAGCATCAACAACAGACCCAGAAGCACACGGCTCTCGCCGCGAAGGCGGTACACGGGTCGCATGAGGGTCAGGTCGACAATGAGGCCTAAGAGGCCGACGGCAACCAGGCCGAAGACGATTGAGACGCCCGTCGACATCCCCGCGTCCATTGAGCGGGCAATGACGATCGCCCCGAGGACCGCCACCTGCCCGTGTGCCAGGTTCAGCACGCCTCCAAGCCCATAGACAAGGGTCAGCCCGACGCCGAGCAACCCGAATTGCAGGCCCAGAACGACACCATCCAACAGGACCGCCGTCATGGTCGCACCCTCACGACCATCCGTCAGGCCACACCGAGGTACGCATGCCTGACCTCCGGATCGTCAGCCAGGTCGCCGGAGGCACCCGACAACCGGATCCGGCCCTGCTCGAGCACGTAGCCACGGTCAGCAAGGGCCAGGACGAGCGGCACCTGCTGTTCTGCAACAAGGATCGTGAGGCCCCTGTCCCGTAGCTCGCCGAGGGCGGCGTATGCCTCGGCAGCGAGCTTCGGTGCCAGACCCGTCGTCGGCTCATCAAGGATCAAGAGGCGTGGCCCGCACATCAGTGCCCGGGCCACAGCAAGCATCTGCTGCTCCCCTCCACTCATGTCCCCGGCATGTTGTCCGGTCCGCTCCTTCAACCGGGGGAACAGCCTGTAGACGAAGTCCAGTTGCTCAGGTTCGTGATGCTTCGGGAATGCCCCGAGGACAAGGTTGTCGCGAACGGTCATCGTTGGGAACAGGTGTCGTTCCGCCGGCACGTACGCGATCCCAAGGCGCGACACACGATGTGCCCTGAGCCCGGTGATGTCGGTCCCATCAAAGTCGACCTTCCCAGCCGATGGCCTCAAAAGTCCGCATATCGCACGAAACAGGGTTGTCTTACCGGCGCCGTTCGAGCCGATAACGGCCACCACCTCGCCCTTGGCGACGGTGAGCGCGGCATCGTGCAGGACGTCCTCACCTATGTAGCCGGCTGAGACTCCTGTGATCCTGAGCAGATCAGCAGCCATTCCCACCCACCTCGCCACCCAGGTAGGCGGTCACCACATCCGGGTCGCGCATCACTTCGTGGGGTACGCCGTCGGCCAGACACTCCCCGAAGTCAAGGACCACCACCCGTTCGGCCAGGCTCATCACCGCCTGCATGACGTGTTCAACCCAGATGACGGTAACCCCGAGCCGGTCACGGGCCGTCCGCACGATGTCAACCGAGGCCTGCAGTTCGGTGTCGTTGAGCCCGGCCATCACCTCGTCAAGGAGCAGCAACCTCGGACGCCCGGCCAGGGAGCGGGCCAACTCCAGGAAACGCTGCTGGTGCAGGTTCAAACTTCCCACCTCGTCTCCGGCCCGATCCTCGAGGCCCACGAACCCGAGGGCCTCCTCGGCACGGCTGGTTGCCACCGAAACAGAGAGCCGTCCACCCGTCGTACCGAACATGGCCCCCACGACGACATTCTCAAGCACCGTCATGGACTCGAAGGTACGGGGTGTCTGGAGCACCATGGCGACACCACACCGGCGAACCGCGTGGGCCCTGAGGCCCCCGATGTCTCTACCCATGAACCTGATGTTTCCCCGGGTCGGTGGCTGGAGGCCACTGATCGCCTTCAACAACGTGCTCTTGCCTGCGCCGTTGGGGCCGACGAGGGCGAGAATCTCGCCCTCATCGACCCCGAGGCTCACACCATTGACCGCTGGAAGGCCGCCGAAGTGCTTCTCGACGCCGTCCAGTTCCAGAACCGTCATATGGCCAACCCGTCCCCCTTGCCGCTCTGGCCTAGGAGGGTACGTGGGGTGGGATGGGTGCTGCCTGGATCAGGAGTTCGGGATACCAGCCTCCGGGGGTTTCGAGACCCTCGGGGGCGGAGCCGTCGCCGACCACAATCATGATCGGCTGCGAGTTGGCGATCTCACCCCACTCCGTCCATCCCAACTCATGTGCATAGCCGGGCAGGTCGTAGGTCTGTCCGTGCAGGTACTCCGCTATCGCAGCTGGATCGTCACCGACGTTGGAGATTGCATCAGCCAGCATCGTCACGATCCCGAACCCGGCAACAGCGTCGTCCTCCATGAACGGATTACCCGAGAACGCCAGATAGCGCTGAGCCAGATCCTGGTACGAATCGCTGAAGTAGTCGGCACAACTGAAGTCCGAATAGCGGCCGATACCAGAATCACCGAGACCCTCCATCACCGCGGCCAAAGAAGCCCACGGACCGGTGATCGGAACACCCATGCCCAGATCGCCGGACTGGATAGTGAGCGCACCCGTACCTGGCGGATGGCCCGTAGCAACCAGGAACTCAGGGTCGAACCCGTCGAGGCTCCGCAGATAGGTGGTGAAGTCCTTCTCAGGAACCGGCGCTACCTCGATCTGCAGGTCCACACCGGGAAGCGCATCGAACTCAGCCTCCAGGGAAGCCCGGATCGACTGCCCCCAGCCGTAGTCGGCAATAACAGCACCAACCCTGCTCAAACCCTGAGCCTGCGCATACTGCGCGATCGGTGCAGCCACCATCGGTGCTGCAGGCAGACACGCACGGAACGTGTACCGACTGTCAGTCGTGAGGATCGCAGACGACCCAGCCTTGGTCATGAACAACGGAACCTGGGCATCTTCGGCAATCCGCGACGTCGACAAGCCCACATCGCTTGAGATCGTGCCAGCAACCGCAACGACACCATCCTCGATCAGACGCTCAATGCCATTGGTCGCCTCCTCAGCATTGGACTGGTCGTCAACAACAACCAACTCCAACATCCGCCCACCAACACCACCAGCGGCATTGATCTCCTCAACCGCCATCTGCATACCGTCACGCACCTGAATGCCCCACGGCGTGAAAGGACCCGTGAACGACGTCAGGTTCCCAATCAGAATCGGCTCAGAACTCACAGGCTCAACAGCCGCCACCTCCCCGGGTACGTGGGGTGGGATGGGTGCTGCCTGGATCAGGAGTTCGGGATACCAGCCTCCGGGGGTTTCGAGACCCTCGGGGGCGGAGCCGTCGCCGACCACAATCATGATCGGCTGCGAGTTGGCGATCTCACCCCACTCCGTCCATCCCAACTCATGTGCATAGCCGGGCAGGTCGTAGGTCTGTCCGTGCAGGTACTCCGCTATCGCAGCTGGATCGTCACCGACGTTGGAGATTGCATCAGCCAGCATCGTCACGATCCCGAACCCGGCAACAGCGTCGTCCTCCATGAACGGATTACCCGAGAACGCCAGATAGCGCTGAGCCAGATCCTGGTACGAATCGCTGAAGTAGTCGGCACAACTGAAGTCCGAATAGCGGCCGATACCAGAATCACCGAGACCCTCCATCACCGCGGCCAAAGAAGCCCACGGACCGGTGATCGGAACACCCATGCCCAGATCGCCGGACTGGATAGTGAGCGCACCCGTACCTGGCGGATGGCCCGTAGCAACCAGGAACTCAGGGTCGAACCCGTCGAGGCTCCGCAGATAGGTGGTGAAGTCCTTCTCAGGAACCGGCGCTACCTCGATCTGCAGGTCCACACCGGGAAGCGCATCGAACTCAGCCTCCAGGGAAGCCCGGATCGACTGCCCCCAGCCGTAGTCGGCAATAACAGCACCAACCCTGCTCAAACCCTGAGCCTGCGCATACTGCGCGATCGGTGCAGCCACCATCGGTGCTGCAGGCAGACACGCACGGAACGTGTACCGACTGTCAGTCGTGAGGATCGCAGACGACCCAGCCTTGGTCATGAACAACGGAACCTGGGCATCTTCGGCAATCCGCGACGTCGACAAGCCCACATCGCTTGAGATCGTGCCAGCAACCGCAACGACACCATCCTCGATCAGACGCTCAATGCCATTGGTCGCCTCCTCAGCATTGGACTGGTCGTCAACAACAACCAACTCCAACATCCGCCCACCAACACCACCAGCGGCATTGATCTCCTCAACCGCCATCTGCATACCGTCACGCACCTGAATGCCCCACGGCGTGAAAGGACCCGTGAACGACGTCAGGTTCCCAATCAGAATCGGCTCAGAACTCACAGGCTCAACAGCCGGAGCCGCTGTCGCCGCCGCAGGAGCCGCTGTCGTCGTCGCAGGAGCCGCAGTACCACCTGTCGAATCGTCATCGCCGCCGCACGCAGCAGCAACCAATGCGAACACCAACAACAATGCAACCCATATCGACCGCTTACGGTCCATCAGAATTCCCCTCTCTAGTAGTGCCCCCACCACGTTTCGACGAAACATCCTGATTATCTATGTCCTGCATCCGACCTACTTACCGACCGACTGACCGGTATGACCAGACGACGTTACGCTAGGTGAGTTCCCATTGGCAGTCAACAAGTGGCTAGTGGCCCCAGCGGACCACAAGTCGGCACCCGTTCAGGTTTCGAGCCGGGTTCGTACCGACCACAACTCGGGGAAGTAGCGGAAGTCGGTGGTGTGCCTCAACCACTCGACACCGGCGGACCCGCCGGTACCCGGCTTGTAGCCGATGATCCGCGACACCAGCACGAAATGGCGCCAGCGGTACTGGGCCATCTGGTCATCGAGGGCAACAAGAACCTCGCCCAGCCGGTAGAGGCCGTTGCCTGTGCTGGCGTCGCCGATGATCTCGAACCAGGCCTGCTCAACACTCTCGTGGGCGACGTACTGGTCGGCCCAGTCGCGCTCCAGCGCCTCCGGAGCAATCTCAAACCCCTGCCGGGCCAGTAGGCGCAGGACCTCGTCGTAGAGGCTGGGACTCTCGAGCGCCTCCTCGACGTAGGGCCACACATGGGGAACATTGCGGTGGGCACTGGCAAGACGACGGTCCTTGTTGCCCAGGATGAACTCGACGTGGCGGAACATGAACGAAAGCTGACCGGAGGCCTCGTCCAGGTGGTTGCGGAACTGGTTGAAGCCCTCGGCTGACACCGTCGCCACGACGTCCCATGCGTTGGTGAGGAACTTGGTGATCTGGAGCGCCCTGTCGGCGATGAACAGGGCATCATCGAGTTGGTCCTCCCGGACGAGATGCCTGGCGTTGTGCAGTTCGAAGTGCAGCGACTTGAACAGCAACTCCTTGACCTGGCCCATTATGAAAAAACACATCTCGTCATAGGCGTCGCTACGGGGGTGCTGAAGCGTCAACAGCAGGTCGATGCTCTGGTAGTCGATGTAGGGGTTGCTGGTGTCCGAGAAGTCGATACGCGGCACACCACCGGTCCCATCGGCCATCTCGGCCCGGCTGGTATCGGTCGTCCTACCCATGGGCCGGGCCGCGTTACTGGCGTCCACGCCTGCAGGGTCGACGACCATCGGGATCTGGGGCTTGAACGTGGGCACTAGGCCTCCTCAGGCTGTCCGAGAAACGAGGCTACTTCCAGCCCGACCACCGACCCGGTGTCAGCCAGCTCGAACACCACGTCAAAGTGGTTCCGACCAGCCACCTCAAAGGAGCTGACCTCGGTTCCCGTCGCCGCAAGGAGTTCTGCGAAGATCCGGCTCTGCACCTTGAACTCATCGGTCTCCACCTCACCCCAGCAAATGACACTCGGTGGAAAGCCCTCCAAGGGGAGTCTGGCGGGGCTCAGAGCTGTGACATCCGTACCCGTGAGGCACAACGGTTCGGCTATCGACGTACCGAGCAGTGGCTCTAGGTCGAAGACCCCCGAAATGAGAACCGCACCGGCCACCAGGTCGCCTGGACGACCTGCGTTCCGCTGCCAGCCGGGCGCGGCGACCATCGCAGCGAGGTGCGCTCCAGCGGAACTACCGGCAACCACGATTCGCCGCTTGTCGACCCCCAGGTCACCCGCGTTCTCGTACAGCCAACCGACGGCCCGGCGGCACTCGGCCACGATCTCAGCGAGCGACGCCTCCGGGGCCAGCGTGTAGTCGAGGGCAGCGAACGCCACGCCACGATCCACCCAGGCCAGTGCGGCAAACGACGAGTCGTCCTTGGAAAGTTCCTGCCAGTAGCCACCATGGATGAAGACGAGCAATGGCACAGGCGCATCGGCGTCGACCGGCATGAACAGGTCCAGGCACTGGCTGGCTGTCGGGCCGTAGGAGAATTCCCGCCACCCGGAGGTGCTGCTCCGGACCGCAGCGCTGCGATCCCGGTATGCGGTGACGAACGGGGTGTAGTCACCCCCGATGCAGGAACTCGGGGAGTAGGCCTCCTCCCGTTCTTCGGGGCTCATCGCCCGCCATCGACCCGCCGCTTCCCAGGCATCCATGCCCTACTTGCTACCAACAGCCCGACTTTTGGGTCAACCCAGGGTGCAGGTAGGAGTGATCCGGGCGACACCGGCCGACGAGTCTACGGGTTGGAGTACTCGGCCTTTGACCTCAGGTAGTACCAGCGATTCAGTACCAGGCAGGCGGCGTAGAAGACCGCAAACGCATAGAGGGCGACCTCCGGAGTCGTATTGGCGATCTGCTCACCGAACTCCTGTGGCACCACAAAGGCCCCATATGCCGCCACCGCCGAGGTCCAGCCCAGCACCGGTCCTCTCTGCTCCTGTTCGAACACGATGGCGATCGTGCGGAAGGTGGAACCGTTTCCCACGCCCGTAGCGGCGAACAGGACGAGGAACAGCAGGAAGAACGGTACAAAGTGGTCCTGGGGCGTCGCCGACTGGTACGCCTGCTTCATGAAGTACGCCACTCCGAGTGCACTGGCAACCATCGTTACCGAGACCCACTCCGTCACCCTGGCCCCACCCAACTTGTCGGCGATCCACCCGCCAACCGGACGGGTGAAGGCCCCGATGAACGGCCCCATCCACGCGTAGGTGAGAGCCGATGGGCCATCGAGATTCACAATGTCGTGGGTCATCACCCCATCAACCATCACGTGCTGGAAGCCGAAGATGATCTTGATGGCAAGGGCGAATCCAGCCGAATAGCCAATGAAGCTCCCGAAGGTCATCGTGTAGATGACGCTCATGATCCAGGTGTGCTTGTTGCCGAAGATCTTGAACTGTCGCCTCAGGTTGGGCCTGACCTCACCTCGCATCTGCTTCAACAGGAGCACTGTCGACCAGATGACCAGGCCGATGATCGGGTACTTGGCCCATGTCCAGCCCAGTCCGGTGGGGTTGGGAAGGATTACATACAGCCCGGCGGCGGCCGGGATGAAGGCCATGCCCAACATGCCGCTGATCCTCCCGAACGATGTCAACGGCGAACCGATGTCGGGTGAGACGTTCTCGGTCCGAATGGTGTCCATCTTGCGCCAGCCCAGGAAGGCCAGCGGAACGAGCAGTAACAGCCAGACGAACCCGGCGTTGTGGATCCAGGTCTCAGTCCCCGCGGCGATCTTCCCGATGAGCGTTCCCGAGGTCTTCTCAAGGACCATCGGGCTCTCGAACACACCGAATGTCATCACCAGTGGAATCAGGATCTGCGTGGTCGTAACACCGACATTTCCGAGGCCGGCGTTCAACCCGAGGGCCAGTCCCTGGGTGTGCTTCGGATAGAAGAAGCTGATGTTGGACATGGAAGAGGCGAAGTTGCCACCACCGAATCCGGAGAGAAATGCCAGCAACTGGAACACCCACAGAGGAGTGTCCTGAGACAGGAGTGCGAAGCCTGTGCCGACAGCAGGGATCATCAGAAGCGCCGTCGTGAAGAAGACCGTGTTCCGCCCACCGGCCACGCGAACCAGGAAACTGCTCGGGATCCGCAGGGTCGCACCCGCCAAGCCGGCAATGGCCGACAGCGTGAACAGTTCGGCAGTGGTGAACGGGAACCCCAGGTTGAGCATCTGGACCGTGATGACGCTCCAGTAGAGCCACACCGCGAACCCGCAGAGCAGGCTCGGTATCGAGATCCAGAGATTCCGGGTAGCTACCTTCTTACCTGTGCTCTCCCAGAAGTCGTCGTCCTCGACTTCCCATTCGTACAAGTCAGCCATTCCTATTCCTCACTTCTAGGTTCAGGGTCGATTTGGGGATCAAAGGGCTCCCGGTTGGCCCCAGGGGACGTGTCGCCCGTCATCACTGGTTGACCTGCTGCTCATCATGTCGCCACTGGGTACTCGCGTTGGTCGAACTCATGCTCAAGGTGGGGAGCCGCACTTCGAAGAATCCGCAGGACCGTCAGGTGCAACCACACCCAAGCTGCTGATGAGAACAGGAACAGCACGAAGAAAGCACTCGTGGGGAGGTTGGTGAGAGACAGTGCTCCTGCGAATATGAGAGGCAGGTAGAAGCCGCCGAAGCCGCCGACCGCGCCCACCAGCCCGCCCACGGAGCCGACGTCCTCCTCGAAATAGTCGGGGATGTACCTGTAGACAGCCGCCTTCCCTATGCCCATAGCGACTCCGATGATGAACACGAGCGTGCTGAACAGCCATATGTTCTGATCAAAGGGCAGTATCTCTCGAACCCCTACCATCTTGGTTTTGTGAAGGGTGAGGTGTCCATCTGGAAATGACAACAAGAACGAGGCCCCCGCAATCGTTGCGAAGACCCAGTGCATGACTCGGCGAGCACCTATCCGGTCGGCCAGATGGCCTCCCACGGGTCGAAGCAGGCTGGCGGGGAATATGAACAGTGCGGTGAGCGCGCCGGCAACCTTGAGGTCAACTCCGAACACATCCACGTAGTACTTCGGTAGCCACAGGGCTAGTGCCACGTAGGCACCGAAAACCACGACGTAGTAGTAGCCGAATCGCCAGACGCGGATGTGTCCCAACGGCTTGAGCAACTCCCTCACGGGTCGCCCCAGGCCGGGCTTGATGTCATGTGATGGGGTTAAGGTCCAAATCAACATCGCCATGACAACCAGCACCACGGCATAGGAGAACGGCACGAATCTCCACCCACCGGGGATGTAGCCGCCAGCCAGGCCACCGATGGAAACAGCGGTAACCAAGGTGGGGGCTAAGAGTTTGGTGATGGATGCACCCACGTTGCCAGCACCGAACACTCCCAGGGCGTAGCCCTTTCGCTCATGGGGATACCAGGCAGATACCCAGGCGATCCCGACAGCGAACGTGGCTCCCGACAGGCCTATGAAGAGAGCCGAGATAAGCAGTTCGGGATAGGAATCAGCCTTGCTCACCAGATAGGCGGAAATGGCTGTAACCAGTAGCAATATCGTGAATACCCGACGACCGCCGAATATGTCCGTCAAGATGCCGAGGGGAATTCTTAGGAGCGATCCGGTGAGAATGGGGGTGGCGGCAAGCAACGCGAACTGGGAGTCGGATAATCCGAATTCTTGTCGCAGTGGAAGTCCGATGATCGCGAAAACCACCCAAACCGCAAAACAAAGAGTGAACGCGATGGTGGCGGTAACAAGGATCCGGTTCGCCCCACGGGATTGGGCCTCCGGTTCCATCTGGCTGTTCACAGCCATTTGATCCTGCCTCCCCACTGTTCTGACCGTGGTTACTGTGCGGCCTTTCTTCCCGTGCCGGTCATCTTCCTGTTCCAGATGACCACCTGATGTGGCCTCCACAGGTAGGTGATGGGCCAGATCACAGCGTGCACGAGGCGTGTGAACGGAAACACGCCGATAATGGCAAACCCGCCGAGGATGTGGAGTTTGACCACCCACGGAAGCGTCGTGACGGTTGCGGCGTCGGGCTGGAACTTCACGAGGGAGACGACCCACGGCACCGTCGTGTGCAGGTACCAGTCTGCACCCCAACGGAAGAAGAGGGATACCCAGAAGCCGAGCACCACCTGAGCCAACAGGAGGGCGAGCAACAGCCAGTCGGCCGGTGTCGTCACGGTCCGCACCCGGTGCGTCGTCAGACGCCGATAGACGAGCACACAGAGGGCAAAGATTGCCATCAACGCCAACGACATGCCAGTCACCTCAAGGGTGTAGAGGCGGACAGGCGCTGAGATCACAGATGCCCAGATTGACGGAACCACAAGGGCCACGAAGTGCGCCATCAGGATCGTCAGGATGGCGTAGTGCCATGGCGCCGACCCCCAACTGAGCATCCGGTTCTCAAGGAACTGGGACGACTGGGTTGAATAGGAGAAGCGATCATTCCGGAAGCGGTAGATCCCGACCCAGACGGCGGTGATAAACGCCAGGTACGGGAAGGCCACGAACAGCACGTCATCCAACATTGTCAGCCTCTCCTCACGTTGTCGGCCATCCCACAGCAGTGGTTGCTGCGAGCGGTTGGGTGCTACCGGATGTGGAAGCCCGCACAAAGAGAAGCAGGGAATCCAGCAACTCGTGGTAGGGAAGGAGGGCTGCCACCGGCGGTCCCTCTTCATCCGGGTCCGCGTCGTCGGCGTCGTCATCCTTTGAGATCATCTCAAGGGTGGGCCAGACCGCGTCATAGACGATCTCGTCGACCATGTCATGGTCGTCACAGACGGTCAGAAACCGCAGGACCACCGGCAGGTGGTCAGCCAACTCCCCGGCCACCTCGACCCCGTGCGCCCTGTACCGCTCCATGAACTCAAGGAGCATCGCGCTTCTCTTGTAGCTCTCACCCAGCAGGTGGTAGCCCACGTACAGGCTGTGGGACTCGTCCATGTCGAACGCCCGGGTGTACTCCTCCTGCAGGCGACCAAAGGTTGACCCTTCGACGAACTCCTGGAACCGGGCCAGCAGGGCGTCGGCCTCAGGCGAAACCCCTGCGACCAGGCTCCGACACTCCCCGATGGCGTCGAGGGGATTCTCAGACGGGTAGTCAAGCAGCCCGGCATAGAACCCCCAGACGGACCTCGCTGTAGCCCGGTCCTCCATGGTCACCACCTCCGCCCTGGAGCGGTGCGGCTACCGAACCCGCCCTCGCGCTTGCGATCGTAGGGGCTCTCGATCTGCTCGATTGCCACCTCACGGGCCAGCGGCGGCACGACGAAGCGCTCCTCGAATGACGGCAGCGCCGTGAGGCGGAAGATGGCCTCAGCCTCCTCAGCTGTCATGTTCCCCAACGCCAGGGCCTCCTGCGCCTCCTCCTGGGTTATGTCTCCGACCTTCTCGGCACGCTTGTAGACACGGACGGCGATGAGCTTCCGGTAGACCTCGGTCACGATCTCCTCGTTGCCCGCCGAGAACAGGTTGGCCATGTAGGCCAACGGAGCTCTGGCGTTCTCCAGCGACGTCAACTGTGGCTTGAGACCCTCAGCCTCTGCATCGGCAACGTCGTACTTGCCGTCCTTCATCTTGGCGAGGACTGGCAACATGGGGGGCACGTAGTAGAGCATCGGCACCGTACGGAATTCGGGGTGGAGCGGCAGGGCCAACTTCCACTCCTTGACGAACTTGTACACAGGCGAATGCTTTGCTGCCTGGAGCATTCCGTCGGTGACACCGTTGGCCTTTGCCGCAGCGATCACCTCTGGATCAAACGGATCCTGGATGATTCCCCGCTGTGCCTCAACCAACTCGGATTCTGGCGAACTCGCAACCTCCTCTATCCGGTCGGCGTCATACAGCAGTACACCTAGATAGCGAATTCGGCCGACGCACGAGTGGAAACAGGCCGGTGCCTGGCCGCTCTCAAGCCGTGGGAAGCAGAGGACGCACTTCTCCGACTTGCCCGTTGACCAGTTGTAGTAAACCTTCTTATAGGGACATCCTGAGATGCACATCCGCCATGCACGGCACTTGTCCTGGTTGACGAGCACGATGCCGTCCTCGCCACGCTTATAGGCAGCCCCGGCAGGACAGGCAGCCACACAGCCCGGGTTGATGCAGTGGTTACAGATCCGGGGCAGGTAGAAGAACATCACCCTCTCGATCTCGTTCAGCTGGGCCCTCTCCTCGTCGGTCAGCGAGCCCACATTCGGGTCATTTGAGGCGTACACGGGTGAGCCACCCAGGTCGTCATCCCAGTTTGGGCCGGACTCGATCTCCATGAACTCACCGGTGATCAGCGAGATCGGCCTGGCAGTCGGCTGGTCATCACCCTCAGGTGCGTTGAAGAGGTGCTCGTAGTCGTAGGTCCAGGGCTCGTAGTAGTCATTGACGGTGGGCAGCCGACGGTTGTAGAAGATGTTGCCGAGCGTGCCGATCTTGCTCTGCAACTTGAGTTGCAGCCGACCGTCCTCTGCCTCCCAGCCTCCCTTGTACTCGTCCTGGTTCTCCCAGAGGGTGGGGTAACCAGTACCGGGCTTGGTCTCCACGTTGTTCCACCACTGGTACTCGACACCTTCGCGGTCGGTCCAGATGTTCTTGCACGCGACGCTGCACGTGTGACAGCCGATGCACTTGTCCAGGTGGAAGACCATCGATACCTGGGCCCTAATGTCCATCTCAGGTGCTCCCGTTCGTTTCGTACATCACCATTCCAACTTCTCCATCTTTCGGACAACCACGTACGTGTCACGGGTAAAGATGCCGATCGGGCCCCAGTAGTTGAAGCCGTAGGTGAACTGGGCATAGCCACCGGCAAGCAGCAACGGGTTGATTCGGGTACGGGTCAGGCTGTTGTGGCCACCGGCCCGCCTTCCCCCACGAACCTGCGACTTGGGGATGTAGATGGTCCTCTCAACGGCGTGGTAGTAGAGGCAGATCCCGGCGGGAATCCTGGAACTCACCGCAGCCCTCGTCACCACGACCCCGTTGTCGTTGTAGACCTCGACCCAGTCGTTGTCCACGATCCCGACCTTGGCGGCTTCCTTGTCGTTGATCCAGACCGGATCCATCCCGCGTGACAGGGTCAACATCCGGAGGTTGTCCTTGTAGGTGGAGTGGATGTTCCACTTGCCGTGGGGCGTGATGTAGTTGAGCACCAGGGACTGGTCGTCGACCGGGCTGCGGACGATGTCGCCCGTTGCCACAGGATCCAGCTTGGGCTTGTACGTAGGAAGGTGCTCGCCGAAGTCGATGTAGTAGGGGTGGTCGTTGTAGAGCTGCTGTCTCCCGGTGAGCGTGCGCCATGGCACCAGCCGTTCCACGTTGAGGGTCCACGCCGAGTAGGTGCGGCCGTCCCTGACGTCACCTGACCAGCACGGGCTGGTGAGGGTCCGCCTCACCTGCCTTGTTATGTCGTGGAAGGTCATCTTGACCCCACGTGTGTCATCGGCCAGGTCCGTCAGGGGAACCCCGATCCGCTCCTCTTCGGCCTTGAACGCCTTATACGCCTGCTCACCGTTTGTCTCGGGTGCCAGGCGGAGGAGGATGTTGGCAGCGTCAAGCGAGTTCTCCAGGCCCGGGTACTTCTGGCCGCCCCACTCGACGGCGCGGGTCCGGCGCGGATCGGGTGCAGTGCCAACCGGGCTCTCCAGGAGTTCGTCGTAGGCCTCGGCTACGGGGATGTGCACACCGTGACCGCTCACACCATCCTCGCGGAGCCGTGGACCCAGGGAGATGAAACGGTTGTAGAGGTTCGCGTAGTCACGTTCCACGACGTTGAGGTGGGGTGCCGTCACACCGGGAACCAGGTCGCATTCGCCCTTGCCCCAGTCAAGCGGCTGCGGCTGGGCCAACTCGTCGGGGGTGTCGTGCTTGAGCGGAGAGGTGACGATGTCCTTGAACGGCTCGGGGAAGACCGAGGGAGCCATGTCACTGACACTCTTTGCGAACGCCTTGAAGATCTCAAAGTCCGTCTTGGACTCCCATACCGGCGGCACCGCCTCGCCAAGCGGGTGGACGAAGGAGTGGAGGTCTGTCGTGTTGAGGTCGTTCTTCTCGTACCAGAAGGCGGCTGGCAGGACGATGTCGGAGTAGAGGGCCGTGGAGTCCATGCGGAAGTTGAGGTCCACGACCAGGTCCATCTTCCCCCTGGGTGCCTCCTCACGGAACTCGACCGTGTCGGTCTTTCCTGCGGCGTGTTCGATCGCCTCGATGTTGTCGTGGGTACCCAGGTAGTGGCGAAGGAAGAACTCAGCACCCTTGGCACTGGACTGCATGGCATTGCCCCGCCACACGAACCAGACCCTGGGCCAGTTCTCCTCAGCGTCGGGATCCTCAACGGACAACTTGACCTCGCCGCTGCTCAACTGGCCGGCGACGCGTTCGACTATCTCCTCGTTGCTCCCGGCACCCGCTGCCTCGGCTTCACTCACCAGGTCCAGGGAGTTGTCTCCGAACTGGGGGAAGAAGGGCATCCATCCCATTCGGACAGATGCGGCCGCCAGGTCGACCGCGTGACCTTTGGCCCACTTGGTCTCCGGAGGAACGCGGGCGTAGTCGGTGAAATCACCCTCGTAGCGCCACTGGTCGCTATGGATGTAGTGCCATATCGGTGTCTGCTGGAGGCGGGGGGGCTTTGACCAATCCAGGCCAAGGGCCATGCTCGTCCACGGTGCAACCAGGGACAACTTCTCCTGGCCGACATAGTGGTTCATGCCGCCACCGTTCCGGCCCGGACATCCGGTCATGATCAACGCGGTGATCGGCGCCCGGTAGGACTGGTTGTTGTTGTACCAGTGGTTGACGGAGGCCCCGATGATGACCATCGACTTGCCATTGGTGGCCTCGGCGTTGCCTGCGAACTCGCGTGCCAGGCGCGTGACCGTGTCGCGACCGATGCCGGTGAACTTCTCCTGCCAAGCGGGGGTGTAGGGACGGTCGTCGTCGTAGTCCACCGGGTAGTCGCCGCCAAGGCCCCGGCTGACCCCGAACTGGGCCATGAGCAGGTCGAACACGGTCGTGACGGCAACCGGCCCGTCGTTGGTCTGGACGTAGCGGATCGGCACCTCACGCTCGTAGACCCCGCCCGCTGCGAACTCGTGGAAGGAGACCATCGCAACCTCGTCGTGCTCCTCGATGAAGGTCAGGTCGGGGTTGATTGGCTGGTGGTCCAGGCCGTCCTCCATCTTGATGTTCCACTGGCCCATTTCCTCCTGCCAGCGGAAGCCGACGGTGCCCTTGGGCATCCGCAGTGACCCGGAGTTGCGGTCGTGGACCAGCATCTTCCAGTCGCCGTTCTCAACCCCCGCGTAGCGCTCCACGCGGTCGGCACGCAGGAACTGGCCAGCCTTGAGTGAGTCACCTTCAGGCGTCAACTCCACCAGGAACGACGAGTCGGTGAAGCGCCTGACGTAGTCGTTGAAGTAGGGCACAGTCCGGTCAGCATGGAACTCCTTGAGGATGACGTGGTTGACCGCCATCCACAGAGCCGTGTCCTGCCCGGCCTCTACGGGTATCCACCAGTCCGAGTACTTGGCCACCTGGTTCAGGTCGGGGGCGATCACCACGAACTTGGCACCCTCATGACGGGCCTCGGAGATGAAGTGGACATCGGGCGTCCGGGTCATGCTGAGGTTGGAACCCATCGAGACGATGTACTTGGAGTGGTACCAGTCGGCACTCTCGGCGACGTCGGTCTGGTCACCCCAGATCTCCGGGAAGGCGTTGGGCAGATCGGCGTACCAGTCGTAGAAACTCATGTTGACGCCACCGAAGAGCTGCAGGAAGCGTGAACCGGCCGCGTACGACAGGTAGGACATCGCGGGAATCGGCGAGAAACCGAACACCCGGTCGGGTCCGTACTCCTTGGCAGTAAAGAGGCAGGCCGCCGCGATGATCTCGAGCACCTCGTCCCAACTGGACCGCCTGAAACCTCCCTTGCCCCGGACCCGCTGTATTCGGGAGCGCTTTTCGTCATCCGTTGCGATAGATCCCCATGCCTCGACGGGGCTGGCATGGGTGGCCATGGCTTCGCGCCACAGGTCCAATAGAGCGCCCCTGACATACGGGTACTTGACCCGGATCGGGCTGTACACGTACCAGGAGGCCGACATTCCACGCTGGCAGCCGCGTGGCTCGTAGGGCGGCAGATCATCGCAGAGCAGTGGGTAGTCGGTCTGCTGCATCTCCCAGGTGATGATCCCGTCCTTCACATAGACGGCCCAGGAACACCCACCGGTGCAGTTGACGCCGTGGGTGGTGCGAATGACGTTGTCGTGCTGCCAACGGTTCCGGTAGAAGTCCTCCCAGTTACGCGCTTCGGGGTTGACTAGGTCCTGAATCCAACCCACGTGCCTACCTGCTTTCCGTTCCGGGCGTTGCTTTCCGTTGCTCTTCCTGTGCCTGCCTCGCGCGTTCAATCCGTGCCCGTGAACGGGCGACCATCGGCCTGCGCACCTCCCTGAGACGGCGCCTCCAGAGAAACTGCATCACCATCAGGAGGAATACCGCACCAACCAACCCCAGCAGCGCCAACTGGCCGACGGAGGCCGCTGTCCGCTTGCTGACCGCGGCTCGGCTGAGGAACAGCGAGAGGTGGGCCTGTTCCTCGTCCGTGAGCGGCTGATCGTCGAAGATCGGGGTCATGGTCTCGAAGGGGGTGGTGGCGAGGATTGAGGCCATTCCGTCCTCACCGAACTTGCCGAAGGAGCCGGTCAGGTCAGGGCCGAGGGCGCCACCACCGAGGGCACCGATACCCGCGATGCTGTGGCATGCCAGACACGGTGGACCACCGTTCTGGAACCGGTTTGAACCCTCGAAAAGGGCCTTGCCGGTGGCGGCGTCTGGTTCGGATGAGCCGACAGTGGACTGCTCGGCGACCTGAACGGGAACTGCTGCAGGGGCCGCACTGGATCGTGTGCCCAGATAGGCGACGAGGCTCGCCACCTCGGCATCGGAAAGGCTGAGGTTGGGCATCGGGACGTTGTTGAACTCGGCGAGCATGTCGACGGCAACTGGGTCGCCTTCGGCCAGCATCGCATCCGGCTCTGCGATCCACCTCGAAAGCCACGCCGGATCTCGCCGATCGCTCACACCTTCGAGGTCTGGCCCGACCAGGTCCCCACCACCGAACGTATGGCATGCGGCACACTTTTCACTGAATACGGCCTCGCCCTCATCGGCCGACTGGGCTGCAACGGGGGTGAGAATCGCCAACCAGAAGACCACAAGAAAGGTGAACAGGGCTAGGAGCAACCCCAAACCCGAACCCGCCCTTCGAAAGACAACCTGTTGCGCCTGCACTGCTCTCTCCAAATTGTCACTAGATCAGGTCCCCACCCGTGACTAGCCATGATCATTCCGGGAAGTGGGCCGTGGGAATAGGGACGAAGGTCCCTGCCTCCAGAGGCACAGCTAGGTTGACGCGGTGCCCGAATCACCAACACAGGTCCCCGTGGTGGACCTCCGTGGGAGGGCCGCTGCCACGGAGCTGGACCACGCATGGCGCCACGTTGGGTTTGTGTCGGTCGTGGGCCATGGAATCGAACCGTCGCTGTTCAACGAGATGCGCTCCCTTGTAACACGGCTCTTCGCGCTTGGCGACGAGATGAAGGCGCACCACACGATCACACCGGACAACTACCGGGGCTTTGTCCCACTCGGCTTCTTCACCCCGAATCGTGCTGAAATGACCGGCACGATGCCCGACGCCTACGAGGCCTACAAGCTGCACTGGGAGTGCCCACCCGGACACCCCGCCATGGGCCAGTGCCACCTCTACGGACCGAACCTGTGGCTGCCCGAAGTCCATGACATGGTCGACGTCATCATGCGCTACTGGAGTTCATGCGACGCCCTCGCCGGGGTGCTGATCGAGGCTGTGGCCTCGTCGCTCGGGGTGAACGCCGCCACCCTGCACTCCATGTTCAACGCACCCCTGACCAACATGACCCTCATGCACTATCCGGAGATGCCACCTGAGGCCGGCTTCGGCATCCACCCCCACAAGGACACCAACATCCTCACCCTCCTGCACCCCGACCCTGTCGGAGGCCTCGAGGTGGCCGACCTGAACGGCGACTGGTTCGTGGCTGAGTGCCCGCCCGACGCCATGGTCGTGAACGTGGGCGAGATGCTCGAGATGCTCTCCGGCGGGCACCTCATCGCCACACCTCACCGTGTGGTCAACCGGGGCTCCGACCGATACTCGTTCCCGTACTTCATGGTGCCGGACCACGACGTGGTTATCGAACCGCTCGTGACCACCCGGTCCGGCTTTGAACCCAGGTCCATGCCGGTGGGAGAACTGAGCGCCGAGGTGTGGCGGACCAACTGGCCTGATGAGCAGCCGATGGGCCATGGCTTCGACCTCGGATCACTCCACACCTGAGACCGGTGGATCCTGTTGGAGAGGCCCTCGGATGTGGCACTCACCTCCCGGATGGGGAACGCTCTGGCTGTGAGCGGTTCCGAGGTAGAGCACTTTGACGTGTTGATCGTGGGTGCCGGCATCTCCGGCGTGGGCGGTGCCTACCACCTGACCCAGCAATGCCCCGACAAGAGCTTCGTGATGATCGAGACCATGGGCAGCTTCGGCGGCACGTGGAAGACCCACACCTACCCGGGCATCCGATCAGACAGCGACCTCTACACGTTCGGGTACCGGTTCAAGCCGTGGACCGGTCCACCCATTGCAACCGCCGACGAGATCCTCACCTACATGGGCGAGGTGATCGACGACAACGACCTGGACCGCCACATCCGCTACAACCACACCATCACCGCCGCCACCTGGTCGACCGACGACAGGCGTTGGACGCTCGAGGTCACCCGCACCGATACCGGCGAACAGGTCAGCTTCACCGGCAACTTCCTGTGGATGTGCCAGGGGTACTACCGCCACAGCCGGGGTTACACCCCTGAATGGGAGGGAATGGATCGTTTCAACGGCGAGATCGTGCACCCCCAGACATGGCCTGACGACCTCGACTACAGGGACAAGCAGGTGGTCGTCATCGGCTCCGGCGCGACAGCGGCGACCCTCATTCCGGCCATGGCCGACGAGTGCGGCCACGTCACGATGCTGCAGCGCTCACCCACGTTCTTCGTGGCCCGGCCCAACAGCAACGAGATGGCCGACACGCTCCGGGAGCTGGACATCCCCGAAGAGTGGACCCATGAGATCGTTCGACGCAAGATCCTCCACGACCAGGCAGCTGTGATCGAGCTGTCCTTCGAGCATCCCGACCTGGTGAGGGAGGAGCTCTACAAGGGCATCCGGGAGATCCTTGGGGAGGACTTCGACGTAAGCCCCCACTTCACGCCCGCATACCGGCCCTGGCAACAGCGCCTGGCCCTCATCCCCGACGGCGACCTGTTCCACACCATCGCCGCCGGTGACGCCTCGGTGGTCACCGACGAGATAGTCGAGTTCACCGAGACCGGCATCCAGCTCAGGTCGGGTGACCACCTCGATGCTGACATCATCATCACCGCCACCGGCTTCGAGCTGAGCGTGCTCGGCGACATCGACTTCAGCATCGACGGCGAACCCCTCGTATTCTCAGACACGGTCGGCTACCGGGGAACGATGTTCACCGGTGTCCCGAACATGGCATGGATCTTCGGGTACTTCAGGGCCAGCTGGACCCTCCGCGCCGACCTCATAGCCGACTTCGTCTGCCGGCTGCTCAATCACATGGACGAGTTTGACGCCTCGACCGTGACACCGGTTCTCCGCGACGAGGATTCCGACATGGAGCTCCTCCCGTGGCTGGACTCGGACAACTTCAACCCCGGCTACCTGATGCGTGCCATGCACATGCTCCCCAGCCAGGGGTCGAACGAGCCGTGGTGCCACTCCCAGGACTACTGGAAGGACAGGGAAGACCTTCCGGTCGCAGACCTGGACGACGGCGCCCTGGTCTACGGCTGATCAGGCTGTCCGGATCCTTCCTTGTCTTTCTGGAAGGCCCCCTCGGCCAGGACTGAGCGAATCCGCAGACGGCGCAGGTCTCACCAACCCAGGGTTGCCGGCGCATCAGACGGAACGGTCGGGGACCGCGGCGACGTCGGCTCAACCCTCTCATAGGTGGCCCCCAGAGGTGGCCTAGGATCTGCTTCGCCCCGGTTTGGCCACAGCGCCATTGCCCGCTCCGCCTGAGCGGTGATGGTCAGCGAGGGGTTGACACCCAGGTTGGCGCTGATCGTCGAGCCGTCGGCGATGTGCAGCCCGGGGTGGCCGAACACCCTGTGGTAGGCGTCGATCACACCGTGCTCGGCATCGGCGCCGATGACACAACCACCCAGGATGTGGGCCGTGACCGGAACGTCCAGGAGTGCCTCGTTGAGCGAACCGAATGCGTCGCCGCCCATGATGTCGGCTGCCTGCCTGGCGGCTTCGGACGCCTCGGGGATGTACGTGGGGTTCGGCTTGCCGGTGCCCTGCTCCGATCGCAGTCTGACGCCCCGCCTCTTCCGTCGCCAGCGCAAGTTGATGCTGTTGTCGTGGCTCTGCATAACCAGCAGGATCACCGTACGTTCGGACCAGCGACGCACCGAGAGGCTCCGTAGGAAGCGGACCGGGTGGCACAGGACCTGGCCAAGGAAGCGGAGTTGGCGTGGCACCCCGCCTCCGCCGTCGACCAGGACGGTCGCCAACAGGCCCATGGCGTTGGACCCGGCCGGGTAGCGGACGCCCTCTATGTGGGTGTGGTCGTCCGGGTAGATGGACGAGCTGATGGCGATGCCGGTCGAGTAGTCCACCTCCGAGTCCGGTGCAGAGCTGGCTCCGGGGATGGACTCGGAGTTGGTCCGCGCCAGCCCACCCAGCCGCGAAGACAGGTTTGGCAGGCTGCCCCGCTCCTTCATGTCTGCCAGGAGGCGCACGGTGCCCAACACGCCGGCTGAGAACACGACCTGCTCGACACGGTGGTACCTGACGGCACGCCCGCGCACCGGACCGGGGCATTCCGACACGACCTCGTAGCCGCCGTCCGGCAGGGGCCTCACCCCGGTCACCTGCCGCTTCGGGAGCACCGACGCACCGGCCTTTTCGGCCAGGTACAGGTAGTTGCGGTCCAGGCTGTTCTTGGAGTCGTGGCGACAACCGACCATGCACCCTCCGCAGCCGATGCAACCGGTGCGGTCAGGGCCGACACCACCAAAGAAGGGGTCGGCGCTGACCTCGCCCGCCTGGCCGAAGAAGACGCCGACCTCGGCCTGCCTGAACGAATCTGCCACCCCCATGCGTTCACCCAGTTGACGCATCACATCGTCGTTGGGTGAACCCCCCGGGGCCGTGCACACCCCCAGCATCCGGGTGGCCTGGTCGTAGAACGGTTCCAGCTCGGCCCGCCAGTCGGTGATGCCCACCCACTGGGGGTCAGTGTAGAAGGCATCAAGGGGCCGGTAGAGGGTGTTGGCGTACACGAGCGACCCGCCACCCACGCCCGCTCCGGACAGGACCAGGGCGTCGCTCAAGAGGTCGATGCGCTGGATGCCGTGCAGGCCCAGTCGGGGGAAGTAGAGGAACTTCCGCAGGTTCCAGTTGGTCCTCGGGAAGTCCCCTGAGGCGAACCGCCTACCGGCCTCGAGGACCCCGACCCTGTACCCCTTCTCTGTCAACCGCAGCGCGCTGACGCTTCCGCCAAAGCCACTGCCCACCACCAGTACGTCGAAGTCGAACCCATTGGTCTCAGCGGTCATGAGCGTGCTCCTCCCCCAGGGCCATCAGTATCGCCCCTCGGACGCGGTCGGGATCCAGGTCGGTGACCACTCCCACCGACGACGCCCCGTCGGCCTCCCCGACAGTACGGCCATGGTCATCGACCGTGACCGCCATCTGGGCCACCTCGAACAGGTCCGGTTCGAGCAGGGCCAGCAGGGCGCAGGGGTCATGCGCGGGGCTGGCCCTGTGTGGCGCACCCGGGAACCGGGTGCGCAGCCATTCCCAAAAGCGGTCGGCCTGGTCGGCCATTAGGGCGCCCAACGGGTGGCTCTCGGTGACCACGGAAAGGTCTTCGGCCGAAAGGAGCACCCGCAGGGTCTGATCCAGCGGTACCACGGTCACCGGGATACCTGATCCAAAGACAACCCGGGCCGCATCCACGTCGGAGGAGACGTTGTGTTCAGTCCAGCCACGGCTGAACTCGCCACCCATGACGACCAGGTGGCCCACATCGGTGGCAAATGAAGCGTCGGCCTGAATGGCAGCGGCGATGTTGGTCAGAGGTGCGATGGCGACCACGTCCACACCACCGGGATCAGCCGAAACGGTGTCGCACAGCAGGTCCACAGCACCCCCGAGCCCTGACGAGGCGTCGTCAATCCCGGGGACTCCGACCCCCTCGAAGCCGGCCCACATGACCTCCTTGCCACTCATCGGCTGCTCCAACCCGCGGGCAACCGGCGCCGACACCCCCATGCCTGCAAGTGCCAGCGAGGCGAGGCGAGCCCGCAGGCAGGTGTCGCCGTAGGCAACGGTCACCGCGACAAGTCCCATGTCTGTGCGACCCGAAACCATGGCGAGCGTCCAGAGGTCGTCCACATCGGTTCCGATGTCGGTGTCAATGACCACCCGACGCTGCAACGGTTCCACGACTGCAAGGTAGCCAGTCGCCGGACTAGGCAAGTGGCGCCACCTCAACTACCCGGCCACTCGGCAATGAGGTCCAGGTTCCTTGGCAGGCCTCGGTGGGTGATGCCGCAGGATCTACAAGAAGGTTGGCTGCCGCAGACCATCTACCCTGACCCTCCGATTCCTTCACGGGGATCATCGGCCTCAGCAGTTTTCCAGTCAAGTTGTAGGCCACCGGGCTGGAGGCCCGAGAGGTCCAACCTGAACCACGTTCCGAACAGGCCTTCCGCCCCGCAACTGATTGGATCACATCAGCGGGGCAACTGCTACGGGGGTGGTTCAGGGCGAAGTCGTGGGCTTCCCTGCCCACCTCGTTCAAAACGACCAAGATCAACTGGTCGATATGATGGGGCCGCCCACCTCGGCACCACGCTGTTGCGACCGGCGTGTCCCGACCTCTGGGCCATCCGTACCGGCAATTGGCCGATGAGCCACTGAACCCGAGAGGCGATGAGCCACCCATGACCAGCTACCCGGAGTTGAAGCTCTACGTTGACGGGGCCTGGCGCACAACCACTGGAGACCTGCCGGTTATCAATCCGGCGACCGGAGCAGCCATCGGCAAGGTTCCCATCGCTGACCCAGACACCCTTGATGACGCGCTGGTCGCCGCAACGAGCGGGTTCGACGTGTGGAGGCGGACGTCGCCTAGGGAACGGGCTGATCTCATCCGCTCAGCAGCTGCCCTCTTGCGTACCCGCCAGGATGAAATAGCCCATTCGATAACTATTGAAAATGGCAAGCCGTTCGACCAGGCACGGGCTGAAGTGATCCGTGGTGCGGAGTTCTTCGAATGGGACGCCGGCGAGGCGACACGAACCTACGGGCGGGTCATCCCGAGCGGTCCAGGGGTGAAGCACGTCGTCAACCACCAGCCGATCGGCCCGGTCGCAGCGTTCTCGCCCTGGAACTTCCCGATGAGCCAGCCCGCACGAAAGGTCGCCGGTGCCCTGGCATCCGGTTGTTCGATCATCCTCAAGGCCGCCGAGGAGACCCCGGCGGGCGCAATGCACATCGCCGAGGCATTCCACGATGCCGGGCTCCCAGCGGGCGTGCTCAACCTCGTCTTCGGGATCCCGGCCGACATTTCCCAGCACCTCATCTCCAGCGACGTGGTCCGGATGGTGGCCTTCACCGGCTCCACGGCGGTGGGGCGCCACCTCACCGGTCTCGCATCCGACCACATGACACCGGTCCTAATGGAACTCGGTGGGCACGCCCCGGTAATCGTGTGCGAGGACACCGACGTCGAGGCGGCGGCGGAGAGTTCGGCAGTCCGGGCGATGCGCAACGCCGGCCAGGTGTGCACCTCACCAACCCGATTCTTCGTCCACGAAGCTGTCTTCGACCAGTTCCTCGACGGCATCACCCGGCGAACCGCAGCCACCGTCGTGGGCGACGGAATGGAACCAGGTGTCGAGATGGGGCCGCTCGCCAACGACCGCCGCCTGGCCAACGTGGTCGCGCTGGTCACAGATGCGTGCGAGGCAGGGGGCGAGGCGACCACCGGCGGTGAGTGCATCGGCACGACCGGCTTCTTCCACGAACCAACGGTCCTCGCCAACGTCCCCGATCGGGCCCGGATCATGCAGGAGGAGCCATTTGGGCCGGTAGCGATCGTGAACCCAGTCGACTCGCTAGACACGGCTATCGAACGTGCCAATTCGCTCCCGTTCGGGCTGGCCGCCTACGGCTTCACAAACCGGGCCGACTACGTGGACCGAATGGTCGACCGGGTCGAGGCTGGCAACCTCTCGATCAACACCCTCGAGGCGTCACTTCCAGAGACCCCCTTTGGCGGCATGAAGTCCAGTGGGTACGGCCGCGAGGGTGGCACCGAAGGCCTCCACCACTACATGGTGATCAAGAGCGTCTCCCACAGCATCTCCATTGTGTGACCCCGGATAGGACCACGGGACATGAACTACGACAGGAGTGACGCCAAGGCCTACGCCCGCCAGAACATGAAGGGCATCTGGGCCGCTGCTCTCATACCGTTCACCGAGGACCTCCGGATCGACGAGGACGGCTTTCGCCAGAACGTCAAACACTGGACTGAGGACCTCGGAATCGAAGGCCTCTTCATCGCCGGCAAGCAGGGAGAGTTCTTCTCGATGACGCTCGAGGAGCGGAAGCGGTCGTTTGAGTTGGCCGTCGAGGCGACCCACGGACGTGGCCAGACAATCATGTCGTGCTCGGACCAGAACATGGACGTGGTCTTGGAACTGGCCCACCATGCCGAGGACGTCGGGGCCGACTACATCGTCGTCCACGCACCGGCGCTGCACTTCTCAACGGCTCAGGACGAAACCCTCTTGGGCTACTACCGGTCGATCTCCGACAACGTCGACATCGGCATCGCCCTGTGGAGCCACCCGGACAGCGGCTACCTGATGTCACCCGACCTGTGCAACCGTCTCGCCGACCTCGAAAACGTGGTGGCGATCAAGTACAGCGTGCCGCGCCCGATGTACTCGGAACTCTCGGCCCTGGCCTCTGATCGCATCCACGTGAGCACCGCTTCCGAAGATGAATGGCTCGACAACATCATCGAACTGGACTGGACGCTCTACCTGTGCTCCTCGCCGCCGTTCCTCCTGCAGACGGCGAACGACCGGAGGATGCACGAGTACACACAGGCCGCGTTCGAGGGGAGGATCGCCGATGCCCGGCGAATCAGTACCAGCCTCAACCCGGTACGGGCCGCCCTGAAGGGCACGCGTCCTCCCGAGAAGCCCCACGCCCACCAGAAGTACTGGCAGGAACTGCTCGGACAGGTCGGTGGTCGGGTCAGGGCTCCGCTGCTTGAGTTGACCGACGGTGAGAAGCGAGTCACCCGCGAGGCGTTCGAGCAGTGCGGGATCAGGGTTTGAGCGAAGAGGTCGTGGCGACGGGGGCTGTGCTGCGCATCGCCTTCGTAGGTTGGGGTGCGATGGCCAGAACAGCGTGTCGCCTGCTCTACGACTCGCCGGTCGAGATCGTGGCCGTCGCCGTGCGGCCCGAGTCGGAACCGCCCAAGGGCCTGCCGCCCGGTGCAATCCTTATAACCAACCCGGGCGAACTGGCATCAACGCTCCCCGACGTGGTCGCCGAGACCGCCGGGCGAGATGCCGTAGGCCCGTGGGGACGAGCCACCCTCGAGGCGGGATCCGACTTCATCGTGTCGTCAGCGTCGGCCTTTGCCGACACGACACTCCTTGAGGAGTTGCAGGGCATCGCCGCAGCGCACGACGCCCAGGTTCACGTCCAGCCCGGTGCACTGGGTGCCGTTGATGCGATCGCTGCGGCGAGCCTCCTGGGGCTCGAGATGGTCAAGCACCGGATCATCAAGCCGCCAGTTGCGTGGCAGGGAACTCCAGCCGAGGAGCGGTGCAACCTGAACGCCCTCGAGGAGCTCGAGGCCTTCTTTACTGGAACGGCAACCGAGGCAGCTTCGCAGTTCCCCAAGAACGCCAACGTGGCCATCACGACCGCCCTCGCCGGAATCGGCCCCGAAGACACACTGGTCACGCTCATCGCTGATCCCATGGCGACCGAGAATCGACACGAGATCACGGCCGTTGGTGACTTCGGTCGACTCGATATCTCGATCAGCAGCCGCCCGCTGCCGGACAACCCGAAGACCTCGACCATGGCGGCGCTCAACTTGGTTCGCTGCATCAAGAACCGCGTGACGCCGCTCGTCGTCTGATCGTCAGGCGTCCCGGGGGACCTTGTCATACCCCACCCTGGCCAATAACCAGAGAGGCCCGGAACCGTTGAGATTCCGGGCCTTTCGCTTGGTGGGGTCTCGGCAGGTTTGTGTTTACCCAGCGTGTTAGTGATTTCCGGGCTGCGGCTCCGGGATATATCCCAGCGAAACGCCGGATATATCCCAGTCGAATCGACCACCGAAGGTGATCGAGTAACTAGGTGTTGTGGCACGCCCCCTAGAGCGAGGGACTACCTACGAAAACACACGTTCCCCATGTGTGCACCTAGAAGGCATCGGCACCCATGGGGGGGGTGGCATGGCAACTGCAGCAGTGATCCACTTACGTCGCTCGGCAATGACGACCGGCCGTCAGTTCAACTCGCCGTTGCCGCCAATCCGATTTCGCCAAGAAGACCGATCCGCTCAGTCTTGTGACCGTTGGCAGCAAGGTTGATGGTCATCCCGTCGATACCCGTGTCCATACAGGCCTGGAGTTTCTCTCCGACGGTGTCGGGATCGCCGTAGATCAGGATCATCTTGGCCATCTCGATGACCTCATCGGACCATCCCTTTGCCGCTGCAACCTCGTGCAAGTCCGATTCCGCCTCTTCCATGGTTGGAGCAACACAGACCATCTGCAGCTTTGTAACCACGATCTCTGATCGGTCGCGACCTAGACGTTCACAATGCTCCTCAAGAACCTCGAGCTTGTGTGGAATCTCGGTGATCGGACCGCTCGAGAGATTGGACTCATCGGCGTACTCGGCGACCATCCGCAGCGTCTTTTTCTCACCACTACCTCCGATCATGATCGGAATACGGGAAACAGGCAGCGGGGAGTTGACCGCTTCGGAGACCTGGTAGTGCTTCCCCGCGAGACTCACCTTTTTCCCGCGAAGCATCGGAATCACAATCTGTAGTGCCTCTTCGAGCTTCTCGAACCGGTCGGTAAACGTACCGAACTCAAAGCCAAGGGAGTCATGTTCGAGTTGGAACCAACCGGCACCAATCCCCAACGTCGCCCTACCCGACGATACGTGATCGAGAGCGGTCACCGTCTTGGCCAGGAGGGTGGGATGCCGGTATGTGTTACCGGTCACCAACGGCGCGAGACGGACTGTCTCGGTGTGCTGAGCAAGTGCCGACAGGACCGAATAGCACTCGAACATTGGCTCTTCCGGGGCTCCAATTCCCGGGAGCTGGTAGAAGTGGTCCATAACGAAAACCCGATCGAAACCGGCAGCTTCTGCCGCCCTGGCCTGGGCTACAACCGAGTCGAAAATACCCGCCTCCGAGATATCCGGGTAGGTGAAGTTCGGGATCTGGTAGCCAAGCCGGGTCATGGATGGTTCCTTTGGGTCGCTTCGATCGTTATTGGTCGGTCATTCAACCAACTCTGGGACAGTGGTCGAAACCTGCCGAGACCCCTTGGTAGCGGGGGCAGGATTTGAACCTGCGACCTTCGGGTTATGAGCCCGACGAGCTACCAGACTGCTCCACCCCGCAGACGGGAGGATAACGGGAGCCCACCAACGCGCCTACACACATACGGCGATCAGCAGATCGCGTGACCGGCCTCGACGGGAACGATTAACTCGATCATGTAACTGGAGATACCCAAGGCCTGAAAGGCCACCACCTCGTCTACCTCTTCGGACTTAATGAGGCACTTCATGGTGACGAACTGGCCAGCAACGACCTGGAGTTCCTCAGGGTGAGTGTCACAAATCGGTGGGTCTCAGCGACACCAACGCCTCATGGACGATGTTAGCCACGGGTACGCCATCGACCGAAATGTGCACGTCAACCACCGCCCGGGTACCCCGTCTGGTCTCGAACTTGTCGGCCACCCGGGCCTCAACCAAAGCCACGGCCCCGGCGGGTACGACCGTGTGGTGGATGATCTGGCTCCGGGTGTGAATCCATGAACCGTCCACAAGGTGACGGACCATGATGCCGTTGGCCAACGCTGTCCACGTACACGGGTGCACGAGGCCCTCATCGGCGTAGATGTCCAGGTCGTCCCCTGCCCGCCTGGCGTAGTCGGTCCATGGACCGTCCAGCCTCTCTAGCCACGGTGTCAACGGGCCATCGTCCAGCCTGTCACCCTCCACCACCGGGGCCTGGCCAAACTTCGTTCCGAGTCGAGCCACGAGTCGCGCTCGGAGGTCGCCACGGACCTCAGCCCTAACCTCCACTGAACCATTCTGGTCAGCCATGGGTATGCAGTCGACCGGGTCACCGGCCTCAACCGGGGCCAAGAACTCCACGATCGAGGTTCCGCCAGCCAGCCAGGCAGTCCCCCACGCCTCGACAACGGGCCGGGTCAGGTAGGCGTGCACCGTCGTTCCAGCCACCAAGGCCGCCCCGAACCCGGCGGATCGGGCGCCCTCATCGGTGTGGATCGGGTTGTCGGCATGCTCGGACAGATTGCGGGCTACCACCGACCACGGACGAAACTCTCGACCCATGACCGGCGACCCTACGTCAAGAAGTTGGCCACAGTGCTCGCCTCACCTTTTTTCATAGGCCATAGATGGCCCGGGCATGTGCGATCAGATCTCGAAGTTCCTCAACTAACGATAACTACGTCGTTGAGATCCTTCAGGTGATGTGTGATCTGTTCGTACCCGTCATCTTTGACGATGAAGCTGTCACCTACCTGTGCACGAAAGGTTCCCGCCACGCTGACTGATCCGTCAATGGCCAATACCATCCCCGACTCCAACATGGTGGTATCGCCAGACACCAACTCAGGCTTCTCGAGGAAGCTGTACCCAGTTGCCCGACCACAACGGAATGGGTAGTCGAAGCCTGCCTCGTGGATGACTTCGGCATAGGCCGCATGGACTGACTCAGCCGTCACTCCAGAACGAAGAGTGGACAGAGCGGCAGTCTGGCTGGCTAGCGCGACCTCATAGATCTCAGCCTGCTGGTCGTCTGCAACCTCGCCGATCCAGAACGTCCGGTCAAAGCCCAGTTTGAAACGGTGAAAATTGGTCATCCCACAAAGACACAGGAACACAGGCTCGCCCCACTGCATAAGCCTGTTGGAGGCACGGTGGTGTGGTTTGGTGATCTCGCCACCTGAAGCCATGATCTGGAGGAAGTGCGTGTTGGGCGACATGCAGGTGTCGTCGTAGTGGGCGTCGAGGAGTTCGGCCGCCTTGCGGGTGCCGGCCTCTGAAGTTGCGAGCGCCACCTCAAACTCCGCCACACCCGCACCGATGGCCGCACGGCCAGCATCCATCATGGCGCCGGCCACCTGACCGGCATGGCGTGCCAACTGCAGTTCTGCGGGTGACTTGACCATCCGCATGGCTCCGACCACCGGGGTCACATCGATCAGGCGTTCACCATCGACCAGCGTGTCCACATAGTTGCGTACGAGCGGCGCCATGAGGTCCGGCTCGATTGCCACCCGGCCTGCACCTACGAGCACCCCCGGTAGTTCCTGGCGCCATTCCATGCCGAGCCCGTCGTTCCAGACGGCGATCCGGTCCACCCGGGCCGCCGCCTCAGCCATGTCGGCCTCCATGTTCGGGGTGATGAGCAGACTCCCGTCCTGATGCGTCACGACGAGGATGGTCGGTCTCCCGAACTCCATGTGCAGATAGTCGTAGTAGCCGGTCAGGTAGTAGACGCTGTCATCGTCGGTGATGAGTGCCACGTCGACACCCTCGTCGACCAGGCGGCGACGAAACATGTCCATCCGTTCGGTGAACATCAGACAGGTACCCCTCTCAGCAGCCGATGGCAGACAGGCCGATCGACCGTGAGGCCTGAACCCGCCGGTGGTCGAAGGTAAGAACTGTCGTGGCTGGCCCGGCGACGGGCGGCAGCCAGGTGGATTGCGTCCAGAGAACGGCACACGAGCACCGACCGGTAGTCACCCGAGGCACACCCCTCCACCGCGTAGTCGAGGACTCCGAGAACCTCCATCCGCCCGCGCAGGTCTCCTACGACGTTCAGGCCACACGTTTGTCCGACGAGGAGGTCGGGCGTGTCCCACAGTTCCTCCACACGCTCCGGCCTCCAGAGCCCGGTAGGCGCATCCACCCCGGCCTCCCCGAGTCTTCGGGCGATCGCCGACCACAGGGCATCCACCTCGTCGCGGACCTCGGGCCAGTCGTACATGGGCAGGCCGGCCACTCAGCCACCGGCCGGAGCAGCGGAACGGATCAAGTGATGGTCTGTCTCACGAGCGGCACGCCCGGACGGTAGGCGAGATGGTGATGGCTTGGTGCCTCGAGGACCACCAGGTGGCCCGCCGAGCCGGGGCTGAGTCGACCCACGTCAGTGCGCCGCAGCGCCACAGCGCCGCCGAGGGTTGCCGCCTGAACAGCCTCGTTGATCGTCATGTTCATGTCGCGCACCGCAAGGGCAATGCAGAATGACATGGAGGTCGTGTAGCTGGACCCCGGGTTGCAGTTGGTGGCCAGGGCCACAGTGGTACCGGCGTCGATGACCCGTCGGGCATCCGGATACGGCTGGCGCGTCGAGAAGTCGGTCGCCGGCAGGAATGTGGCGACCGTGTCACTCCCCGCCAGGGCCTCGACGTCGGAATCTGACAGGTAGGTGCAGTGGTCAACCGAAGCACACCCGGACTCGACTGCCAACTGCACCCCCGGACCGTGACCCAACTGGTTGCCGTGAAGGCGCAGACCGAAGCCTGCAGCCCGTCCGGCGTCAAGCACGGCCCGGCACTGGTCGACATCGAACGCTCCCGTCTCGCAGAAGGCGTCGATCCAGCGGGAATGCGGAGCACACGCCTCAAGCATCGGGCCACACACCAGGTCGATGTAGTCGTCGGCCCGACCCTCGTACTCAGCGGGCAGCAGGTGTGCCCCGAGGAACGTGGTCTCATCAGTGACCTCTGTGGCAAGGCGAAGGGTGCGAGCCTCATCGTCGACGTTCAGGCCGTAACCGGACTTGACCTCGACCGTGGTCGTCCCGGCCGCCCGGAGCTCGGCCATTCGGGTAGCTGCCAGGGCCCGCAGGTCATCGTCGGATGCCGCCCTGGTCGCGTCCGTCGTCACGCGAATGCCACCACCGTCGTAGGGCCGACCTGCCATCCGAGACGTGAACTCCAAGGCCCTGTCGCCGGCGAAAACGAGGTGTGTGAGTCCACGAAGCCCGGCAGCACGCAGGCACCGCCAACGTCGATGCGCTCATCGGCCACCTGTCCAGCCGGCCCGACAGACACGACCTGGCCATCGGCGACAACCACCGAGGCGTCGCGCACGAGTCCAAGGAAACCCTCGCCTAGGCCCGGGTCGTTGGTAACCAGCAGGCCGATCCTGTCGACCACCAACGTCACGAGGTGACCAGCCTGACCGCCTCCGCCAACTCATTGGCGACGTCCACCGACACGTGGGCCCTGTCGTGTACCACCACCTCGCCAGCAACCACCAGATCCGTGACATCGGCCGCTGAGGCGGCGAACACGATCGACGCCATTGCGGTCTCTGCTTCGGCACCTGCCAGACGCACCGAATCCAGTGCCACGGTCACCATGTCGGCCAGTGCGCCCGGCTCCAGTACCCCACCACCGCTCCAGCCAAGTGCCCGGTAGCCATTGACGGTAGCCATGGCCAGGAGGTCGTCGACCCCGTGGGTGCCACGCTCCAGGCTCGCCAGCCGCTCGTCCAACTCGACGGCCCTCGCCTCCTCGAACATGTCGATGACGGCATGGCTGTCGGATCCCAGGCTGAGTGGGGAACCGGCGGCTGCCAACGCCCCCGAAGGACCGATGCCATCGGCCAGATCACGTTCTGTGGTCGGACACATGCAGACACCGACCCCAGCGGCACCCAGCAGGCCCACGTCGGCCGGTGTCAGGTGGGTGCCATGCACGGCCGTGAGCCCCTCTCTCAACACACCCAGCCCGGCCAATAGGCCGGTGGGACTGCAGTCGTGGCTGGCAGCACACTGCTCGTTCTCCGTCGGCTGCTCCGAGAGGTGCACGTGCAGGGGTGCCTCCCGGCCCTCAGCCCATGCCGCCACCTCCGCGATCGCCACCGGATCGACGGCGCGGACCGAGTGCACAGCCGCGCCTATCTGTGCCAGTGGTCCCGACCGCAATCCCTCAACTCGCTGCGCCCAACCATCAACCGATCCGTCCCCGAAACGCCTCTGGTCCTCTCCGAGCGGAAGGTACCCGTCTGCCGACAGGCCACCGTGCAGGTAGCAGGAATCCAGCAGGGTGATCCTGATGCCCACATCGGCTGCCGCCGCCAGGATCGCCTCACCCATGGCGTTCAGATTCACATACGGCGTGCCATCAGGCTGGTGGTGGAGGTAGTGGAACTCCCCAACGGCCGACACACCGGACAGTGCCATCTCGCCGTAGGTGGCCCTCGCAAGGGCGTAACAGGCGTCTGGATCCAGGCGACGGGCCACCTCATACATCTGCTCCCGCCAGGTCCAGAAGGTTCCGGCCCCTGCCTGGGTCCGTCCCCGCAGGGCCCGGTGGAAGGCGTGGCTGTGGGCATTGGCAAAGCCGGGCAGGGTGAGGCCCGTTAGCCGTTTTGCACCCGGTGGTGGCGCAGCCACCCCGGCGACAACGGCGGACACGAAGCCATCCGCTGTATCAATGAGGATGCCGGGCTCCACCTGGCCGCGGCCCAACCATGCCGCCTCACACCAGTAGCTGTTCACGAGCCAACCCGGTCCACAAGAGCAGTGATGTGTTCCACAAAGGCGTCGCTGTGGTGGGCCTCGTACTCGTGCCACGTGGAAAGCGTTGTGGGGTCGGCCACCCGGTCCACGAACAACACACCGTCGAGGTGGTCACACTCGTGCTGCCAGGTGCCGGCGGCAAGGCCCCGCACCACCTCGTCGTGGTGGAACCCGTGGCGATCCAGATAGCTCACGCGGACATTCACGTTGCGCTCCACCTCACCGCGCAACGGGACTGACAGGCAGCCTTCGTTGTTGACGAACACCTCACCGTCGATGGGCTCAACCACAGGGTTGACCGCCACGGTCAGCGGGATGGGTGGCTTGTAGGGGTAGCGAGGGTTGCTTGTGACCTCCATGACGGTGATCCTCACGGCCTCTCCGACCTGGTTTGCGGCAATACCGGCGCCGTTCGCATCACGCATCGTCTCGACCATGTCATCGATCAGCCCCTGGACCTCGGACGACGCGACCTCATTGTCGGTGAGGTGCCGTGTCGGCTGGCGGAGTACCGGGTGGCCAATCTGCAGAATCGGACGCACCGCCACGGCTCAGGCGCCTTCCCGCATCGGAACCCTGACACCTCGCTCAACTGCCACGGTGATCGCCTGGTCATAGCCTGCGTCCACGTGGCGGATCACGCCCGTACCGGGGTCGTTGGTGAGCACCCGTTCCAGCTTCTCGGCAGCCAGTTCGGTACCGTCGGCAACGCTGACCTGACCGGCGTGGATGGACCTTCCGATGCCGACCCCTCCACCGTGGTGGATGCTCACCCATGAGGCACCTGACGATGTGTTCACGAGGGCGTTCAACAGGGGCCAGTCGGCAACTGCATCCGAGCCGTCGAGCATGTCCTCGGTCTCGCAGTAGGGGGAGGCAACCGATCCCGAGTCCAGATGGTCCCGACCGATCACAATCGGTGCCTTCAACTCACCACTACGAACCATCTCGTTGAAGCGTAGGCCCATGCGGTGGCGCTCGCCGTAGCCCAGCCAGCAGATACGTGCCGGCAGGCCCTGGAACGCGACGCGCTCACCGGCCAGCCGAATCCAGTGTGCAAGGCCCTCGTCATCTCGAAACTCCTCGAGCACTGCCCTGTCGGTTGCGGCAATGTCGGCCGGGTCTCCTGAGAGCGCCACCCAGCGGAACGGTCCTTTCCCCTCGCAGAACAGCGGCCGGATGTAGGCGGGGAGGAACCCCGGGTATGTGAAGGCCCCTCCCGCCTGCACCTGGAACCGGGGCGGCACTGGCGGCGATGAGAAGAGTGGTGCCCGGGCCCGGACCCGACCGTTTCCTCTCTCCCGAACTCCAGACGATCGAGGACCTTCTGGCCTCGGGTGGCCTCCTGGTGGCGGTCAACGAGGAAGTCAGCCAACTCGCCTGAGTGGTATCCGATCAGATAGTCGCAGTCCACTCGGGCCTCGACGAATCGGACGGCTCCGCTCGCTCTGACCCGGGTCGGCAGACACCGCATCCGACCACTCAGAGTCCCACCCGCGATATCTGGACTACCTTCGATACATGACCGGCGGACTCCTGGATGGCTACGACAGGGGCGGTTTCTTCGATGAGGCCATCGCCGAGAACGGCACGGCCAGACCCGGCCAGGACAGCCTGGTTGGTTGGTTCGACTCCCTCTCTGCCGACGACCTGCGCTACCACTCGACACTGCGAGACGACCTGCTCCTGAGCCGGGGCATCACCTTCACCGTCTACGGCGAATCCCAGGGAATCGAACGGACCTGGCCCATGGACCTCTTTCCACGGGTAATCACCGCCGAGGAATGGACGGTCCTCGAACAGGGTCTCACCCAGAGGGTCAATGCCGTCAACCGCTTCTTAGAGGACCTCTATGTGGGCGAGCAGTCGATCCTCGAGGACAGGGTCGTACCGCGTTGGCTGGTCATGTCATCAACAGGATTTGAGCGGGAGGCCTTCAACGTGACGGTGCCCAACGGTGCCCGCTGCCTCGTCTCAGGTATCGACATCGTGAGGGGAGCCGACGGCCAGTTCCTGGTGCTCGAGGACAACCTGCGCAACCCCTCGGGCGTCAGCTACGTACTGGAGAACCGGGCGACCATGGCCAGGGTGCTGACCGGAGCCTTCGAGGAGATGGCGATCCGCTCGGTCGACCACTACGGCCGATCCCTGCTCGCCGCCCTGAAGCACGTCGCCCCGCCCGCTGCCGACGACGACCCGATCGTCTGCGTGCTCACGCCCGGTATCTACAACTCCGCCTACTTCGAACACGCATTCCTGGCCCGACAGATGGGCGTCGAGCTGGTCGAGGGCCGCGACCTCGTTGTCGACGACCACATCGTCGCCATGCGCACCACCGGTGGCCTGCGCAAGGTCGACGTCATCTACCGACGCATCGATGACCACTTCCTAGATCCGGCAGTCTTTGACACCGGCTCCACCGTCGGTGTGCCCGGCCTTATGGCAGCGGTGCGTGCCGGCACGGTCACCTTGTCAAACGCCGTAGGCAACGGGGTGGCCGACGACAAGGCCGTGTACCCGTACGTGCCGGCCATGATCAACTACTACCTGGGCGAAGAGCCGATCCTCCCAAACGCCACCACCTACGTTCTCTGGGATGACGACCAGCGGGCCGCAGCCCTAGAGCGGGCCGACGAACTCGTCTGGAAGCCGGTCGCCGAATCTGGCGGCTACGGCATCGTCATCGGACCATCGGCGACCGACGAGGAACTGGCCGACGTGCGCACAACCGTCGAGGCCGACCCCCGTGGATGGATAGCCCAGGAGGTCGTCCAGTTGAGCCGGGTACCCAGCTGCATTGAGGGGGGCCTCGAGGGCCGCCATGTCGACCTTCGCCCCTTCATCCTCACCGGCAAGTCAATCGAAGTACTGCCCGGCGGACTCACCCGCGTCGCCATGCGGGAGGGCTCCCTCATCGTGAACTCATCCCAGGGAGGCGGCTCAAAGGACACCTGGGTGCTCGACACTCCGGCCGACGAGGCCACAGGCTGATGCTTGCCAGACACGCCGAGAGCCTCTTCTGGGCCGGCCGCTACCTTGAGCGGGCCGAGGACACAGCCCGGATCCTCGACGCCACCCAGCACGCCACCATCATCAGGCCCAACGCCGCCGAGCAGTGGGGCGACCTGCTCACCGTCCTGCGCATCCACGCCGAGTTCGAAGCGACCGACGGCGAGGTCGACTGGCGCGGCGTCGGCAACTTCCTCGTCGCAAACCCGGAGAACCCCGGGTCGATCGTCTCAGCCGTGCAGACGGCACGGGAGAACCTGCGGAGCGTCAGGGAGCAGGTACCCAGCGAGGTGTGGGAGACAGCCAACCGGTTCCATCTGGAGCTGTCGTCACACGACCTGGCCGCCGATCTCGACGGTGAGCCCTACACCCTCTTCGACCTGATCAAGACCCACTGCCAAACGGTCTCAGGCGCCATTGAGCAAAACATGCCTAGGAGCGACGGATACCGGTTCCTCACCATCGGCGTGCTGATCGAACGGGCGCTGATGACGTCGAGGCTGTTGAGCATCAGGTGGAACCACATGGCAGCGGGTTCCTTCGAGGACGCGATGCTCACCCTCTCGTCGGTGTCGGCAACAGAGGCATTCAGGCGGCGGCACCAGTCAGCGACCGACCCCGTGGCCATCTCGTCGTTCCTGTTGCGCGATGCACTGTTCCCGCGCAGCACCCTCTACTGCCTGTCACGGGCAGAGTTGCTGCTCGACGACCTGGTTGACCGCGTACCCGGCAGGGGACGGACCGAAACCGTGCTCGGACGGGTGCGATCCAGCCTGGAGTTCGCCGAACTGGACGGGGGGGCCATGGACATCCCCGCCTTCTGCGCCGAACTGGACGACGGAATCCGCCAGGTGGCCGACGCCATGGCTCGCCAGTACTTTCGCAACGTCGACCAACTCAGCATCAGGCCCCAGGCCACGGTGGTGTCCCTGGGAGGGCACCGATGAGGTTCGACATCTCCAACCGAACGCTCTACCGCTTCGACGGTGTTGTCCGGGAATCCCAGAACGAGGTTCGTACCTGCCCCATCAGCGACGCCCGGCAGCACCTCATCGCCTACCGGTTGAGCCTCGCTCCGGCCTGCCGCTCGCTGGCCTTCTACGACTACTGGGGAACCCGGGTGGATGCTTTCGGCATACGTGAGCCGCACATCTCGATGGAGATCGTGGCCGAGGCGGCCGTCGAGACCAGCGAGGCAGGTCCCCGACCTGAACCGTGTGTGTGGGAAGGCCTTTCCGACCCCACCTTCAGGGACCTGCACTTCGAGTACCTGGAGCGGACACCGCATGCCGACTGGGGAGACGGCGTGGTTGCAGCCGGCATGGAGGCACGTGTCGGTGGCAACCTGGTTGCCACGATTGTCGGCATCCACGACCTGGTTCGTGAGCGAATGAGTTACGAAACCGGTTCAACCCACATCGGAATCGACGTCGAGAAGGTTCTCTCCAACGGTCACGGGGTCTGCCAGGACTTCGCACACCTGTCGGTCGCAATTTGCCGGAGCCTCGGGGTTCCGGCACGGTACGTGTCGGGCTACCTGTTCACGGCCAGCGACGAGACCGGGGAGGACACCGGCAACGACGTGGTCAACGTGGAGACCCACGCATGGTTCGAGGCGGCCATTCCGGGACAGGGCTGGATGGCAATGGACCCCACCAACGGCCGCGAGGTTGGGCCCAGGCACGTCAAGATCGGACACGGCCGCGACTATGACGACGTGCCACCGCTGCGCGGCTCGGTGTCAGGTGAAGCCGGGACCGAGGTCGAGACGAGTGTGGAGATCCACCGAATGGACCCCTCACACCAGGCGACGGTCATTCAACCGCCTCTGACCCACTCCGACATGGAGCACTCAGGCTTCCAGCAACAGCAACAGCAACAGTAGGGCCGGTCAGCCGGCGGAGATTCCACCGTCCACCGGCACGATGGCGCCCGTGACGTAACGAGCCTCCTCGGAGGCCAGGAAGAGCACCACCCGGGCGACCTCGTCGGACTGGGCGAGGCGCTTCATGGGGATGGTCGCTTCGGCGAGTTCTTCAAGGTCGGCTGCGGTTGGTGGTGTGTCGCGTTCGGAAACCAACATCGGAGTATCGATGTGCCCGGGAGCCACGGCGTTGATACGAACGCCTTCAGTTGCGTGGTCCAGAGCCATTGACCTGGTGATCTGGTGGACCGCACCCTTGGATGCGCAGTAGGCGAGCACCCCTGCCGCTCCCACACCACCCCAGATGGACCCGAAGTTGACGACGGATCCCGACCCCCTGGGAGCCATGTGGCGGAGCGCCGCCCGCGACATGTAGAAGACACCGTCGACGTTGACCGACATCACCCTGCGCCAGTCGTCGTCGTCTGTACCGGGAGCAGCCGCCCTGTGGATCACCCCCGCTGCGTTGACCAGCACGTCGATGCAGCCGTGTGTGGCCACCACGGCGTCGACCGATCCGTCACAGAACTCCGGGTCGCTGACATCACCGACCACCACCACCGCCCCTGTCTCGTGAGCCACCCGGCGTGCACCTGCCTCGTCCCGATCGACCAGCGTGACGACAGCACCAGCCTCAATGAAGGCCCGCACGGTGGCCGCGCCCATGCCCGAGGCGCCACCGGTGACCACGGCGACCTTCCCGGCTAGCGTGCCGCTGCTCACCGGTCCATTCCCTCCAAGGGGTCGAAGTTGACGCCCCCGTAGGTCTGCTCCGTCGGCTGCAGTTCCACCCGGGCAACGTTGACGTACCAGGGAGCTTCCAGGGCGTAGGCGATCGAGGCGGCAACGTCCTCGCTGGTGATCTCAGTGATTCCGGTCTCCTTGAAGTTGTGCCGCAGGTCGGGGTCGTCGATGGCGGCGTCGTAGAACTCGGTACGTACCCTCCCGGGGCAGATCTCGGTTACCCGCACGCCGGTTCCCGCCAGTTCGAGACGCAGGTTGGTGGACATCAGGTGGATTGCTCCCTTGGAGGCCCCGTAGACACCTGACAGGAGCGGGTAGAGGCCGGCCACGGATCCCACGTTGACGATGTGGCCGCGTCCCCGTTCGATCATCGGTCCGAGAACCGAGCGAACAGCATGCAGGGCAGCAGTCACGTTTGTACCGATGGTTTGGTCGATGTCGGCCGGGTCGGCATCGGGAAGTGACTGGATGGCCCGACCCACACCGGCGTTGTTGACGAGCACGTCCACCCCGAGGGAGCCGAACAAGCCGTCCATCGCAGCGGTGTCCCGAACGTCGAGCACGTGGGTGGAACACCCGGTGGCGGCAGCCAGGGCCTTGAGTCTGTCCTCGCGGCGGGCGACAGCGTGAACGGTCAGACCCCGTGCGCACAGGTCGGAAACCACGGCCGCTCCGATGCCCGCCGAGGCACCTGTCACCAGTGCGGACCTGTAGTCGCTGATCGTCATGGACGACAACCGTAGACCGCCCGGAACAACTACACCCTGAGCCGGTCTGGGTGTACCTTCTCGCCCAACGAATCGCAAGGAGGTGACGCATGCGCGACGAGGCACAGTGTGTAATCGTTGGAGGCGGCGCCATGGGCGTCGGCCTCCTCTACCACCTGGCTCACGAGGGCTGGACCGACACCCTCCTCATAGAAAAGGGGGAGCTCAGCTCCGGATCCACCTGGCACGCTGCCGGCCTCGTAACGAACCTCATCGGCAGCCTCAACATGGCCAAGGTCCACGAGCACGGCGTCAAGCTCTACCAGCAACTCGAAGCCGAAACCGGCCTGTCAACCGGCTGGCACGCCTGCGGCTCCATACGTCTCGCCACCAGCCCCGACGAGGCCGACTGGTTCCACTACGTCAAGGGCATGCTCAACTCGATCGGCGTCGAAGCGCACATCATCGGCCACGCCGACATCAGGGAAAAGCAGCCTCTCATAGACGACCTCGCCGACGTCGTCCTCGGACTCTGGACCCCCGGTGACGGCTGGACCGATCCCACCAGCGCCACCAGCGCCATGGCCGCGGGTGCCCGCCAACTGGGCTGTGAGCTCGCCCGCCACACGCTCGTCACCGACATGAACCAACTTCCCGACGGACGCTGGGAGGTGGTTACCGAGCATGCCGGCGAACAGGCCCGGGTAGTCGCCGACCACGTCGTCAATGCAGCCGGACACTACGGCCCACAGGTGGGCGCCATGGTCGGGCTGGAGGTTCCGATCGTCTCGATGATCCACCAGTACCTCATCACCGAAACGCTCCCCGAGATGGTCGATCTTGACTTCGAGCCACCGGTCATCCGCGACCCACGGGCATCGTGCTACTACCGCCGTGAGATCGACAGCCTCCTGGTGGGCCCGTACGAACGCGCCGGAGCCCGTACCTACGGCACCGAGGGCATCGACTGGGACCTCCACTTCCACCTAACCCCACCCAACGTAGAGGTTCTGGCACCCTGGCTGGAACTGGCCGCCCAACGAATACCCGTTTTCGGCGAGGCCGGCATCAAGACGGTGATCAGTGGCCCAATCACCCACACACCCGATGGTGGCTACCTGATGGGGCCGGCGCCCGGCATGCGCAACTACTGGATGTGCGTCGGCTCCTCAATAGGCGTCGCCCAGGGACCGGGAGACGGCAGGTACCTGGCCCAGTGGATGGTGCACGGCCAGACCGAGGTGAACGTGCGCGAGATGGACCCACGCCGCTTCGGCCCATGGGCGACCCTCAACTACACGGTCGACAAGTCCACGGACGAGTACCACGAGATGTACCAAGTCCGCATGCCGGGCGAACACCGCTCCGCCGGCCGGCCCCTGGACAAGACCCCCATCTGGGCCGAACTCGAGGCCCTCGGCGCCCAGTGGCAGGACACCTGGGGCTGGGAGAGGGTCAGCTACTACGGCCCGGCCGAGGAATTCTCGTGGCGACGCTCCAACGCCTTCGAGGCCGTGGGCGACGAATGCCGCGGGGTTCGGGAACGCGTGGGCCTAGCCGACCTCACGGCCTTCGCCAAGTTCGAGGTCACCGGCGCCGACGCAGGCGCCCTACTGGACCGATTGTCGGCCAACCGACTGCCCACCCGACAGGGCGGCACCCGCCTCGTCCACATGCTCACCGACCTGGGAGGCATTGAGTGTGAGATGACGATCACCCGTATGAACGACGAACGGTTCTACCTGAACTCGTCGATCTCGGGCGAGTCCCACGACCTGGACTGGCTCGTACAGCACATCCATCCCGGAGAACAGGTGACCGTCACCGACGTGACCGCCAACCTGGGTCTGCTGGCCGTAAGCGGCCCCCGGGCACGCGATGTACTGGCCGGCCTGACAGACGCCGACCTCAGAAACGACGCGTTCCCCTGGCTGACAGGTCAGGAAATCAGCGTCGCCGGCGTGCCCTGTATCGCCCTGAGGGTGTCCTACGTGGGGGAGTTGGGCTGGGAACTGCACCATCCGATCGACAAGATGCCCGAACTCTACGCAGCGCTGATCGAGGCCGGCACTCCCCACGACATGGTCCACTTCGGCGCCTACGCCATGAACTCGATGCGCATGGAGAAGGCCTACAAGGCCTGGGGCGGCGAGCTCACCACCGAGATCACACCCGTCGAGGCCGACCTGGGCCGCTTCGTGGCCCTCGACCGTGAGTTCGTGGGGCGTGAAGCAGTCGTAGCCCGGCGGGAACTGGCCGGCGATGACAACACCGGCCTGACCATGTTCATCGTCTACTGCGAGGTCGATGCCATCGACTCCGACTGCCGGGGCAACGAGCCCGTTTATGAGGCGGGAACCGACACCATCATGGGCATTACCACCAGCGGAGCCTGGGGCCACACGGTCGGGAGGTCACTCTGCTTCGCCTATGTAGATCCGGCATTCCGGGAGCCTGGCTCGACATTCGAGATCGGTCTGCTGGGGGAACGCCACGTGGCGACCGTGCTGGACAGCCCGGCCCACGACCCGACGAACAAGCGACTCAGAGCCTGAACCAGCAGCAGACAGCGGGGCACAATGACAACTGGGGGCACAATGACAACTGGGGGAACAACGCCAGCACGGGGAACCCGATGAGCGACACCGCCACCACCGAGGAGGTGCCACGGCGCAGGTCCGGTGGTCGCGCGGCCCGGATCGCAGCCCGGGCCGCTGGACCCACCGAGGACGAGAGGGCAGTGCGACCCGGCTATCCCGGTGGCCGCTACGCCCCCCTCACCGAGTCGGACTGTGCGCAGGTCTACGAAGCCGCCCTGTGCCTACTCGAGGACATCGGCATGGCCGGCGCCGTCGAGGAGTTCGTAGAAGTGGTTACGGCTGCCGGTGGTCGACTGGACGAAGACGAGCGCCTCCTCTTCCCCCGTTCAGTCGTGGAACATGCCATTTCAACAGCCGCCAAGACGTTCACCTGGTACGGCCTCGACGACAACCGCTCCATCGAGGTCGGCGGTGACGGGGTCCACTTCGGCACAGCCGGTGCAGCCGTTTCGGTATGGGACCATGAGACCCGCCGGCACCGGCCGTCAACACTCCTGGACATCTACGACACCTCCCGTCTCATCGACACGCTCAACCACATCCACTTCCACGGCCGCACCCTCGTCGCAAGAGACATGGTCGACAGCCACGACCTGGACCTCAACACCTCCTACGCGGTAGCCATGGGCACCACCAAGCCGATCGGCATCTCGTACTTCCAACCTGAGCACGTCTTCGAGGCGATCGAGATGTTTGACACCATGCTCGGGCGCCGGGGCGCCTTTGCCGAACAGCCCTTCTGCATGGCACACAACACCTTCGTCGTGCCGCCACTGCGCTTCGCCGACGACGCAGCCCGATGCATGGTCGCCCAGACCAGGCTCGGAATGCCGATCAAGTTGGTGTCGGCCGGGCAGGCGGGCGCCACCTCGCCGGCTGCACTGGCCGGATCGCTCGCCCAGGGTCTGGCCGAATGCCTCGGGGCGCTCACGTGCGTCAACCTCCTCAGGCCCGGGCACCCCTGCGTCATGGCCCTCTGGCCATTTGTGTCCGACCTGCGCACAGGCGCCATGAGCGGAGGCTCAGGCGAGGAGGCAGTAATCAACGCAGCATCGGCCCAGGTCTGCAACTGGCTTGGGCTGCCCTCAGGGGTGGCAGCCGGCATGACCGACTCCAAGCTTCCAGACGCCCAGGCTGGACACGAAAAGGGACTCACCGTGGCCCTTGCGGGCCACGCGGGCGCCAACCTCGTCTACGAGTCGGCCGGGATGCTCGCCAGCCTGCTGGCATGCTCGTTCGAGGCCCTCGTCATCGACAACGACATGCTCGGCGCCATCAACCGTTCCATCCGGGGAATCGAGGTCACCCCCGAAACCCTGTCAACCGAGGTGATCCACGATGTCATACACGGACAAGGGCACTTCCTGGGCCATGACCAGACCCTCTCGATGATGCAGACCGAGTACCTCTACCCCGAGGTCGGCGACCGCCTCAACCCCGACAACTGGTATGACGCCGGTTCCAGGTCGGTCGACGAGCGGGCCCGGGAACACGTACAACAGGTGCTCTCGACGCACTTTCCCTCCCACATCCCACCCGCTGTCGATGCCGCTGTCCGGGAGCGGTTCGACATACACCTGCCAGCAAAAGAACTGACCTCCAACAGCCGCTGGTAGCCACCCAGCAGGCCAGATGCCATGCTTGGAGCGATGACACCTCCCACCGAACTTGAACTGATTGCCCGGCTTGCCCTGGCCGTGGCACTTGGAGCGGTTCTCGGCCTCGAACGCGAAACTCGCCACAAGACCGCCGGTCTACGTACCCACACACTCGTAGCGCTCGGAGCTGCACTGTTCACGATCGCCGGAGCATTCGCCGTGGTTGGTGTTCAAAACGACCCCTCCAGGGTCGCAGCCCAGGTGGTGACCGGCATCGGCTTCATCGGTGCAGGCGCCATGATCCGCAGCGGTGTGACGATCACGGGCATAACAACGGCAGCAACACTCTGGATGGCAGCCGCCTTCGGGGTTGCCGCCGCCATGGGCCTCTACCTGGTGTCCGTGGCAGCGGGAGCAATGGCACTCATCGTCGTTCTGGCCTTTGGGCCCCTCAAGCCCTACGTCCTGTTCGCCCGCTCACGACGTCGCCTCGACATCAGCCACGTGGCGGGCCACGACACCCTCGACGCCCTCATCTCCCAGGTCGGCGACTCCGGCGGACGCCTCAGCGTCATAGAGACATCCGACGAGGACGACATGCGTCGCACCAGCGTGGTCGTGTGGGGAATCACGGCACCGCAGTTGAACAACCTGCTTCGTCGCCTCGCAGACCGTGCCGACGTCATCGAGATCAGCCCGCCACCCCCGACCGGTTGACCCAGATGGCCGACCAATTCGCCACCCCGGAACCGAAGCCGTTTGTCGAGGGTTCGGGGCCACGAAACGTCGTGGTCATCCTGCTCGACAGCCTCAACCGGCGAATGCTGGGCTGCTACGGAGGCACCGAGTTTGAGACTCCCAACCTTGACCGGCTGGCATCCCGATCCCTGCGCTTCGACCGCCACTACTCGGCCTCGCTCCCGTGCATGCCGGCACGCCACGACATCCTCTGTGGCGCATGGGACTTCCTATGGCGGCCATGGGGATCCATCGAGGTATGGGAGTCCAACATCGCCCGCGAGATGAAGATGAGCGGCGTGGCGACCGGCATCATCACCGACCACCCGCATCTGTTCGAGACCGGTGGCGAGAACTACCACACCGACTTCGGAATGTGGGACTACGTGCGCGGACACGAGGACGACCCGTGGAGGCTGAGAGAGGACCCCTCCTGGGTCGGGACACCTGCACTACCAGCCACAGAGGGCTGGGTCCACAGGGGCTACGACACCTCTCGTACATGGTTCCGGGACGAGGCCGACTTTCCCGGGCCGCGGACCATGCAGGCAACCGCCGACTGGCTGGACCGCAACGCCGGACACCACGACCGGTTCTTCCTGTTCGTGGACGAGTTCGATCCCCACGAACCCTTCGACACCCCCGAACGCTGGGCGTACCGCTACCACGACCAGCGTGACGAGCCGCTTGAGATCTGGCCTCCCTACGGACGCAAGGTGATCGAGAAGGGGGTCATCACAACACGTCAGGCCGAACAACTCAGGGCCAACTACGGATCCAAACTGTCGATGATCGACCACTGGCTCGGGAAGGTCCTCGACTCCATGGACCAGAACGGCCTATGGGACGACACAGCGCTGTTCCTCGTAACGGACCACGGCCACTATCTGGGCGAACGCGACGAGATGTTCGGGAAGCCCCTATCCCCCATCTACGACCTGCTCGGAGCCATCCCGATGCTCGTGGCATGGCCCGGGGTCGAACCCGGCGACCGCGGTGCACTCACCACCAGCGTCGACGTCCACGCCACCCTCACCGACCTCTTTGACCTGGAGACCGAGCACCGCACGCACGGTGTGTCGCTACGAAGCGTGATCGAGGGAACCCGGCCCACGGCACGCGACCACCTCCTACAGGGCTACTTCGGACGCGAGGTCAACGTCATCGACAAGGACGGCAAGTACATCCGTGGGGTCGAGGGTGAACAGACCGACGTGAGCGTCTGGTCGAACCGGTGGTCGACGATGCCCGTCCACGCGTTCCCGCGGCTGAGCCTCGCCAGGCCCGACGACAGGGCGACGCTCGACCACATGCCGGGGAGTGATGTGCCGGTCATCCGGCAGCCGTTCACCGCCGACGACCTGAACAGCGGCGCTGTCTACCTTGCAGGACGTAGCTCCGGAGCAGTGTCCGAGCTCTACGACGCCTCCGACACCGAGGAATCCGAGGACCTCGCCGACGCAAGCCGTTCCGACCACTACGTGGACCTACTCCGCCACGCCCTCACCGAGGTTGAAGCCCCTACCGAACAGTTTGTGAGGCTCGGCCTCAACTGAGCCCGAAGACCTCAGCCTGCTACCAGGTGTCCGACCGGGCCGTTCGGGTCGACAAACTCGCCGATCTCCGACCATGGAACCGTCACCCTCGGCGCCCCGAGGACACCCGGCCCGACCTGGTAGCGGTCAAACAGGAGGACCACCCCTTCTGCACTGAGTGCAAGGTGCTCGAAGTTGGATTCTTCAACCGCAAGGCCATCGGGCCAGACCACGTTCTCACCAAAGCGTTCCACCAGGTCGACGATGGCCACCCTCGCGAGCGTCTCCAACCACGGACTGTCGTCATAGAAGACATCCAGCGGGCCCACGAGGCTGCCGTCGACCAGGTCGACCACAACCGCGTCCACCCACTGGTCTCCGCTGGCAGCGCCACCCCATTCAACGGTCAGGTCGTACTCGACACTGACAACCCGGGTATCAAGCAGTGACACGATGCCACCTCCGAAAAGGTGGCTCGGCTCCACGCCGGAGGACTCGTCCTCGAACAGGTCAGCTGCGAACAGGGCCCTGGCGTGCTCAACCGGCTGTCGCAGCAGGGCATCGACGCCAGTTGCCACGCCATCACCGTCCACGGCCGGAAATGCCATGTCGAAGGTTCCGTCGGGTTCAATCGTGCCGGTCAACCGCTCGACTGACAACAGCGGTGTTGCCGGAAGGAATATCCACGAGCCGGCGGACGATACCGCCGGAGGTGCGAGCGTGGCGGTGGAGTCAGCAGTTCGCCACGAGGTGGTGGTTGAGGCGACAACAGCCTGGTCCTGAGCATCCGAAAGCCCACGGCCACCATCGGTTGCACAACCCGGCAAACCCCAGATAAGCACGACCACGGCTGCTGTGAGGATCGACCTTGCGGACCGGCTGCGCACGGCCGCAGGGTATCCACAGGTCCATCCCGACAGGGGTCGGCCCCTAGTCGACCCACATGACTGTCCAACCGGTCGCGGCAGCGCCACCCACCCCCGTGAGGCTCTTAGTACCATCACATCGTGCGACCACGAAGAAAACGGCTGTCCAACGACCCGGGCCCAGACCAGATGCTGCTTGACCTCGTCAACAGCCTCCGCGACGTTGAGGACCGATTGTCCGCCCTGGAGAACCGCTTCGACTCGCTTGATGAACACGCCACGAACAGCGACGACGACGCAGTCATGGAGCTTCGCCTCCACGCCGCCCGCCTGTCCGCCGAACTGTCGAGGGTAACCGTTGAACTACGCGGCCGAATCGCAGAACTGGGAAACCAGGCAGGCCTCGCCTTCGAAGACGAACCGCCCACACCCGCTCTTGCCGACGACGAGGCCTTTGAGGACCTCAGCGCAGACTCACCGGCCCGGGCGCCTGCAAGCCAGCGCACGAGCGGCTGGCAACCGGCCAGCTAGGCGACAGCCGGGCCCTGTCAGCTGGCCCTATCGGCCAGGACAGCCACCAGTTCCTGCATGCGGGCCTGGATGCGCCCGAACTCCAGCCAGTCGGCCGGATCCTCGGCGAGGGCACCGGCCGCGGCAGCCTGGAGCCGTTCTATATCGGCCACGATCGTGGCCACATCACCAGCCACGGCCTCATAGACACCACCTGAGGGTTCGCCAGAAGCGGGTGGGGTAGATCCGTCCTCGCCATCACCTTCGGGCGACTCCGCCACGACGGCTCCGCCGAACACATCGCTCAGGTCGGCCCCGGTCAGGTCCTCGAGGGCCTCCTGGAGTGAGTTGGCCATCACGACCCGTTCACCTACCGAGGCGATCACACGCTCCAGTTCGGGCACGGTTCTGTCGCCCTCAGCCTGAACATAGAGCGGCCTCACGTACAAGATCGAGTTGCCGATCGGCACGAGCAGAAGCTCACCGAAAAGCACCGAGGAACCACGCTGGCTCAGGAGGGTCTGGAGACTGGCGACCTCCTCGTCGTTGCGGATCCGCTCCTCTGCCAGGGCGGGGCCGTCAAAGTTGGAGGTCGGCGGGCGGAAGACGATTGCCTCCCCGTAACTTCCACCGTCGCTTCGACCCACCACGTAGGCGGCAAGCTCTTTTCGGGCATCATCCTCGTCGAGAGGAACGAACGCCCTCATGATCACGAACTCGGCACCGTCGCCGGCGCCGTCGGGGAGGTCGACCATCGTGCGGTACGGGGGCATCCGGGCATCGCGCGTTCCAGAAGCAATGCCCTGTTCATCCCTGACGGTCAGGTTGGCTGCGCCCTGCCCGGTACGACCCGGATCCTGGGATACAGCCCACTCGGCTGCCCGCTGGTAGAAGTTCTCAGTGTCACTGACGTGGTAGGCGCCCCAGAGTGTGGTCTGGATCCGGAAGTAGTCCTCGGCGTAGCGCAGGTGCTCGACAAGAGATGTGGGCATCTCTGACATCGGTGTGAACAAGCCCGAGAACGCACCCTGGTAGGTCCTGATCAGAGGATCGTCGGGCTCGGCAACGTAGAAGGTGACCTCACCGCTGAAGGCATCGACCACCGCCTTCACCGAGTTGCGCATGTAGTTGAACCGGCGAGGCAGGTCGTCGTTCGCCGGTAGGTCCTCGACCGGCGCCCGCTGCGAGTAGGGATACCGGTCGGTGGTCGTATAGCCGTCGACCACGTAGGAGATACCACCGTCGACGAGCACCGGATACGGATCGGCGTCGAAGTGGAGGAACGGAGCCAACTTCTCTACCCGCTCACGCACGTCCCGCACGTAGAGGACCCGGGAGTCGTCGGTGATGAAGTTGGAGATCAGCGGCTCAATCTGGCCGAACCTGAGGGCGAAGGCCACCTTGCGCAGCATCGACCCCATCTGGACGCCGCCCTCCCCTCCAATCTCGGAGTACCGGACCGCCCTGGTCTCCTGGTTCTCGTCGGTGTAGTCGACCTCGTCACGGCTGGCGCCGACGACTGCATAGCCCTCGAGGCCCTCACCGACGTATATCTGTGGGGTGTCGAGGGCCACATCGACGCCCTCGTCGATCGCAACCGGCAAGTCTCCGATGATGAAATCGGGGTCTCCGGAGCCCTTCACCCGGCTGACCGGTGCCATCGCGACGCCGTAGCCGTGGGTGAAGGCGACGTGCTGGGCCTCCCATGAGCGGGTCGTGTTGAGGTCGAGTTCACGGGCGCCGAGGATCACCTGGGTCGCCTCGCCGTCAATCTGGTACCGGCCGTCGTCGAGGATCCCGCTGAACTGGTAGAACTCGCGCTCACCCTGGAGACGGTCGAAGGTGGCCTGCACGATGAGAGGGTCGAGTATTCGGATGTTCTGCACGGTCGTGACGTTTGCCCGAAGGTCGACAGCTGTGATCTCGGTGTCGAAGTCGTCGATCGTCACCTCCTGGATCCTGTCAAGCCCGTAGGCAATCCTCGTGGCCTCGATGTTGCGCTCGATGTAGAGCGCCTCCTTTTCGGACTCGGCCGGTTCAACCCTGAGGCCCTGTACGACCGCCGGGTAGATGCCACCCATGACCAGCGCCACGAACGACCACAGGCCAACGGCAAGCGTCGGCAGCACCCAGCCCCGCCGCCGGATGTTCACCAGCAGCAGTACGACGGCCAGCAGGGAGATCAGGATCAGCAGGTTCGTTGCAGGAAGCTCTGCATTGACATCGGTGTACGAGGCGCCGTCGACCACCCCCCGGGTTGACGTCGTCAGCTCGAATCTAGCCAGCCAGTAGTCGGCGGCCTTGACCATGGCGATCACGCCGAGCAGCACCGAAAGGTGGGCCTTGACCTGGGGCTTGACCCTCTCGCCGATTGTCTGGAACCTGATGCCACCGTTCAGGTAGTGGGAGATCGAGGTGATGACGAGGGTGACGAGAAACGTCGAGAAGAGCCAACCCACCACGAAGGTGAGCAACGGCAACTGGAACACGAAGAACCCGATGTCGCGCCCGAACTGTGCATCAACGGCGCCGAAGTCGACGCGGTTGGTGTAGAGCAGCCACTCCTGCCACCTGCCCGAGACGCCGAGCCCGGCGATGAGCGAGAAGAGGCCTGAGACGCCCAGGCGCAGCAGCCTGCCGCGGCCCCCCACGATGAGGTGGTAGTGGACCAGAAGATCCTCTTCGGGGCCGGGCGGTCGTACAGCCGGAGCCAGCCGTTCCGCGATGACCAGGTTCCCGAACAGAATTCCGAAGAACAGCACCGCGAAGAGGACAATCAACACCACCTGGGCGCCGAGCACCGACGTGAACACGTCGCGGTGACCGAGTGAGTCAAACCACAAAAAGTCGGTGTAGAAGCTGGCCAGGCCCCTGAGCGACACCATGGCAATGAAGAAGACGGCCACCCCACCAAGGGCCATGGCCCGGAACCTGCCTGATCGGGCCAGCTGGCCCCTGCGGGGCATCGAGCGGGGCCGTGGTGGTGGTGCATCCTCGGGGCGCATCACGGCAGCCTAACGGCGGTTCCGGTTGGCCCTACCGGCACCCGTACAGGTAAACCGGTACCTACCCGGATGTAGCCGGAAGCGCCAGGGCATCAGCGTTACCACCCAGTTCAGTCAGTACGGCCAACGCCTCGTCCAGGTTCCTGACACCCTCGACCCTGAGGTCACCTGCAACGTCGCGGGCATCAGACACCTCGTGTTCCGGAACCAGGAACAGGTCAATCCCGGCCCGGCGGGCGGCAACCACCTTCTGCCTGATTCCACCAATGGGGCCAACCACGCCGTCAAGGTCGATCGTGCCGGTGGTGGCGACACGGAGGCCCGCTGTCAGCTCACCGGGCGTCAACACCTCGAGAAGCGCCAGGGTCAGGGCGAGGCCGGCCGAGTTCCCACCCACCTTGTCGGTCCGGATACCCACGTCGATCGGGAGATCCTCGACGTCCTCCCAGCGTGTCTGAGGACCAATGCCAAGGAACCCGACAGTCGGATCATCGTCTCGTGCTGCCAGTTCCACAACCACTGTCCTGGGGTTGTCGCCGTCAAAGCCCTCGATGAGGATCTCAATCCTGTCACCCGGCGAACGTCCCTTGACGAGGGCCACCAGTTCCTCGACGTGCATGGTCGCGACGCCGTCGATTGCCACGATCACATCTTCGGTGGTCAGGTGGGCGGCGGCGGGGTCTTGAACCGAGGCCATGCCGACACCTGTTGCAACGAACGGATCAAGGCCCAGATGCCTCAACGCAACTGCCTCGGCCGTGGACTTGGAGACCCGCATCAACTCGATGTTGAACTGGCGGTTCTCGTCGCGGCTCCGGTCACCCAACACCGACTCCTGGTCGACAAGGAGGTCGGCGTCATCGACGAAGGCCCACAGGTACTCCCAACCGTTCACCGTCGAGTCCTGTCGGACAGTGGTGAAGTACACCTCACCGGCAGCCGGAAAGGCCTCACCCTTGAATACCACGATGCGATGAGACAGGGCGTTGACGGTTCCGGGCCTGAAGATGAAGTAGGGCAACCTGACGAACGTCATCGCCATGGCTGCCAGACCGATGAGGAGCAGGGCAACTGCAACTACCGGCCGCACCTGCCGGGAGGCGCCGCCAGGCGTGTCAATGCCTGGCTGTAGCCTGTCTTCTGCCGTGTTCACGCTGTTCGTAACCACCCTGTTCCCGGGCCTCGCCCTCGTTGCCCTGCTGGTTCTACACGCCCGGACGGTCAACGGGTCACCAATCGGGGCCAGAACCATCCACATGGCCGGTAGGACCCAGCCTGCCACGACAACGGACAGGTCGTGGGGCAGGCAATCATGAGCACCCAACAGGAGCATGAGTACGCAGTTGACCGGCCATGGGGTGCGGCGGCCCTGTCAGGACTGTGGTTCCACCCACCCCACAAGGTGGTTACCGGAAAGCGGGCCAGAATCCGGTGGTGGCACAGGCTGCGCTCACTCGTCCTGCTCACGGCATTCGTGATTGTCGGCGGAGTCGCGCTTGCCACCGTGATTGGCGTAATTGTCATCGGAGCCGGCTTCCTGCTGGAACAGGCCATCGGCTGACCGGTGACGGCCCGCCACGAGCACACGGAACCGCCACCGACCGCAGACAGCGCACTCCGGCGCCAGCAGGCGATCCTTGCCGGGCACACGAGGGACCCCCGGGAGGCCCGTCGACACCTTGTCGATGTCGACCCCCCAGTCCGATCCGCCGCAATCGGCGCGCTCGACCGGTTGGGCTGCATCACTGACGCTGAACTGGGTACCTCTCTGAACGACCCGTCACCACAGGTTCGACGACGGGCACTCGAAATCGTCGCCACCACCGCCCACCCGAGCGGAGGCCCAGGCCTCGTGGCCCTCCTCTCCGACAACGATTCAGGAGTAACAGAGGTTGCCTGCTGGGCCGCAGGTGAGAGAAGCGACCTTGCCGACCTGACCGTCGCACTGCTCAGTGGCATCGCCGGCAACCACGAGGACGCTCTGTGCCGCGAGGCGGCCGTTGCCTCCCTCGGGTCCCTCGCCCACGAGGCCGGGCTGCCAGTAGTCCTCGACGCCCTACAGGACCGACCACCGGTTCGACGTAGGGCAGTGCTCGCGCTCGCCGCATTCGAAGGCCCCGACGTCGAGGCAGCCCTGGAACGGGCACTCGATGACAGGGACTGGCAGGTTAGTCAGGCAGCCGAGGACCTGCTTGGAGAATCGACGCGGCACCGCCTACCGGCTACCGCCGAGGATCGATAAACATGGCCCGCATCGCCTCAAAGGACTCGATGCACTGACCGGCACCCATCACGACACACTCCATGGGAGCCTCAACATGGGTGACCGGTATTCCGGCCTCATCGGCCAGACGCTTGTCGAAACCACTCAGGAGGCTGCCGCCACCTACCAGGTGGAGGCCCTGCACGAGCAGGTCCTGTGCCAGTTCGGCGGGCGCCTGGGCAAGGCATGACACCACCGAGTCGATGATCGCCGAAACGGGCTCGTCGATTGCCCGACGGATCTCGGCCGGGGTCAGGACAATCGTCTTCGGAAGACCAGTGACGAGCTCGCGGCCGCGCACCTCGGCACGCATCTCACCTGTCGTCTCTGCGGCGGAGCCGCAGACCAACTTGATCTCCTCTGCGGTCGCCTCTCCGATCGCAACGCCGTACTCCCTGCGGACATAGGCCTGAATCGCAGCATCTATGTCGAACGACCCGATCCTGAGGGCCTCAATCGCGACAACCCCTCCGAGGGACAACAGCGCCGACTCGGAAGTGCCACCACCAATGTCGACGACCATGTTGCCGACCGGTTCGCTGATCGGCAGGTTGGCTCCGATCGCCGCTGCAAGTGGCTGTTCGATCAACTGTGCGTCAGCCGCACCAGCGCTCTTGGCCGCCTCGGTGACCGCACGTCGCTCAACCGCCGTGATTGCCGAGGGCACACACACCAGGACCTTGGGGCGGTTCAACCGGCTCACACCGACCCGCTCAAGCAGAAGCCGGACCATTCGCTGAGTCACATCGAAGTCCGTGATGGCACCCTTCCTGAGAGGCCTGACGGCCACAATGTGGGCTGGAGTCCGTCCGATCATCTTCCAGGCGTCACGGCCCATCGCCAGGACCTCACCGGTCCGCTGGTTCATGGCTATCACCGATGGTTCAGCCAGGACGACGCCCTCACCGCGTGTGTAGACGAGGGTGTTCGCGGTACCGAGGTCTATCGCAAGGTCGCGTGCCATCTCAGGACGAGTTCTCGGTCTTGCCGGTCTCGTCGTCTCCGATAATCCGCACTGCACTGGAGCTGTACGAACCAGGGTGCTGATCACGGTTCAACTTTCGCAGCGTCCTTCGAAACTCGTCGGGATCGACGTTGTGCTTCCTTGGGCGGCTCAACAACCAGACCAGTGTCGACCCCAGCCCCGCCATGATCATGGCCCCGAAGAGAAACACGAGGCTGGAGTTCATACCTGGCCTCCTGGAGCGTCGACAGGTACCGACCCGGTGGAACCGGGAGGCCATTCCAGGTCGTCCAGGTCGACAAGATGCTGAGCACCGGTTCCCCAGTGCTCACCACCGTCCCACGTCTCGAGTTTCCAGATCGGGACGGTTGCCTTCACGGCGTCGATGCAGAATCGACCTGCCGAGAACGCCTCACCGCGATGGGCAGAGGACACCACGACCACCACGGCAGCCTCTCCGATCGGGACAGAACCGACCCGGTGCAACAACGCGATGCGGGCAACCGCCGGCCATCGCCGACGCGCCTCTTCGGCCACACGGAGGAGCCTTGGTACTGCCTGCTCCTCGTAGGCCTCGTACACGAGTCCGGTCACATCCACGCGACCATCCGCGTGGTCCCGGGCGTTGCCGCTGAACAGGACCACGGCGCCACAGTCGCGTCGGCCCGCCCACCTGAGGGCCTCCTCGACGGGGAGGGGTTCCTCAATGAGACCGAGCCACGTTTCGGAGTCGACTGGCGCCGTGGATGACATCGTCGTCATGGTACGACCACCACCCGGCTGACCGACGGCAGCCTGTCCGTACGGTTAGGTGTAACTACCGGACCGATATGAGTACCCCCCGACATGGCCCTACGATGCCACCGTGGATCTACCCGAAATGCCCGAACCCGACGATGAGGACCCCTCGATCGAAGACCTGATGGCCCGGGTCTTCGGTGGCTCGTTCGGAGACATGCTCGGAGGGGCCCTTGAGGCCATGGAGAACCAGGGAACAGACGGGTCTGCTGCCCGCCAGCTGGCAATGACGATCGCTACAGGTGGCGAGAGCGAACCCAACGTGGATCCGACGGTCAGAATGGAATACGAAGCCCTAGCACGGGTCGCAGAACTCCATGTCGCCGACCGGACCGGCCTTCCAGCAGGCCGGAAGGGGCCGGCAACGGTTGAACCGGTCTCCAGGGCAGTCTGGGCAGCCCGCATGGTCGACACACTTCTACCCCTGCTCGGTCGGGTGTCCGGGTCACTCCACGCCGGTCCCGACCCCGACCACGAATCCGGTCCCGACCCCGACGGCGACCCTACGACCGCGTGGCTGGCCGGGTTGATGGAGGCGATGGCACCGCTGTTGTCGAACCTGACGACGGGAACGATGGTCGGCCGCCTGGGATTCCGCAACCTCGGAACCTACGACCTGCCAATCCCGACAGACCCGACCTCACTGGGCGCCGACCGCCTCATGTTGATCGTCCCCAACATCGAGACCTTCGCCACCGACTGGAGCATCCCGGCCGCAGACCTGCGGCTCTGGGTCTGCCTGCACGAACTCACCCACCACAGCGTCCTCAGCGTCCCCCATGTGGGTGACACCCTCACCGGCCTCCTGATCCGCCACGCCGGGGCATTCCGCAACGACCCCTCGAAACTGGAACAGCACCTGGGCGGGATCGACCCGATGGCGGGGCCCGACGCCATAGCCCAGCTCCAGCAGATCCTTGATCCCGAGATAGTCCTCGGAGCGGTCAGGTCGCCTGACCAGGAGGCCCTGCAGCCGAGAATCGAATCGCTGGTAGCGGTCCTCATCGGCTACGTGGACCACGTAATGGACGAGATCGGCGGCCGCCTCATCGCGACGTATCCGATGGTTACCGAGGCACTACGGCGCAGGCGGGTCGAGACCAGTGGCGCTGACCGGTTCGTCGAACGGATTCTGGGCCTGAACCTGACCCAGGCACGGGTGGATCGTGGCAGTGCGTTCATCTCCGGCGTGGTCGATCGGGCCGGCCCCGACGCCCTGGAGCGCCTCTGGGCGAAGGAGTCCCATCTTCCGACACCGAACGAGGTGGACGCCCCGGGCCTCTGGCTGGCCCGCATCGACCTGGGCGAGGACCCCGAAGGATTGAAGACGTCCGCGACCTAGCTGCACCCGGCCATCACGGAGGAGGCTGGTCGCCGTCATTCCGGTTCCAGAAGCCGAGCTGGCCGTCGGGACGATCGGGGTCAACCGGTGTGTCAACCCTCTTGGCTGCCCGTGACCCTGCCAGGTACCACACGAGGGCGAGCCCCGTACCCAGGGCCACCAGCCCGTAGCCGAGCTCTGCCGGCAGTGGAACCACGACCGCCACAAACGCACCGGCCGCCCAACTCAACTGGAAGCGGCCCTCGAACCTGCTGAACGTCCGACCGTGGTTCGCATCGGGTGCGTCGCGCTGCACCAGCGAGTCAAACGCCAACTTGGCGGCGGCTGACGACCCCGCCACCATCACCGCCAGGACCATGGCCCCCCTGACGGCTCCAAGCCAACTCGCAACGACACCACCCAGCATTGCCGCCACCAGGACGCCTGTGATGATCCTCTCCTCACTGGCCGTTCGACGAAGGCGCGGAGCAAACCATGCACCGAACAGAGCACCGACACCTGCACAAACAAGCACTGCTCCAAAGTGCCAGACCGGTGCGCCGGGACTGCCCAGAATGTCCTGGCCACGCGCAACGCCGACCGCCGCTCCAACCGCCCGGCCGGAGCCGTCGAGGCTGAGGCCCTCATCACCTCCCCTGAACTCAAATGCCAGCAGGAACGTCATGAAGCCAACCGCTGCACGCAGCATCGCCATTGCGGAAGCGGCCATGAGGATCCCGGCCTGTCGCAACTCGGCCCGCTCATCTGCCGTTGCAGCCCGATCCGCCACCGTGACACGCGGCAACTGGACGGCAAACAGGGCAGTGGCCACGAAGCCGACCATCGCTGCGTTGGCAGCCCATGAGGCCGTACCGAGCATCGCCAACCCACCTATGCCGGCTCCAACCATACCGCTGATGGCGCTCAGCAGGGCCAGCTTGGAGTTGGCCTCCACCAACTCCAGGTCGGACCTCACGAGCTTGGGAACGACGGCGCTCTTGGCCACCGAGTAGCCCTTCTGGAGGATCAGGAACCCGAATGCCTCGGGAAACAGGAGCAGGCCGTCAATGTGTCTCGCCATGAGGTACGCCAGGGTGGCCCGGCCCAGCACGGTGAAGAGGATCATTCCCCTGCGACCACCGCGGATGCGGTCCACGAGGGGGCCGATCAGCGGTGTGACTACGGCAAAGGGTGCGATCGTGAGCACCAGGTAGAGGCCGACCCTCCAGCGGGCGTCATCGGGGTCGATGGAAAAGAAGATCGACCCGGCAAGCGCAACGGCGATCATGGCATCTGACATTGCCCCCAGCGCGTGGGTACGAGCCAGCCTCGTGAACGGGCTGGCTACAGGGCGAGGTGCGGGTTGGTCCGCTGTGTCCACGGCCCAAGGCTACGGGGCCGGATCTCAGGGCAGCCCAGGTTCGTACTTATATCCAAGACCCCTGATGGTGACAATGCGCTCGGGCTTCTTCGGATCCAGCTCTATCCGGCCCCGCACCCGCTTCACGTGGACGTCCAGGGTCTTGGTGTCGCCCACATAGTCGTCACCCCAGACGCTGTCGATCAGCATGTCGCGGGTCAGCACACGACCGGCGTTCTCGATGAGCAGGGCCAACAGCTCGAACTCCCGCAGAGGCATGGTGACCGGTTGGCCTCGGACAACCACCTCGTGGCGCTCCGCATCGACGCTCACATCGCCCACGACAACTGCCTGGGCACTGTCACGCTCCGGGGATTCCACTGCCGTGGTCTCCCCTGCGCGCCTCAGCACCGCCCGCATTCTGGCAACCAGTTCCCTCAACCGGTACGGCTTAGTCACGTAGTCATCGGCACCGATCTCGAGGCCGACGACCGTGTCGATCTCAGCCCCCTTGGCGGTGACCATGATTATCGGGACATCGGAGCGTGTACGGATCTCCCGACAGACGTCGATTCCCGATAGCCGGGGCAACATGAGGTCCAGAAGAATGAGGTCGGGCTCATGCCTGCCGAATGCCTCAAGGGCGGCAATCCCGTCCGATGCCACCTCGACCTCGAACCCCTCGCGGCGCAGGCCGACGTCGAGCGCGTCGGCAAAGGACTCCTCGTCCTCCACGACGAGAATCCGTACGCCGACCATCAGGCCACCGCCGCCCCGACTGGCAGCCGTACCAGGACCGTCGTTCCACTGCCCTCCGTGGAGGACAGGTCAACCCGACCACCGTGAGCGTGAACGACGTTTCGGACAATGGACAGACCCAGACCGGTGCCCCCGGTTTCACGGGTTCGGGCACGATCTACGCGGTAGAAGCGCTCGAACACCCGCTCAATGTCACGTTCGGGGACTCCGATGCCCTCATCAGCCACCTCGAACCGGACCCCGTCGTCATCTGACCCGAGACCAACCGTGACCTTGCCTCCGTCATCTGAGTACTTCACCGCATTCTCAACCAGGTTCCGCATCATGCTCACCATCTGGTTGCGGCTGGCCTCGAGGTGGGCGCCTGAGCCGACCTCCAGACGGATACTGATACCGCGCTGTTCGGCTATCGGCAACACCCGCTCAACCACCTGGGCAGCCAGCCCCGCCAGATCCAGCAGTTCGACCCTGTCAGGTGACTCCCCCTCGATGCGGCTGAGGTCCAGGAGGTCCTCGATTATCGAACCCACACGCTGCGATTCGGTTTCGATACGGGCTGATAGGCGACCAACGACATCCGGGTCGGTCTCGGCCGCGAGGGTCTCGGCCAACAGGCTGAGGGCCCCGATGGGGGTCTTCAACTCGTGGCTGACGTTGGCCACGAAATCCCTACGAACCGACTCCTGACGACTTCTCTCGGTGATGTCCTCGAGAATGACAACCGCTCCCACCACGCCCACGCTGCCATCATCAGACTGCAGTGGCCTGGCGACAACCTGGAGGATGTGGCTGGATGAACCGGGTGTACGTACCTGTTCGGAGGACGACCCACCGGCAGCCGCGGCCACGAGTCGCTCCACCACGAGGCGGCCGACCACACCGTCGACCCAGGAATCCACCAATGCATCTGCCGTGGTGTTGCGATAGACGGTTCCGCCGTTCTCGTCGGCGACGACGATTCCGAGGGGGATCACGTCGAGCACCCTGCCCTCATGACTGTCGACCAACCCTGCGGGAGCCCCGGTCGGCTCAGCCCCGGCATCACCTGCAGGTGCCCCCGGGGCACCCCTCCGTCCGAGCAGGAATCCCAACCCGAGGGCCACGATGACGAGCACCGCCGTCAGAAGCATCGTCGACCCGATCCGATGAAGACATCCCGCCGGTGCCCGGCAGGAAATTCCACGTCGAGAGGCGTGATTGGCGCTGTCGCGCTCAGGCTCAGATCCGTGTGTCGTCGCCCTCGTCGAAGTAGTCGAGTCGGTCCACTGGCATGATCACCGCCGAGGCCACGTTCAGCGCATGCGCGGTAACGCGCTTGAGGAAGCGGTACAGCAGGGCACGGGGCACGGCCGTCAGGGCGGTCTCCGAGGAGTGGATCAGGTCGTTGATTCGACTGTCGTACTCGCGTCGCAGTTCGCCGCCGCGCTGGATGTAGGCACGGGTTCGGTCCTCGTCCCTGACCGAGAGAATCTCGCCCACAAGGGCAATTCGTGTCGATACCTCGTCACGGTAGGCGAGTATCTGGTCGATGTCGTCTGATCCGGCGAAGGACACGCCCTCCTCGGCCATATCGAAGATGTTCTTGTTGTAGTCGCCGATCCTCTCCAGGTCCTTGATCATGTTCATGATCACCAGCACCTCGGGCGTGTCGGCACCACCGTGAACCGAGGCGTGCACAACCAACTCACGGCGGATCTCCATCTCGGTGACGTTGATCTGCCGATCGGTTCGACGCACGTCCTTGGCAACGGTCTCGACCGCACCACCTGTCACGGCGTTCATCGCCAGGTCAAAGGTGTGACGGGCATCTGTGACCATGCGCTGCACCTTGGCATCAATGGAATCGAAGCCGGACTCGCCGGAGCCACGGAAGAAGCTCATGACCATGGTTGTGGGTTCCTTCCAGGAAGGTTTGGTGTGGGGTTCATCGGAGGACAATTACAACTACCAGTGGCAGCACCACGAACATGCCGATCGTATAGAGAAGCGCCGCACTGCGTCGTTCGGCAGCTGCGTCGGCCAGGGCTGTCGCCAGGCGGATTGGAAGGTTCCGCATGGCCGACACCGGGTAGAACAGCAGGATTCCGCTGACGTTGAAGAGGGTGTGCACCACCGCAACGGTGACCGCAGCCGGACTACCCGTGGCTAGGGAGGCCAACAGAGCGGTGACCGTCGTCCCGACATTGGCACCAAGGGTCACCGGATAGATATTCGGCAGGGTCAGGACCCCCGAGGCAGCCAGTGGCACGAGCACCGAGGTCGTGATCGACGATGACTGGACGGAAACGGTGATGACCATGCCGATCATGATCGCCACGAACCCCGAGCCCGCTCCGAGCGCCCTGTTGATCGCCACCTCTACACGGTCGGCGACCAGCAGGCGCATGTTCTTCGTGATGTAGGCCAGGGCCAGGAAGATGAAGGCAAGGCCGATGACGATCATCAACGCGCCCTTGACGTCACCGTGGGCACCCAGGTCCGAGAGCCAACCCTTGACCCAGCCGGCTGGCATCTTCACCGCCGTCTTGAGCGGGCTCTTGAACGAGGCGCCCGAGCTACCGATGACCATGTCCGTTATCCAGTCGGCCGACCGGGACAGGTAACCCGTAAGCAGTTCGACCGGCAAGAACACGATCACTGCCAGGATGTTGAAGAAATCGTGGACCGTGGCAGCGGCGAAGGCCCTTCGGAACTCGTGGTCACGACGCAGGTGACCGAGGGAGGCGAACGTGTTGGTGACCGTCGTCCCCAAGTTGGCGCCCATGACCATTGGAACGGCATCGTCGATCCCGACCACGCCGCTGGCCACCAATCCGACGATCACCGAGGTCGATACGGACGAGGACTGGACCAGGACGGTTGCCAACAGGCCCACGAAGAGGCCACCCAGCGGGTTGGACACCCCCTCGAAGAGGCCGTCCACGAAGTCCTTGCCAAGACCCTTGAACCCATCTCCGAGCAGGCTCACCCCCGTCAGGAAGAGGTACAGGAGCAGCACGACGAGAACAGCCCGTACTGATGTAGCGACATCACCCGCACCACGGCCCCCGGTTTCGGCTTTTGCCGCGGTCGTCTCCGGGACCCAACTCGTCTCAGACATTGCCGGAAACCTAGACACCCCGCGTTGCCACAAGCTGAACCTCAGGTGAACAAAACCGGAATTGTGGGGTTGGTCCGGTCCTTTACGGTGACTTTCGGTCCCGTGTGGGAGAAATAGCGTACCGAGAGCAGGATGCAACAGATTCGGGACCCCATGAACACGATTCAACTTCACAACAACTGGATGACCCGGGCGAGGTGTGCAAACACCGATCCGTCGCATTTCTTCCCCAGCGACGGCGTAGGGGTGGAGTTGGCCAAGAAGACATGCGCCGGTTGCCCGGTCGCAGAACAGTGCCTCGAGTATGCACTCACCCACCGGGTGGAACACGGGGTCTGGGGTGGCTGCTCAGAGAGGCAGCGTCGCCGGATCCGCAGGCAACGGCGGGAGGTCGCAGCCACAGCGGCCTGACCGCCTACGGGGGCGGGCCCCTCAACGCCCCCTTCTCGGCAGTGGCCCCGACATCGTCGGGGTTGCTGTCGCGTGCCGGGGCCAGAGGTTCAGGCGTCTTCTTCCTCCTCGTAGCCGAGATCCCAGAAGACCAGCACGTTCTCTCGTTCGGCATCGCGGTTGATGCGTTCCCGGTTGCGCCGAAACTGTGGGTCATGGGGCGGCAAAAGCATCAGCCGTGCGTTGATGCGGTCACGGAACGACTCGATCAGCTGCCGATCACCAAAGGTGGACCTGACCTCCCAGTGGGGGGCCACAGGTCCGAGGTAGACGACCGTGACATCACCTACCGGTGGCTGAGGCTCGAGTTCTATGGCGGTGTCGGTCATGAGCCGTTGCTGGCCTCAGGATCGGTGTCTGCCGCATCAACCTCCTTGGCACCCTCTGCGAGGCCCTGCTGGAGTTCCTTCTGGGCGCGGCCCAAGTTGCGTGCCAACTTCGGGAGTTGGCTGCCGCCGAAGAGCACGACGCCGACTACCAGGACAATGAGCAGCTCGTTGGTGCTGAGAAATGCAATAGCGTTCATGGCGGCACTCTAACCGCCGTTGACGCAGGTGGGTCAGCCGGCCTGCGCTGCAGCAGCTGCGCGCTCGAGCGCACGTTGGCGCCGAATGCGACGACGCTCCCGTTCGCTCATGCCACCCCAGATGCCGAACTTCTCGCCGTTCTGGAGTGCGAACTCGAGGCAGTCCGTTCGGACCACGCATGCACGACAGACATCCTTGGCCTCCCGGGTGCTCGCACCACGCTCGGGGAAGAAGAGATCTGGATCGACTCCGAGGCAGTTTGAGTACTCCTGCCAGTCGATGTCGAGATCTGGTTTGGCGAAGATGCCCATCTTGTTCTGCCTTCCGTCGCCCGGTCCCTCGGACGGTTGCCTGAACCCGTTGCAAAGGGCCTGGGTGTCCACAACAACTCCCAACCGTGTAATTACACCACTGTCATTCCCAAAAAAGCAAGGGGTAGGACAGAAAAACCCCCATATCCCGGTCAGTTTGAAATCACCAGGAACCAGCCTCATCGATCAACTCGGCCGCCCTGGAGGCCAGGTTGAGCACTGCATCGGCCAGAAACGGGGTGACCTCGCGGGTCGGATCATCGACCTGGCGGACGCGGACCCCTTCGAGCATGCACATCAGCTTGAAGGTGCTCATTACCGCATACCAACCCAAAGCCTCGGGTGTGCGTCCGGTCCGGATCGACCAGCGGCCAACCAACTCGTCACGCCCGGGAAGGTCCGGGTCGTCTGGTCGCCAACCACTCAGCAGGTAGCCGAGGTCCATCAACGGATCACCAACGGTCGCGTTCTCCCAGTCCAGCACCGCTACCAGCCGGGTCGGTTGTTCTCTCGTAAACAACATGTTGTGGCGGTTGAAGTCACCGTGCATTATCCCCGCCCGCATCCCCGTCGGCCGATTCTCGTCCAGCCAGTCCCCGACCCCGTCGATACCGGGTAGGTCCCGCCTGCGGTAACCGTCCAACTGGCCACGCCAGCGCCTGACCTGGCGTTCCAGGAACCCGTCGGGCCTGCCGAGGTCGGAGACCCCCACCTCATCCACGTTGATTAACGCAAGGTCAGCCAGAGCGTCGATCATCTGCTCCATCACGAGGCGGCCGGCGGATTGGCCACCGACCTCCTCCGGCGGTGGATCTGCGAGCACCAGACCATCGACGAACTCCATTACGTAGAAGATCGCCCCGGTCACCTCAGTATCCGAACACAGGGCCAACGGCTTCGCATGGGGCACTCCCGACCCGTCAAGTGCGCCCTGGAACCGGTATTCACGAACCATGGTCGTGTTGGCCCCCTCGACCGACAGGGGAACCGCAGAGGGCCGACGCAGCACCCAGGTCGAACCACCCCGGCGGACAATGAACACCTCGTTGGACTCACCGGCGGCCACCCGTTCAAAGCTGATGTCGGATCCTGTACCCAGGCCAACCTCGTCGAACCACCGCCTGAGCGGCCCGACCCGCAGAAGGGTCGGATCGGGGTCAGCCGGGTCACCGATGCTCAAGTCACCCACCCATTTCGGGGCATTCCATTCCAGAATCGTAGTGAGGAGGAACCGCCGGCCCGCTGTTGGCTCCGACCCACAGGGTCAAATAGCATCGCTGTCGACAGCGACTCAGGAGCATGAGATGCCGATCAACCCGGACGCAGCAGGAACCGCAGGTGAACCATCCGAGTTCTCCTGGACATCCGCCGAAAGCCTGCTCTACTCGCTCGGAGTCGGCGCCGGAATCACTGACCCAACAGGCTTTGAACTGGAGTTCACGACCGAGAACAGCAACAACGTCACACAGGCGGCCCTACCCACCCAGGTGGTGGTGATGGGTGGTGGCAACAGGCCCGGCTTCGGCGACTTCAACCTGGCAGCGCTGCTGCACGCTGAGCAGCACATCACCCTGCATCAACCCCTGACAGTCGAAGGAACCGCCGTGTCGACGGGAAAGGTCGCCGAGATCTACGACAAGGGAAAGGCAGCGCTCGTCTACATTGAGGCCGACGTGGCCGACACCGACGGAAACCCACTCTGGTCTGTCAGGTCGGGCCTGTTCATCGGAGGCGAGGGAGGCTGGGGAGGCGACCGAGGGCCGTCAAACACCTGGGAACTACCTGACAGACCCGCCGACACGATCATCTCCTACGAGACACGCACGGACCAGGCCCTCCTCTACCGCCTCAACGGCGACAGGAACCCGCTCCACTCAGATCCCACCTTCGCCGCGATGGCCGGTTTCGACAGGCCGATACTCCACGGCCTGTGCACCTACGGCTTCACCGGCCGTGCCCTCCTACACGGTGCCTGTGACTCCGACCCGACCCGCTTCACGAGCATGGGTGGCCGCTTCAAGTCGCCGGTAATGCCAGGTGAAACCCTTGACGTCCACATCTGGGCAGACGGCAGCGACGTCCTCTTCCAGACAAGGGTCGCAGACCGGGTCGTGTTCGACAACGGAACTATGACCCGGAGTTGACCGACACCGCAGGTGATGCCTGACCCCCACCGCGCCACCCGGAGCGCGCGGACACCGGATCTCCCCGCTACCTTCTGAGGCAGATCAGGCACCTGTCCAACCGCCCGAGGGCCCGGAGAAACCAATGGCGCAGAGCACCCGCGAGCGATACCGGGTTGGCCCGGTACGCACCCGCAAGCGCGCCTGGCCGTTCCCGCTCAACATCTACCAGAGCGCCGTTGGCCGCAAATGGGTCATGGCCCTCACAGGCATCGGCCTTGTCGGCTTCGCCCTCATCCACATGGTCGGCAACCTGCACGTGTATGAGGGCCCGGCCCGCATGTACGAGTACGCAGAGACCCTCCGCACCCTCGGAGGCGGCCTCGTCCCCAAGAGCTTCATCCTCTGGCTGATGCGCCTCGGCCTGACGGGAATGTTCGCCCTGCACCTGCATGCCGCAATCACCCTCAAGGACATGAGCCGCCACTCCAGCGACGACGCCGGCCTCATGAGCGGAGCCAAGAGGTACGCCGGTGGCCGTGACCACATCGCCGCCACCTACGCCAGCCGCACAATGCGCTGGACCGGCCCGATCATCGCCCTCTACCTGCTGTTTCACCTGGCCGACCTGACGTGGGGATGGTGGCTCGGCCCCGACTTCGTCCGAGGCGATCCGTACCACAACGTGGCCACGTCGCTGGCGAGCCTGCCGGTGGCAATCCTCTACGTGGTGGCCAACATCGCTCTCGCCCTCCACATATTCCACGGCGCCTGGTCCATCTTCCAGAGTCTCGGAATCAACAACCCCCGCTACAACCACCTGCGACGAGGCCTAGCAACCGGCATCGCCGGCCTGATCCTGATCGGCAACCTGTCGTTTCCGATACTCACCCAAACCGGCCTCATCAACGAAGACAACCGGGCGTGCCCCGTCAACGACAGCGACGGCCTTGTCTGCCTCGCCGAAGAGGCAGAGGGACACTGATGGAACCCGCCCCCGCTCCCCAACCCAACTCGATGGTTCTGGACTCACAGGTCCCCGACGGGCCTATCGCCGACCTGTGGGAGAACCACAAGTTCTCGATGAACCTGGTCAACCCATCGAACAAGCGGAAGTTCGAGGTCATAGTCGTAGGCACCGGCCTCGCCGGAGCATCAGCCGCAGCGACTCTGGGCGAACTCGGCTACAGGGTCAAGGCATTCACCTTCCACGACAGCCCGCGCCGGGCCCACAGCATCGCCGCTCAGGGCGGCATCAACGCAGCCAAGAACTACCCGAACGACGGCGACTCCGTACACCGCCTCTTCTACGACACCGTCAAGGGCGGCGACTACCGCTCCCGCGAAGCGAACGTCCACCGCCTCGCAGAGGTGTCGGTAAACATCATCGACCAGGCCACCGCCCAGGGGGTTCCATTCGCCCGCGACTACGGCGGCCTGCTGGACAACCGCTCCTTCGGTGGTGCCCAGGTCTCACGCACCTTCTACGCACGCGGCCAGACCGGCCAGCAACTCCTGCTGGGTGCCTACTCGGCCCTGATGCGACAGGTCGCTGCGGGTACCGTCGAGCTCCACAACAGGTCCGAACTCCTCGACGTCGTGCTCAAGGACGGTCGGGCCTGCGGAATCGTCACCCGTGACCTGCTCTCGGGCGAGGTGACCCCCCACTCCGCACATGCCGTGGTCCTGGCAACCGGTGGATACGGCAACGTCTACTTCCTGTCCACCAACGCAATGATGTGCAACGTCACAGCAGCCTGGCGGGCCCACCGACGCGGCGCCCTGTTCGCCAACCCCTGTTACACACAGATCCACCCAACCTGCATTCCCGCCAGCGACGACTTCCAATCCAAGTTGACCCTAATGTCCGAGTCGCTGCGCAACGACGGCCGCATCTGGGTTCCCTCAACAGCCGACGAGAGCAGACAGGCAGGCGACATTCCAGAGGCTGAACGCGACTACTACCTCGAACGCAAGTACCCGGCGTTCGGAAACCTCGTCCCCAGGGACGTGGCATCCCGCAACGCAAAGACGGTCGTCGACGCAGGACACGGCGTCGGGCCACTCCGCAACGGCGTCTACCTCGACTTCGCCGCAGCCATCGAACGTGACGGCCAGGACGCCATCGCCGCCCGTTACGGAAACCTCTTCGACATGTACCAGCGCATCACCGGCGAGAACCCGTACTCGAGCCCGATGCGCATCTACCCCGCCAGCCACTACACGATGGGCGGACTCTGGGTCGACTACCACCTGATGACCAATGTGCCGGGCCTGTACGCCATCGGCGAGGCCAACTTCAGCGACCACGGCGCCAACCGCCTGGGTGCCAGCGCCCTCATGCAGGGACTGGCCGACGGCTACTTCGTCCTTCCATACACGATCGGCGACGACCTGGCCGGCCTGCTGGGAGACTCAGTCGTACCCACCGACGACCCGGTGTTCACCTCAGTTGTCACTGGGATCGAGGACGAAACCAGCAGGTGGCTCTCAACCAACGGAAGCAGGTCTGTCGACCACTTCCACCGGGAGTTGGGCCGCATGGTCTGGGACAACATCGGAATGGCAAGGAACGAACAGGGGCTCAGACAGGCCCTGTCAGACATCCCGGCGCTCCGAGAAGAGTTCCACAGGGACGTCCGAGTCCTCGGCAGCGCCGACACGCTCAACCAGTCCCTGGAAAAGGCGGGAAGGGTTGCCGACTTCTTCGACCTGGCCGAGTTGATGGCCCGCGACGCACTTGAACGAGAGGAGTCGTGCGGCGGCCACTTCAGGGAGGAACACCAGACCACCGAGGGAGAGGCCCAGCGTGACGACGACAGCTTCTCCCACGTTGCCGCCTGGGAGTGGAACGGTCCAGACACACCGCAGACCCGTCATGTCGAAGAGCTCACATTCGACAACGTTGCGCTTTCACAGCGCTCGTACAAGTAGGAGCCAGCCATGAGCGACACCATCTCCGTCACCATCAGGGTCTGGCGACAGGACGGCCCCGACACCCCTGGCCGCTTCGAAACCCACCCGCAGCAGATAACCACTGATGCCTCATTCCTCGAGATGCTCGACCTCCTCAACGAGCAGCTCAACGACCGCGGTGAGGAACCGATCGTCTTCGAGTCCGACTGCCGCGAAGGCATCTGTGGAACCTGCGGTGTGATGATCAACGGCCGCGCCCACGGCCCACAGAGGGCCACGGCGACCTGTCAGCTCCACATGCGCGAGTTCGCAGACGGTGACGAGATCGTCATCGAGCCCTTCCGTGCAGCGGGCTTCCCCGTAATACGCGACCTTGCCGTTGATCGGTCGCCGCTCGACCACATCATTGAGAGCGGTGGCTACATCTCGGTGGGGTCAGGAGCCGCACCCGACGCCAACCTCACACCAGTCCCCAGGGAGGCGGCCGAGCGGGCATTTGACGCTGCTGCCTGCATCGGTTGTGGTGCGTGCGTGGCCGCCTGCCCGAACTCGGCAGCACAGCTGTTCACCTCGGCGAAGGTCGGGCACATGGCACTTCTTCCGCAGGGCCAACCTGAGCGCTGGAGCCGCACTGAGGCGATGGTTGAGGTAATGGAGTCCTATTTCGGGCCCTGCACCAACCACGGCGAGTGCCACGAAGCGTGCCCCAAGGAGATAAGCCTCGACTTCATCGCCTACCTGAACCGCGACTACGTGAAGGCCAAGGTCAAGAACCGGGCCCTCTCCGGCCAGCGCTGAACCCCCGCTCCACCTGCCACCACTCCCACCCGGCCCGGATCGCTGGCACGTCCTCCGTTTCACAGGACGTTCGGCTACGGACACACCGACACTCCGGCCCCCGCCAGTCCTCTCCCCCCGGGAGGGCCCTGAAGCCACAGGACCCGCTATATGTCCGAAAGACCAGAGGAACGAAGAGCCTCCCGGATTAACCGAATCTGCGCGATTGACACCTCAGGTGGTTGCGGTCTCGGTTCTCCAGGAGGTAGGAGCGCGGCTGGGTGCCGGGTACTCCGAAGGCAACGTCTGGTGAGCCGTAGGAGTGTCCGGCGACCAGTCGCTGCAGGTCCAGAGATAGGGACCGAACAGGTTGACAAGGGGTGGGCCCGGCGCGACAGTGAGGCCAGCACGTTCGGTAGTCGCCAGCGGCAGGAGAGCAGACCGTGCGAGAAGACCGGTACGAGGAACGCAGCCGAGCCCCGCCTGACGGGTGAGTCCGAGGCCCCTGACCGAGCCGGTCCCCTCACGCTCTCGCGACCAACGCCCTGCTGGGCCATGGAGAACGTTGACGCGCGACGACCCGATCAGGGACTCAGAGGAACGGCGCCCTCCCGGCCGGGACGGGCGCCGTTTCGCGGGGAGCCTCAGACAGTCAGGTGTTCGAGGAGCCTCGGCAGCAGGTCCGGGAGGCAGGCATCGGGAACCTCATGTCCCAGTCCTTCGACGAGCCAGAGGCGTGCACCGGGAATTCCGTCGGCCAGGGCCAGAGCATGTTCAACTGGAAATACGGGATCCGCTGTTCCGTGGACCACGAGTGTGGGCACGGTGATCTCGCCGAGGCTGTCGAGGCGTGACAGCGAGGCCCCCACGGCGGGCCCGTGGCCAGACTCTGGATACCAGCAGCGTTCAACCTCTAGTTCGGCAACAGATCTGGATGCCTCATCGTCAAACGGGTAGCGGGGGCCAGCGAACAGGCGATCCAGCTCCACAACCCAGGCCACCCGCTCGGCCTCGTCTGCAGGAGGCGGAGCGAAGAGCCTTTCGGCCATCCTGTCAACCAACCAGTCGGCCGCCGACGGGAGCCGTTCATCGCCCAGCCCCGGGGATGAACAGAGCAGGGCGAGCGACCGGACCCTCTCAGGATTCGTGAGCGCCAGCACCTGTCCGACCATGCCGCCCATTGATCGACCGATCACGTGGGCTGAGTCGACTGAGAGACCGTCCATGACAGAGAGGGCATCGGTCGCCATGTCGTCAAGGGTGTAGCCGATATCGGAGGCAACCTTGGTCGAGAGCCCGCTGTCCCTGTTGTCAAAGCGCACAACACGAAAGCCGGAAGCTACAAGGGGATCGACCAGCGCCGGCGTCCAACGGGTGCAGTGGGCGTCCGCACCGGAGATGAGCAGAACCGGCTCGGCGTCGTCATCGCCGAAGACCTCCACGAACAGGTCGACTTCGATTCCCCCGGCCATGGGACCGGAGGCTAGCCACGGATCCGCTGTGTCTACCCGTCCATGACAACGCTCGACAAGGCACTAGCGTCACACGGGTGCCAGCACACCTTCATCCGGTGAAGGTCCGCTTCTACGAACTGGACCCGTACGGACATCTCAACCATTCGGTATACGTCCAACTCTTCGAAACGGGACGCATCGAGTTGCTCGATGCCGTGGGCCTGGGCCTCAGCGACCTTGACGAACAGGGCTACAGATTCGTGGTCACCAACATTGAAACCGCTTTCGTAAAGTCGGTCGAGGCCGGTGATTCGCTCGTGGTCGAGACCGAGGTGGTTGAGACCCGGCGAGCGTCGTCTATCTGGCACCAACGAATCCTCCGGGGAGACGACGTGATGGCCACCCAGCAGGTCCGGGCCGCTATCACCGACTCGAACGGCAGGCCGACCAGGGCCCCGGCCGAGTTGACTGAAGGGCTCGCACCGTTCACGGCGGACACCGACACGTGACCGGATGCCGCCGTGCGGCGGTGCACATGCTCCGCGGGCTGTGCATGGGGGCCGCTGATGTGGTTCCGGGGGTGTCGGGTGGAACCATCGCCCTTCTTCTCGGCATCTACGACCGTCTCATCGATTCGGTCAGAAACGGATCAAGGTCGCTGGGCCTTCTTCTCCGTGGCGACCTGCGGGGCTCTCTAACCCGTGCGCGGTCAGTCGAATGGGCGTTCCTCCTTCCTCTGCTGATCGGGGTCGCCGTAGCTGTGACAGCGCTTGCCGGCCCGATCGAAGCCGGCCTGGCCAACCATCCCGAGTCCATGGCTGGGCTGTTTCTAGGGCTGGTACTGGCCTCAATCCTGATCGCTCGGCGAATTCCCGACTCCTGGACCACAGGGGGGGTGGGCCTGATGGCCGCAGTTGCCGTCGCCCTGTTCGTGGCCCTTGACTGGCAAGCTGGCCCGGTGGCGGACCCGTCGGCCGCAGCCCTGTTCGTATCCGGAATGGTCGCCATCTGCGCCATGATCCTCCCCGGAATCTCGGGCGCATTCCTCCTGTTGATGCTCGGCATGTACAGCCACGTCCTGGGAGCGGTCGACGACAGGATGCTGGGCGACCTGGCCCTGTTCGGCCTGGGTGCCGTCACAGGCCTTGCGCTCTTTTCAACCCTGCTGGGTCGCCTGCTGGATCGCCACCACGACCTCGTGCTGGCAGCCCTGATCGGCCTGATGGTCGGCTCACTACGGGTGCTCTGGCCCTGGCCCAACGGTGTCGGCGTGATCGAAAGGGACAGCACCGAGGTGGTCTCGGGTGCATCCCTGGATTGGCCGACCGCCTCGGAGATGCCAGTGCCCCTGCTGTTGGCAGTGGCCGCCATGGTGGTAGTGCTGGGCCTTGACTCCCTCGCCCGTCGCCGATCCTGACTCAGCCGCCCTGGGGCTGGTTGTACTCCACCCAGGCGTGGCCACTGCGTCCATCATCGGTGGTGACAACCATGAGGCCCCGCGGAAGCCTGGATTCACGACCGTCGTCAGGGTTGACGAGCAGCACAGGCGCCCAGCCCACTGGATCCAGTTCGAACGTGACGTCACCGAGTGTGACGATCCCGCTGGCGGGAATGCCATCCGGTCCCGATGCGGGCACCGATGCCACCTCGTAGCTACCCACCAGGCCGGCGGGGGTCGATCGGTAGCCGATGCCCACCTCACGGTCCGCAGCGACCACCACATGGAAGCGTTCCCCGTCATCCAGGCGGCCCGAGAACCAGATCCACCCGTGGGCCCACCAGTCACGAACGGCCCACGAGTGGTCACGTTGACCCCAACCGTCCACCTTCACCAGCTGGTCACCAACCGTCACCTCGCCGGACACGCGGCACGGAACCTCGTACCTGGGGGTGAGCCCGTAGTGGAATGCCCACGGCAGAGCGCCTTCAGGGGCCTCCTCAGGACCATCCGTCTCCCACCCGAGGTCAACACCCACCGCCACCCTGTCACCACGGATCCCTGCGGAACCGCCACGGTAGGCATCCGCCGGATCGGCCACGGCGACGCCGTAGGCCTCCACGTTGACGCTGAAGTGCTCCAACGGCTCATCGACCCGCAGTTCGGCCCACAACCCGGCTGCCCTGACCTTTAGTTCGGCGGGTGCCGGAAGGGGCGCCTCGTGGTCCACCACCAGGACGGTGGGTTCATCCTCGCCCACCAGGCAGCACCAGACCCAGGACACGCCCAGGTTCGGATAGAGGCCCAGGCGCACATAGCCGCCCGTGCGGCCGTCGGAGTCGAACCAGTCGAGGTAGTAGGACTCGTTCCAGAACAGGTCCGGTTCCGGCTCGTGGCGGTTCTCATCCTCCAGGTCTGGAACTCTCATCTGATACCCCGATCTACGTGTACAAGGGGTAGGGCACGTCGTCCGGGTTCCGTTCCGGGGGATCAGCATCCGCCGTCACCAACCCGTAGAGGTCCTCAGAAGTGTCGCGCGGACAGGTCCAGTCGATGGTGTCGGCCACCCCGGCAATTTCAGCAAAGGGCCGAAGGAACGTGAAGTAGACGTAGGCACCGCAGGCGATCTTGTCATCCCGGGACATGGCGACCACGTCCCTGTAGTGCTGTCGCTGTGCGAGCCGCGCCACACCGGTCAACGCCGGGCACTCCTCGTCAGGTACCGGCACCAGAGACCCGCTGTCGGTCGTGAACAGCCCGAAACCCGTCAGGTGCTCCAGGTAGTCCTCCGGTCTGGTGATCGCCGTTCCGAAGTCGTTGACGGCCACCTCTACCTCCGGATCCAGCACAAGGGCCGCCGTGAGGCCCGAATACGGCATGTCGGAGGCAACCCCTGACCACCAAAAGTCACTGGGCCCCAACCTGTGGTAGTCGCGGACGAGCATTATCCGACCGTCGGGCAGGCGGTACGGCCCGGTGTCGCCGTGGCCCACCCTGGTGTCGAAGTAGAGGAGGAAGAGGTGATTGATGAGCGTGGCGTTGAACCGACGGACCAACTCCAGGCGCCCATTATCGAGGGGCCTGGCCCCCTCTGCCAGGGCCTCGATCGTCGGCCTGTCCAAGACCTCAATCCTGTTGCCCGCCTCCGCCGCATGGAGATACCCACCACCCCTGTACGCGTAGGAAACCCGTGCCCAGAAGTCCAGAACGGTGTGGGCACGTTCAACCGAGTCCAGGGACGGATCAACCATGTTCATGACGTTGCGCCCAAGTAGCCAGAAGTTGGCTATCCCCCACAGGAACACTGAGTTGGCCTGGCAACCGGGCCTCCGGGCAGCCTCCCCAATCTCCTCCGGGGACATGACTGCTGTGATGGCCTCTACTGCATCCGGGTACCTGTGGAAGGCCTCCACCACGGACACCGCCACATACGGCGTAACGGGAACGAGTTGTGAGGAGTACCCGGTCCGCTCCGCCACGAGCCGAGCCGACACAGGGTTGATTGCCTCCAGGAAGCCGTTGACCCGTTCAACCCGACCGGTGGCCATTAGCTTCCACCGACCACCCTGACGAGGCCCACCTCGCCCGTACCATCCAGTTCAACGCAGGCACCGGTGGTTGGTTCGTCCGTGATCTCGGCAGCTACTACGCCGGGAACCCGGAACTCCCGGCTGATGATTCCTATGTGGCTCCGGATGGTTCCACCTGTACAGACCACACCGGCCAACTCGTCGAAGATCGGAGAAAGAAACGTTGCACCGGCATCCCTGATGACGGCCACAACCCCCTCAGCACCGGAGGTCATGAGATCCAAGACCTCCTCGGTGCCTTCCAGTCTCTGCCACACCCCACGAGTCGGTTCATAGTCGAACGTCTTTTGACCACGGGCGATGACCTCCACGATCTGGACCGTAGCCCCGGCCCCTCCATCTAGGCTTGTTCGGTGACCGCTGCCGCCCACCTCTCGCCTGAGTGGATAGCGACCCTCGACGAGGCCGCCGCCCGACACCCCGGGCTTCCTGCTGGCATGGGCGACCTTCCGATCACCATCGGGTATCTGATCGCCGACGGTCCCTCCTGGTACCTGGTGATCGGTGCCGACCGGATACGTGTGCTTGCCGGAAACGTGTCATCCCCGGACGTGTCGTTCAGCACAGATGCTGCGACCGCCACAGAGATTCTCGCGGGCCGCACCGATCCGCTCAGAGCGGTTGTCGACGGGAACCTCGACATAGGAGGTGACCCTCGGCTGCTCATGGCGAACCGGGATGTACTGGAAGCCGTGGGCGACCTGTTTGCTGCCGCCCGGGGGGACCTCGGTGAGGGCCGGTAGTCCTCTGACCTCAGATGAGTCCCAGGCCCCTGACCATGTCGCGTTCCTCGGCCAACTCGGCCACCGAGGCATCGATGCGGATCCTTGAAAAGTCGTCGATATCGAGCCCCTGGACCATCGACCAGGCCCCTCCGGAACAGGTCACCGGGAATGAAGAGATCAGACCCTCGGGGACGTCGTAGCTGCCGTCGGAAGGCACACCCATCGACACCCAGTCGCCGTCGGGTGTTCCCAGCACCCAGTCGTGTACGTGGTCAATTGCGGCGTTGGCGGCTGATGCCGCGCTGGAGGCGCCACGCGCCTCGATGATCGCCGCGCCACGCTTCTGGACGGTCGGGATGAACTCGGTTTCAAGCCACACCTGGTCGTCGATCGCAGCCGCAACTGAGGATCCGGCCACCTCACAGCGGAACAGGTCGGGGTACTGGGTTGCCGAGTGGTTCCCCCAGATGGTCATCCGGGAGACGTCGTTCACAGACACGCCCAGCTTTCCGGCAGCCTGGGTGAGAGCTCGGTTGTGGTCGAGCCTGGTCATCGCCGTGAAGCGGTCGTCTGGGATGTCGGGTGCGTTGTTCATGGCGATCAGGCAGTTGGTGTTGGCCGGGTTGCCAACCACGAGCACCCTGAGGTCGTCGGCAGCGTTACCGTTGAGGGCCTGGCCCTGGACCGTGAAGATGGCACCGTTGGCCTCCAGCAGGTCCTGGCGCTCCATCCCCTTGGTGCGCGGTCGGGAGCCGACGAGAATGGCCACCTCGGCACCATCGAATGCGACGTCTGCCTCGTCGCTCAGGTTCATGTCGGACAGGAGCGGAAAAGCGCAGTCATCGAGTTCCATGGCCACGCCCTCGAGTGCTCCCATTGCTGGTGGGATTTCAAGCAGGCTCAGGGATACCGGCTGGTCGGAGCCCAACAACTGGCCGCTGGCAACACGGAAGACGAGGCTGTAGCCGATCTGGCCTGCTGCACCTGTAACCGATACACGAACTGGTGAGGTTGACACGAGGACTCCTGGGTGGCCGACGGCGTGCCTCCGAGGGTACCGAGGCACTAGAGCGGTACCGCCACCAGGTCATGTGACCAACGGCTCAGGGAGACCGGGCTGTCCCCGGTGTCAGGGCTCCATCAGGCGGGTGTTTCCCAGCCAGGATTCGTACAGGGCCGCATAGGTTCCGCCGGCTTCCACCAGGTCGACGTGGGAGCCGTTCTCGACGATCCGGCCACGGTCAAAGACAAGCACCAGGTTGGACCGCTCCGCCGTCGAGAGCCTGTGGGCGACGCTCACGGTGGTGCGCCCTTCAGCCAAATGCTCAAGGGCCCTCTCGAGCGTCTGCTCGGTATCAGGGTCGACCGCGGAGGTCGCCTCATCCAAGATGAGCAGACCCGGATCCGCCAACTGGGCCCTCAACAGGGCAACCAACTGCCTTTCGCCTACCGACAGCGCTGACCCTCTCTCACCGACCCTGGTGTCCAGACCTGCGGGAAGGCCGGCCACCCACGTGCCGAGCCCGAGTTCATCCACAGCTGCCCGGACATCTGCCTCAGTCGAACCCCTACGACCGAACCTGATGTTGCCACCGACCGTGGTGTCAAAGAGAAATCCGTCCTGGGGGACCATCCGGACCGACCGCCTACGGTCGTCGGCTGAAACCGTCCTCAGGTCGATGCCCCCGAGCATGACCTGCCCGGCTGTCGGGTCGGCCAAACGGGCGAGCAGCATCGCGAACGTGGTCTTCCCAGAACCGGTCTCGCCGACCACGGCTACCGATGAGCCGGCGTCCAGCTCCACGTCAACTCCGTGAAGAACCCGGTCGCTGCCCCTGTAGGAGAACTCGACACCCCTGGCCGCCACCGCCAACGCACCCCGGGGAAGTGGTCTGGCCCCACCTGGAGACGGTTCTGCGACCTCAACCTCGGTGTCCAGGACGTCCAGGATCTTCCACCATCCTGCAAGGGCAGTCTGGGTCTGGTCGAGGGTCTCGCCCAACGAGGTGATCGGCGTCACGAGCATGTTGACGAGGAACACGAATGCCACAAGTTCACCGGAGGTGACACCCCAGCCTGATCCCCAGTGGACGCCGGCGCCGATCACGGCGGCGACGGCGGCCACCCCGAAGATGTCGGTGCTGGGCAGCACCAGCGAAAAGTACCTGGCTGCACGCATCTGCTGCCTGTACTGCACCTCGACGACCCTGTGGAGTCGACGCCGGACCGCCTCGCGCTGACCGTACGTCCTGACCACCTCGATGCCGTGGACAGTTTCGGCCAGGGCACCCATGGTCTCGCCGACCCGTGTACGGAGCATGTCGTAGGCACGCAGTTGGCGCCTCTGCATGTCGCGTAGGACCGGCAGGAGCGGAAGGTGCACCATCACGGTGACGAGCGTCAACTGCCACGAGTAGATGGCCATGACGGCGACCACCCCGAGGATCTGTACCGAGTTCACGATCCAGGAGATGGCCCCCCACTGCGCGAACTTGGCGAGTGCCTCGACGTCGCTTGTAACTCGGGCAGTCAGGACACCGGTCTTTGTCGATATGTGCTCGGCCAGGCTGAGCCGGTGGAGGTGCGCGAACGTCCGAAGCCGAAGGCCCAGCAGCACAGCCTCGGCAACCCCGACAAGTCGCCAGTAGACAACCTGGGACACGAAGATCGAAACCGTTGTCAGGGCCAGCGCACCTCCGGTTGCTGCCACCACGAGACCTAGGCGCACAGTTCCGCCGATGAATCCCCGATCCAGCACGAACTGGATTACCAGCGGAACGACAAGGCGGCTTCCGGCCACCGAGAGGGTCATCAGGGCAGAGAGCGACAGGCCGGCACGGAGTTCTGGCGAGGCCGCAAGACCCCTCCGCAGAACCGACAACGCTCCGACTTCGGCAATGTCGTCGAGGGCCCGTGGCTCTGGCTCCTCGCTAGGCCCCAGGACGTCATGACCGTCGAAGCTGCTCACCTGGTGGCCTCCTCGTAGGCACGCGCCAGCGCCGAGTACCCGGGCAGGGTGAGCAGTTCCTCGTGGGTTCCATCGGCGGCTATGCGCCCCCCGTCCATGAACAGAACACGGTCGGCCAGGCGAATGGTGGCGAGGCGGTGGGCCACCACCATGAGGGTCCTCCCACTGTGGGCCTGCAGGTTCTCGAGGATGGCTGCCTCGACGACAGGATCCACAGCCGAGGTGGCGTCGTCGAGCAGCAGCAGGCGGGGGCGGCGTAGCAGAGCCCGGGCTATGGCCAACCGCTGCCGCTGGCCACCTGAAAGCGTCACGCCCCTCTCTCCCATAACAGTGTCGGGTCCGTCTGACAGTTCGGAAACGAACCGGTCGGCTGCCACGAGGCTCAACACCCTGTTCAGCTCGCCTTCAGACACCTCCGCGTCGAGGGCCAGGTTCGCCCTGAGCGTGTCGGCGAACATGAAGGTCTCCTGCAGGACCGGTGCAACCAGCTGGGCCACCCCGTCAGGTCCCAGGTCGGAGACGTCGGCACCTCCTATGACTATCCGCCCCCTGTCCGGCGGCATCATCCCCGACATGAGGCCCACGATTGTGCTCTTGCCGCAACCAGTGGCCCCCACGAGGGCGACCACCTCACCCGCCTCTATCCGCAGTGAGAGGTCATCGAGCACCGTCGTACCATCCGGGTACACAAACGAGACTCCCTCAAGGACGACACCGACCGAATCGGGAACTGCTACCAGCGCTGGCTCAGGGTCGGGGCGGCGCTCCGGCTCCACACGCAAAACCGAGTCGATCCGGTCCATGGCGACCACCGACCGGGGCATCTCCTGGAACAGAAATCCCAGGATCTGGACCGGTAGCCACAGAATGCCGAACAGGGTCATGGCCTGCACCACCTCGCCGACCGTCACGGCGTTGCGACCCACAAGCCATACACCGATCAGGAGGAGCACAAGTACCCCGAGGCCGGGCAGCGAGTAGAGGATGGGCTCGAACCGGGCCCTGATGGCACCCACCTTGAGGCGTTCGCTCCGCAACTGCTCAGAGGCCACGGTCAGGCGCTCGACCTCGTCGGATTCCCGCCCAAGCGTCTTGACCACGAGAACCCCCTCGAGGCTCTCGTGCGCCACCGACGAGACCTCTCCGACCATGGCCTGAGCCCGCGCCGCCGGTGCCTCGACCGCCCTCGTGTAGATCTGGTTGATGACGGCCAGGGCCGGGAACAACAAGAGGGCTATCAGGGCGAACAGTGGATGGACAACGAGGAGGCTCACCACGGCCAGCACGATCAGCACCACAACTGTCACGGCGAACGCCAACGGCATGAGCATCGATGATGCGGCCTCGATGTCGGCATCGACATGGGCAAGGAGTTCACCTGCCGGCCGTGAGCGGAAGAAGTCAAGCGGTGCGTCCAGATAGCGGTCGACGATTGAGAGACGCCATGTCCGCTGGGTCAGCATCGCCCCCATGAAGTTGAAGAACCGCCTGACCATCACCGAGAGGCCCCGGATCAGCCCGACAACTGCGATCATGGCCATCGCAGCCCAGATTCCACGACCGCTGATACTCCCGGGGTCGTCGAGGCCGGGGATGATCACCTTGTCTGTGACCCGACCAACCACGATCGTGAAGCCGACAACCGTTGTCGCAAACATCGTGCCACCGGTGATTCCTCCGGTATGGGCCCACGGATGGGCACGCAGCGACCGCCTGACGAGACTCCAGCCGCGGCGGTAGACACCTGAACCTGTGGGGGAGGCACGCCGTTGGTGTCCTCCCGTGGTCGTGACGGCGCCAGCCGTCGTGTCAGATGACAGGGGATCTACCGTTGAGGAGCGATGTGCGCAGCAGAAGCGGCCAACTCAAAGCCGGTCGACGATCGCCTGTGCGAACTCGGAGCACTTCACCTCGGTCGCACCGTCCATCTGCCTGGCAAAGTCATAGGTGACCACCTTGTCGCCGATCGTGGCCTCGAGGGCGGTCACGATGTCGTCGGCGGCCTCCTGCCATCCGATGTGTTCGAACATGAGGACACCTGAGAGCAGCACCGAAGAGGGGTTCACCTTGTCCTGACCGGCGTACTTGGGTGCAGTTCCGTGTGTGGCCTCGAAGATCCCGTGCCCGGTCACGTAGTTGGCGTTGCCACCGGGGGCGATACCGATGCCTCCAACCTGGGCGGCCAGGGCATCTGACAGGTAGTCGCCGTTGAGGTTCATAGTTCCGATCACATCGAACTCCGCGGGACGGGTGAGCACCTGCTGGAGGGCAATGTCGGCGATGGTGTCCTGGACGAGGATCTTGTCGCCGGGGTCGCCGCCACAGTCGGCCCAACCGACAGCCACGTCGCTGAACTCCTCGCGGACCAGGTCGTAACCCCATTTCTGGAAGGCGCCCTCGGTGAACTTCATGATGTTGCCCTTGTGCACCCAGTGGACGCGTCTTCTGCCCTTGGCTACGGCGTACTCGAGGGCGGCCCGCTGGAGCCGCTGCGACCCTGTCTTGGAGATGGGCTTGATGCCGATGCCGGAGTCCTCTCGGATCTTCCAGCCGAAGGCGTCCTCGAGAAGGCCACGAAGTTTGAGCGCCTCTGGCGACATTGCCTCGACCTCGAGGCCCGCGTAGATGTCCTCGGTGTTCTCACGGAAGATGACCATGTCGACCAGTTCGGGTGCCTTCACCGGTGATGGCACACCCTTGAACCAGCGAACCGGGCGGAGGCACACGTACAGGTCCAGGATCTGGCGGATCGCCACGTTGAGGCTGCGGAAGCCCCCACCTATTGGTGTGGTCAGCGGACCCTTGATTCCGATCAGGCATTCCCGGAATGCCTCGATGGTCTCCTGTGGAAGCCAGTCGCCAACCTCGTTGTAGGCCTTTTCGCCGGCCAGCACCTCGCGCCAGTCGACACTGCGGCCGTGCCTGGCGGCAGCGGCATCCAGAACCAACCTGGCTGCCGGCCAGATGTCGACTCCGGTGCCATCGCCCTCAATGAAGGGAATAACCGGTTCTTCGGGGACGACAAGCGTGCCGTCCGAACTCATCTTGATGTTTTCACCCATGCTCCGACCCTATCCACAAGCAGGTCGACTCCCAGCCCCGGGATTTCGACCTACAGACCGGTCCCGAGCGGTCGGCCGGCAGTGCTGAAGTACCCTTCACCCAGGCGATCAAGGACTCCCTCGACTGCCTCTGGAACGTTCAGGGAATACAGGTGTATGCCTGGTACGTCCATCTCGACCAGGTCGGCGATCATGGATGCTGCCTGATCGCATGCGATCCTCAGGCGCTCGTCCGCATCGGCCGCCTCCAGACGGTTCCAGAGTTCCTTGGGCGTGCGTGTTCCGTTCATTTTCGCAAACCGCTTTACCGACTCCGGGTTGGTCACAGGCATCACACCTGCCAGGACCGGCGTTGTGCAACCCAGGTCGGAAAGTTCGTCGACCATCAGCCGATAGTCCCGGCTGTCGAAGAAGAACTGGGTGATGCCAAAGTCAGCCATCTCCAACTTGGCGGCCAGATGCCGTCTATCGGCAACTCGATCGGATGAGTCCGGGTGCACCTCGGGGAAGGCGGCGACACCAACGGAGAAGTCGGTCTCGGTCCGAACGAACTCGACCAGATCGGCGGCATACCGGAAGTCACCCGGTGGTTCCCCCGGACGCGGATCACCGGCCAATGCCAGAAGGTCTCCAACGCCCACCTCCATGTGGTCAGCCAGCAGACCTCTGATCTCCGCCCTGGTATGACCCACGCAAGTCAGATGGGGGACCACCGGACAGCGGTGACGACCAGATACATGACCGAATGCGATGTGGGCGACCATCTCTCGGGTACGTCCCCTGTCGCCACCGCCGGCACCATAGGTAACGGATACGAAGTCAGGGTGCCTACGAGCGAGTCTGGTCGCCGTCAGTAGCGCACCTCGGCGGGCAGCGGCACCGGCTGGTGGGTAGTACTCGAAGCTGAGCGTCCTACCAGCTGCCAGTCGCTCCGGTACACCCGCCATGTACCCAGAGGATAGGGCTACACCTTTCAACCACCCCACGCTGCTGGGCAATCGTCACGCTGCTGTCACGATTAACCCAGTAGACAAAATCTGGACTAGCCAAAATCCCACATCGTGGTAGCGGAGGCCATCCTCATGACCACGGTCAGTCAGGCTGTGGCTCGTTCGGCGGCTTCGACGGTGTTTCGCAGGAGCATTGCAACGGTCGTTGGGCCCACCCCTCCGAGGCGCGGTGTAATCCAGGAGGCGACCTCTCCCACGGACTCGTCAACGTCGGCCAGGAGGCGCTTTCCCTCCCAGGAGAGGCCACCGCTAACCACCACGGCCCCGGGGCGGACCATGTCGGGGGTGACGAATGACGGAATGCCGACAGCAGCTACGACTATGTCGGCGGTCCGGGTCAAGTCTGCAAGGTTAGGAACCGCTGAGTGGACGACGGTCACCGCTGCATTGGCACCGGGTGCCTTCGTGGTGAGCAGCAGCGAAAGTGGCCTGCCCAAGGTCGGCCCTCGGCCAATGACGACGACGTGCTTCCCGGACACCTCGATTCCGTAGTGCACGAACATGGCGCGGATGCCTGCCGGCGTACACGGCACGGGGCCGTCTTCCTGGAGCACCAACTTCCCCAGGTTCGTCGGGTGCAGACCGTCGGCGTCCTTTGCCGGGTCCATCGCCGAGAGCGCTGCACTGAAGTCGAAGCCGTCTGCAACCGGGTGTTGAATGATGTAGCCGTGGACCCCGCTGTCGGAGTTGAACTGTGCGACCGCATCGTCGAGTGCGGCCGGCGGTGCGTCTGCGTCAACGTGGATGTTGTGGGATGCCATGCCCACGGCCTCACAGGTCTCGTGCTTCTTGCGCACATAGCCGGCGCTGGCCCCGTCATCTCCAACCAGGATGGTTCCGAGGCCGGGCGTGGTTCCTGCCTCCTTCAGCCACTCGACACGGATGCGCACGTCTTCGAGCACGGCTTCTGCGACGGGGCCACCGGCTAGGAGTTCTGCTGACATGGAGCGAAAGGCTACCGGTGCCTCAGTGCCTGAAGTGCCTCTCACCGGTGAAGACCATGGCGATTCCGGCCTCGTCGGCTGCGGTCACCACCTCGTCGTCGCGTACGGACCCACCGGGCTGTATCACTGCGGTGGCCCCCGCTTCGGCCGCCGCCTCAAGGCCGTCACGGAACGGGAAGAAGGCATCGCTGGCACACGCTCCACCCACCGCCCTTCCGTCGGCCTTCTGTGCAGCGATACGACCAGCATCGCGACGGTTCTGCTGGCCGGCACCGATCCCCACGGCGCAGAGGTCCTTCACGAGAACGATCGTGTTCGACAAGACACGCGCCGCTACACGCCACGCGAACTCCAGGTCGGACCACTCGGCTTCAGAGGGTGACCTTCGAGTTGGCACGGCCCACTCGGACCGGTCCAGCGAAACGACGTCGGTGGTCTGCACGAGCAGACCGCCGTCGATGCTGCGGACCTCATGAGCAGGCCAGTTGGGTGCCGGTGCCTCCAGGATCCGGAGATTCTCTCGTTTCTGGAGGTGGGCGAGGGCATCGGGTTCGTAGGAGGGTGCCACGACCACCTCGGTGAACACCTCTGACATCGGCTCTGCCATAGCCATCGTGACAGTGCGGTTGACCGCCACGATCCCCCCGAACGCGGACACGGAATCGCATTCGTGGGCTGCCACGTACGCCTCTGCGATGTCTGCACCGACCGCCGCCCCACACGGGTTGGCGTGCTTGATGACCACGGCGGTCGGCTCCCCGCCGAGGCTGTGCACGAGGCGCCACGCTGCCTCAGTATCAAAGACGTTCAGGTAGGACATTGCCTTCCCACCGTGGACAACGGCTCCGTCCCACCACCCGGAGCAGCCCACCTGCAGGTAGCGGGCACCAACCTGGTGCGGGTTCTCCCCGTACCTGAGGTCCTGCACCCGCTTCAGGGCGAGGTGAATCGACTCAGGTAGTTCATCAGCGGCGTCCTCATCGAACCAGCCCACGATCGCAGCGTCGTAGGCGGCTGTGTGGGCGAACGCAGCCCGGGCGAGGCGGCGACGTGTCTCGCTGCAGAGGTTGCCATCGGACCGGAGTTCGGCCAGGACCGGCCCGTAGTCATCGGGATCGACCACGACGCCGACGTGGTCATGGTTCTTGGCCGCCGCGCGGACCATGGTCGGGCCACCGATGTCGATCAGCTCTACGGACGGGTCGGATGTGAATGGGTACAGGTTTGCCACCACGAGGTCGATCGGTGTGATGCCCCGACCAACCAGGTCGGCCACGTGGTCCGGGTTGGAACGGTCGGCGAGGATCCCGCCGTGGATGACGGGGTGGAGGGTCTTCACCCGGCCACCGAGCATCTCGGGTGCCTGGGTGACCTGGGCGACCTCGGTGACAGGAACCCCCTCGTCGGCCAGGAGCCGTGCCGTGCCTCCGCTGGACACCAGATCCCAACCCAGTTCGACGAGGGCACGGCCGAGGTCGACTATTCCAGCCTTGTCGTAGACAGAGAGCAGGGCACGTGGGTTCACGCGGATTCTCCCATCAGGACCGACCGGCTCTCCATCACGGTGCGGATCGTCTCGGGGTACAGCTGTCGTTCGACGGCCTTGATCCGCTCGTGGAGGCTGGCTTCGTCGTCGTCGGGCAGTACGGGCACGGCCTCCTGGGCGAGGATCGGTCCCGAGTCGACCTTGAGGGTTGCGATATGCACGGTACAACCTGTGACCTTGACGCCGTGGGCCATGGCATCGGCCACGGCATGCCACCCCGGGAAGGCGGGTAGGAGCGCCGGGTGGGTGTTGAGGATGCGACCGGTGAACCTGTCGTAGGCGGGCTGGGCCAGGATCGTCCCGAAACCGGCCATGGCCACCAGGTCCACCCCGGCCTCGACAAGGGCATCCACCAGATCGACGGTGTAGGCGTCACGGTCGAAGTCTCCTCCGAACGAGCGTCGCTCAACGACCCTTGTCGGTATTCCCAGCGTGGCCGCCAGGTCCAGCGCCCTGCATGGTCGATCGGTCACCATCAGGTGCACGGGAAGGCCGGCGTCCACAATGGCTTCGAGGATCGAACCGGTTCCGGATGCCAGCACGGCCAGACGCATGGTGGCGACCGTACCAGCGGCCTGTGGTTCCCGAGCCCGCCTAGAGGCCTGCCACGATTCCGGCCATCAGCTCGCCCGCCTCGGTCGGGTTCAACCCGACCTGCACTCCGGCGCTCCGGAGTGCATCCATCTTGGCTGCCGCCGTCCCCTTGCCACCAGAAACAATGGCGCCGGCGTGACCCATCTTCTTGCCTGGGGGAGCGGTTACGCCGGCCACGTAGCTCGCCACCGGCTTGGTCATGTTGTCCCGGATGAAGGCTGCGGCCTCCTCCTCGGCTGATCCGCCGATTTCACCGATCATCATCACAGCCCTAGTCTCTGGATCTTCCTCGAAGGCTGTGAGGCAGTCGATGAACGACGTACCGGGTACAGGATCACCACCGATACCGACGCAGGTGGTGCAGCCGATTCCCTTCTGCTTGAGTTCGTAGAGGGCCTGGTACGTAAGGGTGCCCGAGCGGCTCACGATTCCGACGGGTCCGCCCGGGAGGGCGATGTGGCCTGCCGTGATTCCGATGTTGCACTTACCGGGCGAGATGATTCCGGGGCAGTTGGGTCCCAGCAACTGGACGTCCGGGAAGTCGCGCCTCAGGCGGTTGTAGAACCGAGCCTCGTCGTGCGCGGGCACTCCCTCGGTGACGGACACGATGAACTGCACACCGCCCTCGGCGGCCTCGATCACCGCGTCGTGTACGCCGGGCGCCGGAATGAAGATGCACGAGGCCGTTGCGCCAGTCTCAGCGACCGCTTCAGTGACGGAGGCGAAGATGGGTATTCCGTCGACGTCCTCACCGGCCTTGCGTGGGTTGGTGCCTGCAACGACCTGTGTTCCGTAGTCGCGGTTCAAGAGGCCGTAGTAGCGACCCTGGCTGCCGGTCAACCCCTGGTAGACGACCCGTGTTGTCTCATCAACGAAGATGCTCATCTCAAACCCCTGTCCCCCCGGTAGCAGCCAACTCCACTGCACGTTCAGCGGCCTCGAGCATGGTGGAGGCCATCTGAAGGGAGTCGGAGAAGTGGGGCTCGAGAATCAGGCGTCCATCACCGGCGTTGGTCCCGTCCAACCGGATGACGATGGGCGAGTTGATGACCACCCGTTCGAGGGCCTCGACGATCCCGTTGGCGACCACCTCGCCCCTGGTTATTCCACCGAAGATGTTGATGAAGATCGAGCGCACCGCCGGATCGTTGTTGATGACCTCGAGAGCCCCGGCCATGGTGTCGACATCGGCACCACCACCTATATCGAGGAAGTTGGCGGCGGCGCCACCTACCTGGCTGATGACGTCGACGGTGGACATGGCCAGGCCGGCGCCGTTGGCGATCACGCCGACCGAGCCGTCCAGGCCCACGTACTGGAGACCGATCCGGTGTGCCGCTGTCTCTCGTTCGTCTCGACTCTGGGTCTCGTCGAATGCTGCGTAGTCCTCGTGACGGAAGACCGAGTTGCCATCGAGGGTGACCTTGGCGTCAAGAACGTGGACCTGACCCTCTGGGGTGAGGATCAACGGGTTGATCTCGACCATGTCAGCATCGCCTTCGACGTATGCGGTGTAGAGCTTCAGCAGAATGTTGACCGTCCCGTCAACGGCGGCATCGGGCAGGCCGGCTGCAGCCACCCAATCGCGACATTCGGGTTCGGCGAGGCCGTCAACGGGATCGATCCAGACCTTTGCGATCGCATCGGGGTTCTCCTCGGCAACCGTCTCGATCTCGACACCGCCCTCGACCGAGAGCATGCCCAGGTGCTTCTTCGCAGACCTGTCGAGCGTGAAGCTGGCGTAGTACTCCTCGGCGATGTCGGAGGCCTCTTCGATCCAGACCCGGCCGACCACGTGCCCCTTGATGTCGAGGCCCAGGATGGCCGAGGCGTGGGTCCGGACCTCGTCGATGGTTGCCGCGAACTTGACACCACCGGCCTTGCCTCGCCCACCGGCGTGGACCTGGGCCTTGACCATGACGGGGATACCCAGCCTCTCGGCTGCGGCCACCGCCTCGTCGACGGTGAAGGCGATCTCGCCGGGAGAAACCGGCATGCCGTAGCCGGCGAAGAACTGCTTGCCCTGATACTCGAACAGATCCACCTCGGCGGCCTCCTGCACCCGTCGTGACACCTACCCGCCGGCCGGCTCCACCGGCTACCGAGGTCTCAAGCGATACTAGGCAGGTCATCTGGCTGTCCCACCTGTTGGGATCATGTCCAGGGCCTGTACGACGACTGACGGGAGCACACCGTGACCGACCGCCTCTACCTACGAGATGCCGACCTCAGATCATTTGAGGCCACGGTCGTCTCAGTCGACGAAGACATGGTCGAGTTGGACCGCACGGCGTTCTACGCCACCAGCGGTGGCCAGCCCCACGACACAGGACACCTCACATGGGATTCGGGGGCAGCATCGGTGGTCGACGTCCGTTCAGCCGGTGCTCAGGTGCTGCACCGCCTGGCCGGACCGGTTCCGGCAGTCGGCACGGTCGTCGCCGGCGAGGTCGACGACAGGCGCCGACGCCAGCTGATGAGGACCCACACGGCCATGCACGTTCTGTGTGGTGTGATCTGGCGTGAGTGGCACCGGCCAGTGACCGGCGGGAACATGGAGCCGCTTCAGGCCCGCATGGACTTCGAGTTGACCGAACTACCTCCGGACTTCAAGGAACGCGTCAGCGAGTTGTGCAATGCCGAGTTGGCGGCCGACCTTCCGATTGAGGTGTCGTTCCTGGCAAGGGGCGAGGCCGTGCTCGACAGCGACCTGATCCGAACAAAGGTGAACCTGATCCCCGAGTCGGTGACCGAGATCCGCGTCGTCGACATTGTCGGGCTTGACCGTCAGGCCGACGGTGGAACCCACGTTTCATCCACAGCCCAGGTGGGCCGCATCGAGGTCGTCAAGACAGAGTCAAAGGGCAAGGGGTTCAAGCGGGTACGCATCCAGGTGCACGATGTCTGACCGAGTCCGGACAGGGGGTTGCCTCAGGCAATGTCGAAGCCGGCCTCGTCGATGGCGGCAACCACCGCGGCATCGTCACCACCGGTGACCGTGACAGTCTTGGCATCGAGGTCGATTGCCAGGTCGGTCACCCCCTGGACGGAGGCCACCTGACCCGTGATCGCCTGAACGCAGTGGTCACAGCTCATGTCGGGAAGTGAGTAGACGCGGGTTGTTGTCATGTGGTCACCGTTTCCTGTGTAGGGATTGTGGTTCGATCCTGTGCGGGGCTGCGGTAGCCGGCAAAGCGCATGAGGCGGAGGCTGTTGGTGACCACGAATAGGGATGAAACACCCATCGCGCCGGCGGCGATCATCGGGTTGAGGACGCCGCTGGCGGCGAGTGGGATCGCAGCGGCGTTATAGGCGAATGCCCAGAAGAGGTTGCCCTTGATGGTGACGAGCGTCCGACGCGAGAGTGCGATTGCGTCGGCGACAGCCCGTAGGTCACCGGTGACAATGGTCAGGTCAGAGGCCTCCATCGCCACATCTGTTCCCGTACCCACCGCTATTCCAAGGTCCGCCTGGGCGAGCGCTGGTGCGTCGTTGATGCCATCGCCGACCATCGCCACCCTGTGACCCTCAGCCTGAAGCCGACGCACCTCGGCTGCCTTGTCGTCGGGCATTACCTCGGCGATCAGGTGGTCGGCACCCACTGCGACGCCTACGAACTGGGCTGTCCTCAGGTTGTCGCCTGTCAACAGGGTCACGCTGAGACCCTGGTCGTGGAAGGCGGCAACTGCGGCGACGGAGGTGTCCTTGAGCCGGTCGGACACCACGAGGATCGCCTCGGCCTCAGGGCCCCGACCGGCAAACACGACCGTGGCGCCGGTCGCCTCAGCTGTTGCCGCGAGGTCCTCGACCCGGGAGGGCACGGTGTCGAACAGCCTGCGGCGCCCCACCCGGACCTCGGTGCCGTCGACCGTTCCGGTCACGCCGACTCCAGGGGTGTTCGAGAAGCCGACGACGTTGCCGTGTTCCTCTACTGCGCTGCTTACGGCCTGCGCTATCGGGTGCTCTGAACGGGCCTCGAGGGAGGCTGCCAGCCTGAGGATCTCCTCGGATTCGCCCTCGGGGGCCTGGACCTCGGTCAACTCCATCCGTCCTTCGGTGACCGTGCCGGTCTTGTCGACAACGATGACGTCAACTGCCCGTGCGTCCTCAAGTACCTCGCCACCCTTGATGATCACACCCAGTTGGGCACCTCTTCCGGTTCCGACCATGATCCCCATGGGGGTGGCGAGTCCCAGCGCGCACGGGCAGGCGATGATCAGAACTGATACCGCTGCCGTAAAGGCCGCGTCGGCTGAGTTCCCCATCAGGAACCAGCCGGCAAGCGTTGCCACTGCCGTTCCGATTGCGAACGGAACGAATACCGCCGATACGCGGTCTGCCAGGCGCTGCACCTCGGCCCTGCTGCCCTGGGCCTCATCGACGAGCTTGATGATCTGGGCCAGCACGGTTCCTGCACCGACCCGTGTGGCCTCCACGACCAACGAGCCGTTGGTGTTGACCGTGGCGCCGATGACCTCATCGCCGTTGGTGACGTCGACGGGGACAGGCTCGCCTGTGACCATCGAGGCATCCACCGCCGACTGGCCGTCGACGACTACTCCGTCTGTAACGATCTTCTCGCCTGGTCGGACCACGAAGCGCATGCCGACCACCAGGTCGTCGAGGGCCACCTCGGTGCCGTCTTCGAGCCGTGCAGTGCGGGCACCCAGGTCCGCCAAGGCGCGGATGGCGTCGCCCGAACGACGCTTGGCGCGTGCCTCGAACCACTTCCCCAGCAGGATGAGCGTCACGATCACCATTCCGGTCTCGTAGTAGACGTGCCCGCCGTCGATGTCGCCAACGAGAACGACCGTCGACCACAACCACGCTGACAGGGTTCCCATGGAAACGAGGGTGTCCATCGTGGTTGAACCGTGCCTCAGGTTCATCCAGGCTGCCCTGTGGAAGGTCCATCCTGACCAGAACACGACAGGTGTCGCCAGGACCACTACCAGCCATTCCCAGCCGTCGAACTGCAGCGGCGGCAACATCGATACGAGCACCACGGGCAGAGCCAGCACGGCAGCCACGATGAAGCGACGTAACAGGTCCGTTGCACGACGCTCCTCGGAATCGTCCGGGCTGTCGGTGTCGACCACCCCGTAGCCGAGGCCCTCGATGGTCGACCTGAACTCCGCTATACCCACCCCTGAGCCGTACAACACGGTCGCCCGGCCGGTGGCGAAGTTGACCTGTGCGTCGTCGACTCCGCCCAGTTTCCCGAGGGCCCGCTGGATCCTGTTGGAGCATGCGGCACAGGTCATGCCCTCGATGGTCAGGTCGGTACGTGATGTCGGGTTGGGCTGTCCAGCTGGCTTGTCGATGGCCTCGATGCTCATGTGTCCACCCTAAACCTTCTAGTCCACTGGAATGTCAAGGGTTGGGCAGTAATTCCCACAGGCCACCCGATCAGGCTGACGAGAACGCAATCACCTGACACCGGTTGGGGTCGGTACACGACGAGGGATCAAGGGATGCAGCACGGCCGGCCAGGGAAGCCAGGTCCTCCCTCGCCTGTTGGAGCCGGAGGATCTGCTCATCCAGGTCCGTCATGTGGCGCTCCAGCAGAGCAACCGTGTGGCTGCATGAAGTCGAGCCGGCGTCCTTCAACTCCAGGACCGACGAGATCTCGGCAAGTGACAGTCCGGTTGCCTGGGCATCACGCACGAACCTCAGACGCTCAACGCCCTCAACCCCGTAGTCCCGGTAACCGGAATCCGTCCGCTCCGGTTCGGCAATAAGGCCGATCGACTCGTAGTAACGAATGGTCTTGGTCGTAACGCCAGCCAGGTCTGCCAACTCCCCGATCTTCACGACCACCACCGTACCGGTTCAATCTTCCAGTCGGCTGGAAGGTACCGGTCCCTCTACCTGATCGCCGGAAGATCCAGAAGGAGTGCCTGCAGCAACAACGCCTCGTTCGGGTTGCGTATCAGCTCGGCGGTCACCTCGGATATCCGCTCGGTCGCCTCAAGGCCCACAGCGCTCCCATCACCCGGGCCACCCGGGGCAGCCCAGTCCAGATAGCGGCGGCTGAGGGTCGCCAAGCCGAACCGGAGCTCATCGTCGCGCAGCCTCCTGACCTCACGTCGTTGCCGTTCAACAAGCTGGCGACACCCCGAACCCCTGGTTCCGAGCGCCTTCTCACGCTCGTCCAGGTCCTCCAGTTCAACCTTGTGACGCTCGACCAACGGAGCCTGAGAACCGTCGATCATCTCCTGGATCTCGGCCACGACCACCGCCACAGCAGCTCCGGTTCCGTCGAGACGGTCAGGCACCGATCGCCAGGCATCCCTTCGCCCCATGAACGCCGGGTCACCAGCCAGGAGACGTGCCCGATCCAGCCGCCCGGCCGCAGCCACGGCCAGGGCCCCAGCCAGTGTCTCGTCGACCGAATCGGCGACCAGGGCCTGCACAACCACCTCATTTGTCAGCGGCGGGAAGTCAACCCGGACACAGCGCGAAGCTACCGTGATGTGTTCCTCTGGAACCTCCTCGACCAACAGGATGAAGACCGTGGACGCCGGAGGTTCCTCAATTGTCTTCAACAGGCCTGCTGCAGCCTCTGGTTCCGCTGTCTCAAACCGGTCTACGACCACCACCTTTCGTACCGCCTCCACCGGCGACCTCGAGCCCTCCCGCGTGATCGCAGCAGTCTCGGCGACAAGCAGTGCCCTGCCTTCGGGCTGGATCAGGACCAGGTCGGGGTGAAGGCCCTCTGTTGCCAGACGCCTGTGCCGATCCGCTCCAGCACCTCCCGGGTCGTCTGTACCACCTGCGAACAGGGCCCCGGCAAACGCCCTGGCTGCCTCCATACGGCCCGTTCCGGGAGGGCCCACGAACATGTACGCATGAACCGGAGCGGTAGTGGCCTCCCGGAGCAGGCCAACGGCCTCGGGCTGACCGACAACCGTCGCCCAGAGTTCGTCTCGATTCACGTTCCAGCCAGGCGGTCGACAACGACAGCCGCCACCCGGTCCGCCACCTCCTCAACAGAACCGTTTCCGTCGACCACAACCAGCCGATCAGGGTCGGAGCCGGCCATTTCCCTGTAGGCCTCGATCACCCGGCCCCTGAAGCCGTCACCCGCCTGCTCAATGCGGTCCAGAACCCCACCGAGGCGATCACGCGCCGCGTCATCGTCGACATCGATCACAACCACCAAGTCGGCAACCAACCCATCGGTGGCAAAAGCCGAGACTTCAGCCACCTCGGCAGCCCCAAGACCGCGCCCATGGCCCTGGTAGGCGACCGACGACTCGATAAAGCGGTCGGTAACCACGTCACGACCTGAATCGAGGGCGGGCCTGACCACCTCGGCCACATGCTGGGCCCTCGCTGCGGCTATCAACAGGGCCTCTGCGCGGTCAACGGGACGCTCCCCGTCGGGGTCCAGCACCATCGACCTGATCATTTCACCCAGTGGGGTTCCGCCGGGTTCCCGGGTGAGCACGGCACCAAGACGCTCAGCCAGCAGTCGAGCCTGGGTGGACTTTCCGGTTCCATCTGCACCCTCCACGGCAATGAAGCGGCCCGTCACCGGCTTCCCTCCCGACCGGATGCGACTATCCGGGAGATGCCGGACCTGAGGGATACAACCGAGGCTGCTCCAGACGCCAGGATGATCAGGGCAGCAAGCCACAGGGTCAGGCGGACACCCGGAACGTCAACTCCGAAGCCGAAGAACTCAACGTGCCTGTCCCACAGGACGCTGGAAAGGCGGTCAAGGCCGTCTTCGATCAACGGTCCGACGACCAGAGCCAACAACACACATGCCCGTACCAGAAGGTAGAGCGTGGAAAAGATACGGCCACGTAGGTGATCCTCGACGTTCTCGTGCAGCAGCGTGAAGCCGAGCACATAGACCGCACCTGCGCAGACGCCGATTCCAAACACCATTGAAATCGAGATATGGACCTGGCTGATGGACGCTGCCGCCGCCAGGAACCCACTGGCACCGAAGAGCGACCAGGTGAACAGGCGCGGCCTGTCGACTCGACGCTGCACCCACGACAGGAGCATCACCCCCCCGGCTACACCGACCCCGAGGGCCGAGATCAACACACCAAGGCCGGATTTGCCGGCACCCAGGACCTCGTCGGCGTAGATGGCCCCCAACGGAACCAACATGCCGCCACCGATGAGGCCGGTGGCCAGGCCCATGTTCACGGTGCGCACTACCGGATTGATGAAGATGAACTGCCAGCCCTCGCGAAGCTCTGCGATCGGGTCGGCCAACTTCGCCTTCCGCAGCTTCGCCGCGTCCCTCTCCGACTTCGGACGGCGGGGCAGGGCCAATGTCCAGATCAGGAACCCGGTCACGGCGAACGAGAGTGCGTTGAAGTAAAAAGCAAGGCCCATGTCGTCGAGCCGCAGGTTGTCGGCCCATGAGGAGCTGAATAGGGCCGTAGAGAGCCGGCCGAACACCGCCATCAGAGCAGCACCAACCGGGAAGGTTCCGTAGGCGGCCACAAGGGAAAGGGAATTGGCCCGCGCCAGGTACTCGGCCGGAACCAGGTTCGGCACCGACGCCTCCTTGGCCGGCGACCAGAGCATCGTGAAGGCCTCGAGCACGAGGGACGCCAGGAAAAGGCCCCACAGTTCTTCGACAAAGGGAAGGCTCAGCATCACGAGGGCCCTGCCGATGTCGCAGGTCACCATGACCCGCTTGCGATCCCAGCGGTCGACGAGCACCCCGGCGATAGGGCCGAAGAAGAAACCGGGAACGATCCGGGCCGCCAGCACCAGGCTCAGCGCAGCACCCTCAGATCCGGAGCCGAGGCGGATCGCAAGGATGCTTATCGCCAGTAGCCCGAGCCAGTCTCCTGTCGCAGAGATGACCTGGGCAAACCAGAGTCGTGAGAACTCGAGAGATCCGAACATGCGGACGTGCAGATCAGGCCTATTGTCGTCAGACCCCGAACCGTCGTTATCGAGGTGCAGGAGGCTCACGAACTCGTCTCCCGGGTTCAAGTTGCCCCCCGGGTGAGGTGGTTCTCCACCCGTAGCTTCGGTCACCCTCTCACTCTAGGAGAGCCTGTGGGGAGCAAGCCGGGCATCACAAAACCCCGACACCCCACCTCACCTGTCGATCACTTCTTCCGGGAAGAACGCTTCTTCTTTCCAGGAGGGCCCTTGGCCCGGCGCTCGGCAAGGAGCTCAGCGGCCCGCTCGTCGGTCAGTTCCTCAATCGAATCCCCGCGACCGAGGGAGGCGTTGTACTCACCATCGGTCACATACGGGCCCCAGTTGCCGTCCTTGAGGATGATGGTCTTCCCGTTCTCAGGGTCTTCACCCAACTCGCGAAGTGGAGGCCTGGCAGCCGACCTTCCCCGACGCTTCGGCTGTGCAAGTACGGCCAGACACTCCTCGAGGGTGATTGTGAGCAACTGCTCCTCGTTGGTGAGGCTCCGGCTGTCGCTGCCCTTCTTCAGGTAGGGGCCGAAACGGCCGTTCTGGACGGTTACCTCCACCCCATCGGATGGATCAACCCCGACGGTCCTCGGCAGGCTCAAGAGCTCGAGTGCATCCTGCAGGGTGAGCCTCTCAAGGGTCATCGTCTCGAACAGCGAAACCGTCTTCGGCCTGGGCCGGTCCTCGACCGAGGTCATCTCGTCGATCTGTTCAAGCAGTCCTTCGACATCGTCAAACCCGGCGACGGCTGACACAAGGTCCTCGAGGTTCTGCACCCGGTCGGAGTCCTCGTCACCGCTGGCCCTCAATTCGTCCAGGTATCCAGAATCGTCCAGTGCGGTCTGGAGTACCGAAGCCGGTCCGTCGCCATCTCGGGCCACAAGGGCACCGCGAAGTTCCAGAAAGGACCCGATCCCGGCCAGCGGCCTACCAGTCACCCCCGCCTCGTCGGCACGACCTAGGGCTTCGAGGAACCCAATGCCCTCCCGCTCTGCGAGTGCGTCCACCCGCTCGAGTGCACCCTTGCCGACTCCCCTACGAGGGGTGTTGATGACCCGCCTGGCTACCGGCTCGTCGACGGAGCCCGCTGCCAGGCGCAGGTACGATAAAGCCACCTTCATCTCCGTTCGGCGCAATGGCAGCGCCATCAACCTGGACATCTCCAGGCTCAGCTTTGTCTGCTCAGGTGGCCTGCCGAGAGAGACATAGGGTCCGAACCGACCTGATCTGGCAATTACCGGAAGGTCGGTCTCGGGGTCGTCACCGAGCACCCTCTCCACCGGGGTATCGAGGTACTCGAAGGCCCGCTTCACCGTCAGCTCGTCGGGCGCCAGGTCATCAGGGATTGAGGCCGTCCTGTCGCCCACCTGGACGTAGGGGCCGAACTTGCCGAACCGCGCAACAACCTCTTCACCATCAGGGGTGATGCCGAGCGGCACCGTGCTGACAGCCCGGGCGTCGATGTCGCCGAGACGTTCGGTCACCTTCTCGAGCAGGCCGATGTCATCCGCGGAACCGAAGTAGAAGCTGCGCAGCCACGGGACCTTCTGGGCTGACCCCTCAGCGATCCCGTCCAGGTCAGACTCCATCGAAGCGGTGAAGTCGTAGTCGACGAGCCGTGGAAAGTGGGACTCCAGCAGGGTGGTTACCGCAAAGGCGCTGAGGGTTGGGACCAGTGCCGAACCCTTCTTCCACACGTAGTCGCGTCCCTGGATGGTCTCCATGATCGAGGCGTAGGTCGACGGCCTGCCGACACCGAGTTCCTCGAGTCGCTTCACCAGCGATGCCTCAGTGAAACGGGACGGTGGCTGGGTGGAATGGCCCTCTGGTGTCGCCTCGACCACAACGACAGGGTCACCGACCTCCACGGCGGGGAGGATCCCACCGTCGCCCTCACCCTCTATATCCCGGTCGTCAGCCTCGTCGGAGTACACGCGGCGAAATCCCTGATGGGTTATGACCGTCCCGCTGATGGCGAACGTGACCATCCTGGTGGCATCGGACCCACCGGAGGCTCCGAGAACACGGATCTGGACGGTTTCACCAACGGCATCGGTCATCTGGGAGGCAAGCGTGCGTTGCCAGATCATCTCGTAGGCCCGGGCCTCGGAACGGGGTAGTTCGCCGGCCACCTCGTTGGGATGCCTGAACCGGTCTCCCGCAGGCCTGATCGCCTCGTGTGCCTCCTGGGCGTTCCGGACCTTCTTCTGGAAGGTACGAGGGGACTCCGGCAGGTACTCCCCTCCAAACTTCTCGCTGATCTGGGCACGAGCGGCCCTTACGGCAGTATCCGACAGCGTGGTGCTGTCGGTCCTCATGTAGGTGATGTACCCCTTCTGGTACAGGCCCTGGGCGGCGTGCATCGCCATCGAGGCCGACATCTTCAGGCGCCGGCCGGCCTCTTGTTGGTAGGTGGAGGTGATAAAGGGTGCTCCAGGTCGACGCCTGTACGGCTTCGCCTCAACCGATCTCACTTCAAGGGAGCGACCCATGAGACCGGATGCCAAGCTGTTGGCTGCCTCCTCGTCGAGGACAACTGCACCCTCGCGGTTGAGGATCCCGTCATCATCGAAGTCACGACCTGTGGCCACACGGGCTCCGTCGACCTCAATCAGCATCGAAATGAACGTTTCGGACGCACCGTTGGACATCTGGACCTTCAGGTCCCAGTAGCCGGCCGCCTGGAATGCCATGCGCTCACGCTCTCGCTCCACGACGATCCGGGTTGCCACGCTCTGGACGCGGCCCGCCGACAGGCCCTTGGAGATCATCTTCCAGAGAACCGGTGAGAGTTCGTAGCCGTAGAGGCGATCCAGGATCCTCCGGGTCTCCTGCGCGTCGACAAGCCCCCCGTCTATGTCGCGGGTCTGGCTTAGAGCATCGGTGATCGCCTTGCTGGTGATTTCGTGGAAAACCATGCGGTGCACGGGCACCTTCGGCTTCAGGACCTCGAGAAGGTGCCAGGCGATCGCCTCACCCTCACGATCCTCATCTGTCGCAAGGTAGAGCTGGTCCGCTCCCTTCAGGAGTGACCTGAGCCTCGTTATCTGCTCCTTCTTGTCACGGGACACGATGTAGAGGGG
>Ga0208521_1000016_pt1 | contig 106165 bp, 107 predicted proteins | sample ETNtaG_24_FD_185754 | JGI IMG/M metagenome (GOLD analysis project Ga0208521, IMG submission 185754) | Marine microbial and viral communities from oxygen minimum zone, Eastern Pacific Ocean - ETNP201306SV47 (SPAdes) (version 2) | ecosystem: Environmental > Aquatic > Marine > Oceanic ... | reverse complement strand
AAATTTTATATGATCCTCGTGGTTAGGAAGAATAACCACGCTTTTCCCACCCTGAGAAAAGTATCCTGGATCCAGCCAGTTAGCTGCCGTCTCCGTTAGCCCACCTGAACATGGCGTTTTACTGGTGTGTAGTTAGTGTGTAGTAAACAGGTTATTTTCAATTTGTTCCCTTCCATCATTATCAATAACTTACCATGCTCTAACTACACAGTGTGTAGTGAATTCCTCTCTTATACAACCTATCTTATTCATATTTAGTTTGTTCTTTTAGATTCAAGCTTAAAAAGATCAACAATGCGAAAACTGTGTAATCTGCTAACGTCACACAGATAAGCCCCGGAAGACTGCCGTCTTCAGCTATGCTTGGGTCAATGACTTCAGATGCCCTCACAAAATCTGACTCTGATAATGAGCCATGTGGCTGCAATATCGCGATCCCGCTCTTATCATCGATTTCAACACTTAGCATTTCAATGTCTCCTTAAGCAATCACATAACGCCAGTATTTTGGGCCGGAGCGTGAAACGTGGAGGTCTCAGCGAAGCGACAACATGCGCGAGTTGTATCTGATCGTCATATAACTCTTCTGCACATTTTTCTGAGTTTAAACACCATAAATACCTATCGCAAAGGCCAGATAGACAAGGGGAATAAAGGGCCCGATTTGGAGAACCTTTCGTTGCCACATCTGAAAGCTCTTTTCATCCTTTGCATTGACTCGAGCTAGAACGAAGTAAATACAAATGATATTAACGACAACGGCCAAAAACCCTGCTACGACTTTGACTGCCAGCAATAAGGAAATATTAGGCCAGATCCGGAGGAGAAGGATAGAACCGGTGACCAACACAATTGCGACAATGGGCGCTTCAAAATAAGTGTCAACAATTTTGTGTAACTTAGCAACAAAGCGAAGGTCTTGTGCTGAGCCTTTAGCTGCCTGTAACTCGACTAAGGTTTCTACCACGATCATGCCGGCCCAGAAACTCGCTGCCACTATATGTATGTGCAGTAACATATGGTCAGGTATTTCCAGATATTAATAGTATCCACATAGCTCTTTGAAACTCCCATAGCAGATTCATCAGACTAATATTCAAAGAATCCAACGCTCCAATAAGCGGCGCATCTTTCGCGTCCGGCAACCGATGACAGCGAAATTGATTGGCTTTTTAGTTTTAAAAAAAACGTACTCAACTATCCTTAAACTCCGGTTTACGCTTCTGAAGGAAAGCCGTCATTCCTTCCTGACCTTCCTCATTACCCAAAGTGTTTAACACCGCTTGTCTTTCCATTCGCAGTGACTCTTGCTGAGACATATCAGATCCTTTAATAATAACGGGAATTACGTCCCTCATGGCAATAGGGGGTTGGGCTGCCAACTCCAACCCTAATTCAATGGCTCGATTTTTTTATCTGTCTGTTTTCAACAACCTCATTTACCAAGTCAATTCGATAGATTTCTGGCCCATCAATTTTTTAGATCGCAGGATCATATCCAATGAATGGATTCGGCCAACAATTGCTCAGGTCCATCCCCGCTAATTTGTTGCCATGTTGGTCGGCATGGGCCGCACCTATTAACAGGCCCATCAACAGACCAATTAAGTATTTCATAATAAATTCCTTCCCGTTTATGTTGTGGTTTGTCTATGTTACCGAATGATGGCTACTGCTGCTATGTCTTGAAGCGCCCCTACAGCGACGACACCAGACACTTCCGAGTATCGAATATTCACTAGAGGAGGAGATAAACAGTGCCCGTGGTCCCATATGGGCTGACGACGTGAACTATGCACTGGTTTTTTCTATCTCATGATTAGACAATGAGATCGGTACCAGACTGCGGAGGTCTGCCAGTGGCACCGATACCCGGCGTCTGGCCTCTGCGAAGATTATTATGGCTTCGAGCACTTCCTGATTCCGCAGGTGCCTGGTGACGTATTGTATATAGGATTGAACTTCAAGCGCGTTTGATCCGGGTCAATAATCCGGACATCAGTCCCGGATGGCTAAATTTTACCGGGACCTTTCACTGACTTAAATGCTATGGTTTTTTAAACGAAGGAGAATCTGATCATTGGAGCAATTGCAGGGCATTATCTGTAACCTTGAGCGCTTTGCGACTCACGACGGACCCGGCATTCGGACAACCGTATTTACCAAGGGCTGCCCGTTAAACTGTGTTTGGTGTTCATCACCGCACACAAGAAATCAATCACCGGAAATCCTCTACAGCGAGAATCGCTGTGGAAGGTCTGGTGCCTGCGCAAAAACCTGTCCGGAAGACGCCCTGAAACTGTCCGATGAGGGTTTACAAATTGACAGAGATCTCTGCACTACCTGCGGTGACTGTATTGAGGTGTGCACCAGCAGAGCATTAGAAATAACCGGTGAATCAATGACAGTTGAAGAACTCTTCAGGGAAGTCGATAAGGACAGTTCCTTTTACCGACGATCCAGCGGTGGCGTGACAGTCAGTGGCGGCGAACTTACGATGCAATCAGAGTTTGTGATCGCTTTTTTTAAGAAGTGCAAGGAACAGTACATTCATACTGCCATCGAAACATGCGGATTATCACCATGGTCCCGTCTATCTGAAGTTCTACAATATGTTGATCTTACCTACTTTGATATCAAACACATGGACGACAAGGCACATCGTAAAATTACCGGTGCGTCCAACAGAGAAATCCTCTCTAATGCAAAACGAGTCGCAGAAACTCATGAAATGGTCATCCGCGTTCCTGTGGTCCCTGGCCATAATGATTCTGAAGAGAATATCGTCGCCACCAGTCGATTCGCCGCAGGGCTTGGTAAAGGTTTTCAGGGAATCGAGTTATTACCTTACCACCGCCTCGGCACCACTCGCTACTCACAGCTGGATATGACTTACGAGCTGGATGGATTGGAGTCTCCTGATGATGACCATATGAAATGGCTTAAGGATCTCGTCATGCTCGAGGGAATCCCGGTTGATATTGTTGCCTGACTGTTTCGCTCTCCTTCATCTGCTCTTTGCTTTTAGATAGTTTCGTCAGGTAATCCTCTTAAGTGTCTCTTTCGCTAGTAGTGCCAGCGCTTCCCTGTGCTCCACTCGTTCAGACAGTTTCGCGGCTCCGGCTCCCGCCTTAGTACGCTGCAGAACTACGCGAAAAGAGAAGCATGGGCTCCACACTCGCGATTCTGTCAAGATAGGGCAGTTCGCCGCTGGTTGTTCTCTATGTAAGTGCCATTCGGGTCAGGTCCGAATCAACTGATATTCCTGATTCGAACCCAATCCGCAAAGGACAATTAGCCTTCCTGTATCAGACCATACTTCACGTACGTGGGTCTGATTCGATCTGATAGCAGACCAATCTTGCCAAGGTTGGGGACCATGTATTCATGAACTGTTGATCGCTGCTTTGATCCTCCCTGCAACAATGCCATATCTGCCTGTTCAATCTGGGGTCCAAGAACATCCTTAAGGTCTGCCGGATCAATTCCAGCGTCAGTAAAGGGCTTAGACTGATCGATACCATCTTCATCACCCTGACCCAGCAACATGCCGATCGCGGCGAGACCAAAATCTTCCAAAGCAGCCCTGTCCTCTTCAGACATCGTGGGAATCTCTTTCGCCAGAGAAATGATACCAAAATTGACGTGCCTGGCCTCATCCTGCGCGGTGAGTCTAACGATACTGGCGAGGAGCGGATCCTCTGCCTGAATCATCATGTTATAGAATGTTCCCATGGCTAGACTTTCAACCAATATATTCATCCCAACGCTCTTGGCCTGCCAGGTATCAGCTGCAAGGATGGCATCAAGTACTTTTTTCAGAGCCGGTGCAACCGGGTACTTACCATCCAGCTTATTGAGATAACGGTCAAAGACTTCGACATGCCGTGCCTCGTCCATTACCTGAGTCGCCGCGTAGAGTTTGCCTTCAATCGTCGGGACACTGTCTACCAGTTGACCACAGCACAGAAGCGCGCCCTGCTCGCCATGCAAGAACTGTGATAGCGTCCATCCTGCCATATTGGCCAACAGATCACTTTGTGTCGACTTGCTGAGTTTCCCAAAAAACTCGGTCTGGGCGATGCCTGTCTCCGCTCGGCTGAAAACATCACTGTCCTCTCTCATGCTCTGGTCCCAGTCTATGTCAACAGAAACGTTCCATTGATCACGCTTGGCCAGTTCATAAAGATTATCGAGTTCCGGGGTGTCAGACTCGTAGTCAAATTTCCAGGTTGTTGGACATTTTGTTTCAATTTGTAAATTCATACATTTCTCTTAAGTAAAGGGATACCAAATTCGGTCAAACAAAGTAGCATTTACGGGCGAAAATAGTGATCGCAATAGACTCTGCCCGGCGGAAAAAGGTAAAAATAAGCGGGTGTTTTGATCCAGATCAAATTCTTATCAGAGACAATAAGCGGACAGCTTCAGTTCTCAAATCTATTATACGTAGCGCCTGCTCTTTATATCCCTACGCGCTCAACAACACGGCAATGTTCTCACCGCTATACACCGAATCGATCGCTCTCTGGCAATCATCAAAAGATGTGGTTTCGGTAATCAATGGCGTTGGATCGACCTGTTTCCGGCTAATCATATGGAGCGAATCGACCATGCTGCCACCGAGGATTCCGATGATCTTCAGCTGTTTTACGGTCCACAACATTGGGTTGACTTCCATTGGAGAAACGAATCCGGCGAGTACAATCCGCCCACCGCGTTTGACCATCTGGGCTGACTGATTCAACACCATCCCGTCTCGGACACAGATGAGAACCGAGTCTGGACCACCGTTGGTCAATTTCACAACTTCCGATGTCACATCTGCCTGTTTTGGATTAAGTGCGACATCAACCCCGACCTGCAACGCTTTCTGTAGGCGTGATTCAACCATATCAACGATGATAACCGGTGAAGCACCTGCGACCCTGGCAGACATCGCAGCCAGAAGACCAATTTTCCCTGCACCAAATACCACCGCGGACTGCCCTGGTTTTACGCCAGCACTTGCGGCAGCACCATTACCCGTGCACAAGGGCTCAACAAACACCGCTTCTTCATCACTGACATGATCAGGCACCTTCTGCACACCCGATGGCGTGGAAAGAAAATACTCAGCCATACACCTGTAATTTTCATATCCGGGATTTGGGGATCCGATTCCAGCCGGATCGGGATTGCCCAGAGGCACTGCCCTGTCTCCCACTGACCAGCCTTCTGCACCATCACCCACTTCGACTACTTCGGCAATGAACTCGTGACCTGGGATAGAACCTGGCCGAATATACCCAAAACCCTGGTCGATGTTGTTAAAGGAACCATCCAGGTACTCAAGATCGCTGCCGCAGATACAGGCGTAGATTGTCTTAAGCAGAAGCCAGCCTGGTTCCACCTCCGGTACCGGAATTTCCTTGCAGGTGAGTACACGCTTTTCTCCGGTTGCCACACAGGCTTTCATCAACCTATCCCGCTTGAGCAATCACTATGAAGATGGTTTAAGCATGTTGGCATAACCTGCAATGAACCGTGACAGACTCACATCATCCACTTCGACATTGACAATAGATGGCTTCCCGTTTGCTGCTGCCCGTTTAATTGCTGGCAGGATTTCCTCAGGGTCGGTGACCTTCTCGCCATAGCCACCCCACATCTCCGCCATTTTTTCGTAACCAACCATATGAGGCAGTTCAACGTTACAATGCCCTTCTTTTTCATACTCATGGGGACGGGCATATCTTTCAGCTATGGCGATCATTCCCCAACTTGAATTGTTGGAGATAACACAGACAAGAGGAATGCCCAATCGCGCCGCCGTCTCCAATTCCATCGAATAGAATCCGAAACTGCCATCGCCCGTATACAAGAGAACCGGTTTTCTATTCGCCGCCCAGGTACCGACTGCAACTGCCGGACCTGCACCAATTGTGCCGTTGGGACCTATCGACTGGGACTGGATCTGACCGGGCCTGTAAGCCGTGGTTGCGTCGATCATCCATACCAGTGCCTCCCCACCATCGACGACGACATTCCAGTCCTGACCCTCCTGTTCAACAAACCTGGCAACCTCCCCGGCACATCTGGCCGGATGAGCGGGTGTCTTTGTTTCGCTATATTCCACGGGCAATCCTGCGCTCCCTCCGGGTCTGGGTGCGCCCGTCCAGGGATTATCCGCTTTCGGATTACGTTTTTCTTTGACCGCATTTAGAACCTGCCTGGCTACGGGTCCGGCACCGCCAACAATACCGAGGTCGGCACGGACATTGAAACCTATTTGCCTGGAATCTGTGTGGACCTGAATGATCTTTGTATCGGGTGGAATGTGTGCGCCAGAGCCTATTCTGAAATCAAATTTACAGCCCAGTGAGATGACGACATCAGCACCGCCAATCGCATTGGTATTCAACAGCGTGTTCTCACCCTCATTTCCGAACATTCCGCGACAGGCGATACCAGTAACCCCAACTGGCATTTTCAGATAATCAGACAACTCGGCGACGGCTTCCGCATCAAGTCCCATTGTTGCCCTGGCACCATCATCAATTATCATCGCCGGTCGTTCAGCTCCTGCCAGAAGATCTGCGGCTGCCTCGATCAGATCCCCATCACCGCTTGGAATTGAATGTGCCCGATAGCCTTCCGGAAAGATAACCTTCTCATCATCAACTTTGGCCCCGACCAGGTTGGTTGGTACCTCCAGATAGACCGGACCAGGACTTGAATCCTGTGCATAACGGGCTGCCATGGAGACATATTCCGGGATGCGGTACGTGCTGGTGATTTTTCGAGCCCATTTGGAACATGACTCCATCAGGTTCAAGGTCGACATGTCCTGAAGATCTCCCGCATCACGCTTGTTCATTGCGACAGCGCCACCTATGTGCAGTACCGGGATGCATCCTGCTTCCGCATCCATCATGCCAGCCGGTGTATTCCCAACACCCGGTCCGGCGGTTGTGACCACAGCTGCCATTTTTCCCGAAGCCCGCGTGTAAGCGATTGCTGCAAACATGGCAGCACACTCATGATGCATGTCGATAATCTCGATTCCAGCGTTCCTCATCCCATAGAAAATCGGCATGACGTGTCCACCGCACAAAACAAATGCTTTCTCAATACCTTCATTTGCTAAGGCTCGACCAAAAAGTTCTCCACCATCAACCATTGCCACTGTAGTTCCCCTCGATTTTGACAAAAAAAATTAATTTCGCGCGACGCAACGTCTGTTGAAACGAAGTGGCACGGTAATCAGAACAAAAATTATAGCATGGCCAGTACAGGCTTGATCTGATATGGATAAACGTTTGCAGTGAGTTCATCCGTGCTGATGCACCCGAACTATCTGTACTCCAGATCTTTACATGGGCGAATACAGAGTTATCGTGATACTTTGTGCGGATCAATCCAGGGAAGACCGATACATCAAAATGTTGGGCTGCGATTATGAAGATGGACAGCAACATCGTCGCCAGGGATTAATCACTTTCCCGGCAATTAACACCGACGAAATTGCTGGCATCGAGGTTGAAACAGATCAGCCAGGCATGAGAAAACGGTACTTTATGTGGGATCTGCCGATCCCCACTTTTACTCCTGAACCCGAGGACAAGGCTGATGTCTAGCAACCGAATCGCAACTATTTCCCTGCCAATCTGGCTATCGCTATTGATGGTTGCCGGATGCAGTGAGGAAGTAACAAGTATTGACACTGATCTTCCATCAGAAGTAGCGCCCGATTTTAATCTGACTCTGTTGGAAGGCGGCAACTTCAAGCTGAGTAACCACAAGGGTAAGCCGGTTGTGGTCAATTTCTTTGCCTCCTGGTGCGCTCCCTGCAGTACTGAAAGTCCGGTACTCAACAAGGTCTATCGGAACTATCAGAGTCAGGGTGTCGTGTTTGTTGGTGTGGCGGTTAACGATACTGAGTCCGAGGCACTTAAATTTATTGAAGATAACGGACTCACTTTTCCTGCAGGGCTCGATGCCACTGGCGAAATCAAGGATGCCTTCGGCGTCTATGGTATGCCTACCACCTATTTCATCGACGCTGACAGTCTGATCAGTTATCTTCATCCTGGCATAGTCACTGACAGATTGATGCACCATGAAATCGACAGAATGCTGACTGCCGGAGCAGCCCGTGGAATCTGAGTTTATGCACCATGAAATATCTGGTCACTAAAGAAAACGGGTGAAGTGAGATCAGGGCTGATTGCGCAAGGCACCTATACGATAACTGTCAACCCATGCCAATTCCATTCAATTCTTCAATCAGCCCGGGAAAAGGTATTTTATTCTCCCAATACCCAAGTTATAGTTAAAGCTGATATGCTGCCCGTTCCGCACAAAAGTGAGACGTATGCGGTAAGACAGAATCCTTTAACGTTTTGGTAAACTTGCCGGACTGATCCTGTAATCAGCCAAGACAAACGTGAGAATGGACCTTCAAACAGGGTCCTCAAGCTAGGAGAATTAAATGAAGATCCTGCGGATTGATATGAGCACTCAAACATCAAGTTTTGAAGATCTGCCTGATGACTGGAAGATACTCGGTGGTCGCGGTTTGTCTGCAAAAATCCTGAACAAGGAAGTCCCACCTGATTCTGATCCATTGGGTGCAGAGGCACGCCTGATCCTGGCGAATGGACCCCTGGCTGGTACTAATGCCCCTTCTTTTGGTCGAATGTCAGTTGGCGCAAAAAGTCCATTGACCAAGGGTATTAAGGAAGCCAACGTTGGGGGAATCCTTTCACAACAGCTCGATAAGTTGGGTATAAGAGCAATAGTCGTTCAGGGTGCACCATCAGATGGAAAGATCTATCTGGCAAAAATCAACAAAGATGGTGTTTCCATTGAGGATGCTGAAGCATTCCGGGGCATGGGGACTTATTCGATGTTTCCTGCTATGCGTGAAGAACATGGCAAAAAGCTGGGAATCATCGCTATTGGACCTGTTGGTGAGAATAAGAACAAAGCAGCGAGCGTCGCCCTGTCAGACAAAGATGGTCATCCATCACGACATGCAGCGCGAGGCGGAGTGGGAGCCGTTATGGGTGCCAAGGGCCTCAAGGCAATCCTGGTCGATGACTCAGATGCGGCTATCGTTGCACCAATACAGAGAGACGCGTACTTTGAAGCACTTAAGCCCTGGAACAAGATTCTGGATAACGATCCACAGATAAAAAACGTATTCAGTGCCACGGGGACACCCGGTGTATTGGAACCTTTAAGCGGCATGGGCAGTACACCAATGAAGAACTATTCCGGTGAATCTTTCGAGGGTATCGAAGGTCTTTACGGAACGAATATTCGCGAGGAAGGTGACAAACGTGGTGGCAAAATGGATGCCTGCATGCCTGGTTGTATGGTGAAGTGTTCAGTCGTCCATCACGACAAAGAAGGTGAACATGTTACGTCTGCTCTTGAGTACGAGACACTTGCCCTTATGGGAAGCAACCTGGGTGTTGGTGATGCTGATGACGTTGCTGGTTTTGATCGAAAATGTGATGACCTCGGTGCGGATACCATCGAGATTGGCAGCGCCCTCGGTATAGCTGCCAGTGTCGGGAAATTTGAATGGGGTGATGCCGCAGCAATTGATTCATTACTGGATGAAGTCGGAAAGGGAACCGGCCTTGGTGCAACGATCGCAGATGGCGTTGTAGCGACTGCAGCAGCACTCGGTGTAAACCGCGTACCAGCGTTTAAAGGGCAGGCTATTCCTGCGCACGATCCCCGTGTCGGCAAACCCACCGGTGTGACATACGCAACGAGCCCAATGGGTGCAGACCATACAGCCGGTCTGAAGTATGAACTGGGTGACGAAGGTGCAGTAGAGCACTCACTTCAAGAACAGATCTGGAATGCAGCACTTGATGCCCTCGGTCTGTGCGAATTCGCAGTTCCTGGCGATCGTACCCAGACCATGACATTTGTTAAGGATCTCCTTAATGCCTGCTATGACCTGGAACTCACCGCGGACGACATGGTCAATCTTGGACGTGACACGCTTAGAGACGAAATCGAGTTCAACAAGGGAGCTGAGATCGCTGATTTTGATCCCGTACCTGATTTCGTCCGCAGCGAGGTCCTGCCACCCATGGGACTGGTGTTCGGTGTAGATCAGAAAGATATCACCAAAATCTGGGACAATCTGGACACGGTTGCTGTCCTTTAACAATTGTCCAGAACTTCGTGACAAATCATGATCCGGGGTCTGCAACGCAGATCCCGGATTGCTTGTTCCTGCCTTAAGTCAATACCTGCCGGGTAACCTGCACATCCTATGTTGAAACTCCCGCATGCCTAATCAGGGGAAGTTGTTCTCTGTCCTCTTTCCTGAAACGCCCAGGGATTTCCCTTATCGCAGGACGGTGATCATGGTGCTGCGCGTAATACATATCCTTACAGGGAGTGTCCTTCTGGGTGGCTTTCTATTCGATCAGTCTGCATCTACCCTAACACCCTGGCTATGGGGCGCCGCAATCTCTGGTATGACAATTCTGATAATTGATATGCATGCCAGTTTCGCGATTCTGTTTGAACTCCGTGGCATCGCGGTTCTGACAAAAATCATTCTCCTGTTGCTGATCAATATATTCTTTGAGCAACGTATCCTTCTGATGATGATAATACTGACAATCGGTGTTCTCAGTAGCCACATGTCCAAAAAGTACCGGCATCAGCTGTTTTTCTTTGCCGAGAAGATCGTCTCCGATAAGAGACGTGGTTAACAGGGTTGATCTTGCAGTCTGCAGCCAGTTTATTTTAGAAACTCAGACTGACCTGTGAGTAAACATAGGTTGAATCTCCCTGTCGATTCGAAGTGGGGACATCATCCCTGAATTCATCCGCAAAGAGATGAGCGATCCCAGCTTCGAGTCGAATGTTTCCCGGACGTAAATTCCATCGCCCACGCACTTCAATCTGCTGCCCCAGGTAGGTACCACTGTCACCATCTACATCCTGCAGACCGGTCGTTGCCCAGGTATCTTTGTCAGAAGCCAGCCAATATGCCCGGTGAGAGATGAAACCTGAAAATCCTTTCCCTGGTTTGAGCTGCAATCTAAATCCAAATGTTTTCAGGTTAGTACGTGAAAACGGACCGTATATCCCGGTCGGACCAAAATCAAAACGCCGCGCACCGAAAAGAGATTCAAATCGCTCATTGTCAGAGTCAAGCGGATCACCATCCCCGCTGGCATAATCATATTGTGCTATCAAACGGGGCTGCCATGGTGAATTGAAAGTGTAACCAAGTTCCAGATGCAGGAAGTAGGCGGTGTGATCCAGATCTCCAACAACCGTTGAAGATGAAGATAATCGCGATTCGCCAAACTGAAAGGCAGACTCAATCTGGTGGTCGAACTGAGCCACCTGAGTTGGATGAGTCATGCGGAATCCAATCGTAGCCAGATCCCGATTTCGAGTCACCCGGCCTGGTGAATCGTCTTCATCAATTCCAAAGTAGAAAAACTCACCTCTGTCACCCCAGCTCAGATCAGTCGCATAATGAATGCCCCAGAATTTAACCTCAGTGTCCACTTCATCCAGTTTCCTCTCATTGTCCCTCAAATCCCCCGCAAATGTGGGTAGGCGGTATACAGGTAAGGTATAAAAAACGCGCCACTGATCCCCACCCTCTCCACGCCACTTCCAGTCAGCACCCGAGAATGCGCTGAGAGTATTACGATATCTGCTTCGTGCAACAAAACGACGACTCCCCACATCCATGGTGAAACGACCCAAACGTAAATCAGAGCGACTCCCTTTTGAAAACAGATCCTTATCACGCCACTGAACATACGCCTGAAGTGGTTCAACGCTGTTAACAATTGAAGTATTGACCATGGAACCACTGTCATTCAGTTCGGCTCGTGAATCGATCATTTCACCAACCAACACGAAAGGTCCCCGTCCAAGGGTCGCCTTCATGGTGGTTCGCAGAACCAGAACCTGATCACTGCCGGTTCGCCCAAGGCGAAACTGTGAATCAAGTGATTCATATCGGGTCCGGTGAGTTCCTTCCAGGATCAACCAGTCTGGCGTACCCATGGCCCGATTCAGTTTCCAGGGTTGACTCGATTCAGCTAACGACTCAAACGGAGCTGCCATGAGAACCAGGCAGGTAACCGCTAGCGACGTTACTACTCTGAGTTGCATTCCTAATTACCCATCTTTACCCGGTCATCATCGCAACAGGTCTCAACTACCCGGGTTGCGCAGAAGAAAATTTCCAGACAAATACACGCCCATGTGCAGGAACATGTTGTTATTAGCCGCTGAAATAAAACAGAAAACAAGTTGATGTTGAAGCAATGCCTCGAGATCAACCTCCAACCATTGGTGGAAAGAAGGTCACCTGATCACCATCTGTTAAGGGGTGATCAGTCTTTACCATCGATTGATTCACCGCTATCAGCAGATCTTCATGGTGAAGCATGTTGGACCATTCCTCTTCTCTATCTGCACAAAGAGCTTCGATCAGCGCAGCAACATCAGCTAATTCTGCATGCCAATCAACTTCATCTTTGTCTTTCTTCAGGGTTGTTACGAGACTGCCAAGGTACTTAATTTTAATCACAAATCCAATCCGTTTATCAGGGTTACGACAATTAGGCTAGTCATGTCCAATTGCCACGTAATCATACCCGGAATAACCAATCTCAACATCCCGGCTATTGCAGAAATCTGACCGTTACCAGGTCTCCTTCATCAATTGAGGAGACACCGATAGGCATATAACCCAGACCATCTGCTTCACAAATGGATTCAACATGAGCAGAGCCATGAAATTCACAGGGTAAAACCGCGCCATCCTCTGTCAGTTTGAAGGGAAACCAGTTTTCACGAACCGTGCGCGCACGGCTGCGCGTTTGCGCCATCGGAATACGAAGCCTTCCGGGTCGATAGACATGCCCCATCAGACGATACAAAAATGGCTTGACGAGTAGTTCGAACTGGGTGAAAGCCGCCACCGGACTCCCGGGTAATCCGACACAAAAACACCCGTCGGATACGCCAAACGTTGTTGGTTTACCTGGCTGCACCGCGATTTCCTCGAAAAGAATAGTGACGTTATTAGCTTTCATAATACCCGGCACCAGATCAAGGTCACCCATTGATACACCTCCAGTCAGCAGTACAACATCACTCTCCGACATTGCTTTTTTCAGGGTCGAATCGAGTGATTCCTCGGTATCCCTGGCAATACCGTAATAGTTTGGTATCGCATTGGCGGCCTGTACCTGTGCGATGATCTGGTGACTATTACTGGTTCGTATCTGAGACAGATCCGGCTTCACATCTGGTTCAACAAGTTCATCTCCCGTTGCAACGATACCGACTCGCGGTCTGCGAGTGACATTGGGTAAGACGCATCCTACCGATGCCAGCATGGCCATATGCTGCGAACGAAGCAGAGTGCCTGCAGTCAGAACGACATCACCTGTCTGAATGTCCTCACCTTTTGCACAGAGATTGTCACGCGTCTCCTCCATTGTGAAACGAACTGTACTTTCGCCCAGTTCTTCAGTCTCCTCCACAATTATCACGCAATCGGCACCATCAGGAATCATCCCGCCAGTCATGATTTTGGCACACTCATTGGTTCCAATAGTCTTCGTCGGCACAGCACCGGCTTTCAGAATCTCAACGACCGCGAGGTCATTGGCAATATCCTTTCTCTGACAGGCATATCCGTCCATAGCAGCTTTCCTAAACGGTGGCATATCCATATCCGAATGAACATCCTCGGCAAGTATCCTGTTCAGTGCCTGATCCAATTCCACCCGCTCCGATCCAAGCGTCTGTGCCTGAGTGATCATTAATTCATGTGCTTCACTTTGTGTAATCATTTCTTCCTCTGATCCCGATTATTCTTTTGCCCATCGTATATTCAACCGGCCTGGTCGATATCACTTTGCTATGTACTGCATGTCGGATGAGTCAAGACTCACCCAGACTTCTTTCCCTCTCGCCACTTCCAGCCTTTCCATGGATTCTCTTGAAACCAGAGCAGTTACCTCCACACCAATATCGATGGTCAATTCTGACCCAAGTCGAGCCGGCGCAATATCGATAACTGTGCCCTTAAAGCAGTTTTGGGATCTTGAGTCTTCCCGTGACAGCGACACCTTAATGTCTTCACTGCGAAAAGCCAGATACCCCACCCCTGATGACGCCTCAGTAAGCAACAGAAATGTCATTCCTCCAGTGACGAATCGAGACATTGCACAGTCCCCATCGTAGGACGCTCCATCGCCAGATACATCCAGACAGCCACTGAAACAGTTACGAATACCAATAAAGCGAGCGACAAACTCAGACCTGGGATGATGGAAAACCTCATCAGGTGTTCCAACCTGCGTTACAGTCTTCTGTTCCATAATTGCCACCCGAGAGGCCAGCGCCATCGCTTCTTTATATTCATGAGTAACATGGATGATGGTATGACCTTCGTGATGAAGTGAACGTAAAAGTGCCTGCAGATCCGTTCGCGACTGAGTATCGAGTGACGACAAGGGCTCATCAAGCAGAAGGCAGCGAGGTTCAGTAGCCAAGGTCCGTGCCAGTGCGACTCTTTGTGACTCACCGCCAGAGAGCGTACCCGGGTATCGATGCAGGAGCTCTTTAATACTGACAGTCTCCGCCAAATCTGATACTCGTTTTTCAATCGCTGCAGAATCGATCTTTTTAGGCCTAAGTCCAAAAGCGATGTTCTGTCGCACCGTCATGTGAGGAAACAATGCCTGATCCTGGTAAACCAACCCCATCTGACGGTGTTGAATTCGTTCGCGGGTAATGTCCTCGCCATTCCACAGAATTCTCCCCGTGTCAGGAAGGATCAGACCAGCAAGAAGTTCAAGCAGAACAGTTTTTCCGACACCCGATGCACCGAGCAGAACAAAATAATCACCATCCTCAACATCGAAGGAAACATTGCTGAGAGTAAAATCAGGCAGGTCTACCCCGACATCCTTAACGCACAACATCGCCGGGTTCCTTAGCAAGCAGCCGAATCACAATAAAAAAGACGAGGCATACAGCGATAAACAATATGGCAATCGGTCGCGCGGACTGCAATCCGAACGCACCGAATCTCTCATATATCAGCACAGGCGTTACTATCGGATGATAGGCCACTACAATGACAGCTCCAAACTCACTGAGTCCTCTGGCCCACATCAGAACGAATCCTGACAGAATCGCCCGCCATGCAAGCGGCACCGAGATGAAGAAGAATACACGCGCAGGCGAAGCACCGAGGCTGAGCGCAGCCTTCTCCAACCGCTCAGGAACCGCCGAAAAACCGTTTCGCGCCGCATTGATCAGAAATGGGATACTCACAAATGCCATCGCGATCATGATGCCAGCCGCACCCCCAACGAAGTGAAACCCCATGCTCTCAGCTGCACTGCCTATTGGTGTGTTGCGGGAAACAACACCGAGAATGGCTATTCCAGCCGCGGAATGGGGAATAACAATGGGAATATCAACAAACGCAACAACCAGTCTCTTAAACGGAAAATTCTTTCTGGCAAGAAGATAGGCAAAAGGCACTGACAAGGTACCTAGGATGAGTGTGGCTGCCATCGAGGTCCACAATGTAAGCCAAATGCTCTTTTGAACCTCTGCATCGATTGCTGTTTCAGTCAAATCGGAAAAAGAAGTCTGCAACACCATTCCTAGCAGAGGTGCAATGATAAAAAGCAGCACCAGGCCCCCAAAAAAGGAGAAGAGCAGGTAGAGGGGTTCAATCCTCATTTTGGGTGTCAAAATCGGTGTCATTGTTTTCTTGCAAACTTCTGTAGTTCAGCAGGAATGTTGTCGTATGTATCCGAAAAACTGGGGACCAGCGATGGTTGCCCATTTCGTTCCATAATGGCTATTCCTTTACTGTTTTCAAGAAGGAATTCCACAAATACTACGGCTGCCTCTGGATTTGTTACCTTTGTCGGTATTGTGACCCCATAAACCATTGGTGCACCTGGTTTCGTGATAGTGGACCCTGGCTTTTTCCCCGAGATCTCGACATTTACCGATTCATAGATCCCGGCCATGGCTGGATTCTTCAGGTTGATTTCATCAGGCAAGGTAACCCATTTCAAACCATGCTGGCTCGCAACCGAACGATATATAAAGATGTAGTCAATTTCACCGACTTCGAGTAGAGCAATCAGATCTGTTTCCTTGGGTCGGATATGCCGCCGGTCTTTGTCCAGTATCTGTTTGGACAGCCCCGACTGCCCGTAGTGCTGTTCGGCAAGTTTTGATGTGAGCACGGTTCGGTAACCACAGGGATCCGAATTCGGATCGGCCCGACCATAAGCCACATCATTTTTTTTCAGAATCTCATACCAGTTGTCATTGCTGATTTCCCGGGCATATCTAGAGTGCTCTGTGTAAGCGAGCACCATTTCATTGGCGGCAAACCTGATCGTCCAACTGGCGTGGTCAGGAATAAGAAGTGCATCGATAACGGTATAGTCTGCTGAACCAAACACATCTGCCTCGCGATTCAGATCGGAGATCTTTCTGGCAGATGCACGACTTCCGGCAGCCTCAAGTGTCACTCGCACCCCCGGGTACTCCTTTTTGAACGCTCTGGCGACTTCCTTGAATGGCACGGACAGGCTTCCTGCATGGAAAACCATTAGATCTCCGGAAATATCTGCACGACTATGCGGTACAAAGATCATCAGAATGACCAGGTTCATCAGGCCGAATCCTTTACAAACTTCTTTCAGCTTCATGTTCTTTTTATAACCCGTCGAACAGACAATGATATCAAATCGCGAACCCTACCAAGACCCGTTTAAGATGTCACCTTGGCGAGCAGCCAGCCTCCGTAATCATTATTAACGCGAGTACTTTTCCTTAATCTTTTTCAGCAGAGATATATCCGAAGTAGCAAGCACAGTGGAAGATAGAAGTGGCAGCTTCTCCCTGTCTTTGAATTGCTCCGGCGGGACACCCATCCTTCTCCCCATGAGAATGTCACGGTATGAATTACACCCCAATGTCGGTGATCGATAGCTTACCGCGTAGATTGAGGGGAATAGAATAGTGGTTGTACGGGTCACTGCGGCAAAAGCCAGTCGATGTTACTCCCCCTCAACAACCTCATAATGGCGCACAATTTGAGTAAACACATCGACAATTTCATCAGGTACATGGGGCATTGCAAATCGGGCAAAATGTCGTGCTTTCGGATCGATCAAAAATAGTGAGGAATTGTGACTTACCGGATAATTTTCATCGGAATTTTCAGGATCTATGTAGTAAAGGACACCAAGCTGCCTCGTAAAATTATCCAGTTGCGGTTTGGTTCCACTTAACCCTTTAAAACGCGGATCAAACTGGAGAACATACTGTTTTAGAATCTCGGGAGTATCCCTTGCCTCGTCAACTGATATAAAAATCCCCTGAATATTCGACATGGGCCGGGACCTGGCCTCAAGTTTCCTGAAGACCGTCGCCAGATTTGCCATTGTAACCGGGCAGACATCAGGACAGTTTGTATAGCCAAAGAAGATGAAAGACCACTTTCCTTCCAGACGACTAATACCGAACTCCTCCCCGTCGAAGCCCAGCAGGGTGAATGGGGTCATCTCTATCGGTTCCTGGAGTACATATTCCACCAGGGATTCCGGAATCCGATGTACCTCAACTGCATCCCTCATCCTTAAGCCGTACAAGGCACCAACGGCGAGCACAACGACCACCAGACTGACCAATGCCAGATTGTTGAGAACAATTCCTGAAACGCCTGCTGGCCCCTTCACGTTGCCTTCTAATTATCATCAGTCGAACGCTCATTCTTGCATCACAGCAATCTCGGAACAACTTGGCTTTTTGCCTGATAATCGGATGAATCTGCCAAGTACCGGAATTTTCGGGGATTAGGCCAATAATGGCGGTTAGTTACTCCAGATGTATATTGGCAATATTTGATAACAAACAAGAATAATGGGGTGAAGATGCGGTTTTTTACAGTCGATATTCTTTAACCTAGGCACATTCGATGGTGATGCTGGTGATTTTGTCATCCGGCGTGCAGGACGTGATCGCAGAAGAAGGTATGTTATCTGATAGATATTCAATGGATGTAGACCCGGAAGCAGAGGCAAGACTGGGTGGTGATACTTATAATGAAGTCATGTCTTTCTTCTGCCAGGCTGAACTTGCCAGTGAGAGCTAGAACATTGACTCCCTGATGAATCTCTACTCGAAAAATTACACTGATGGCACTCACAACAAAGATTCAGCATGGGATGGGAGATCTGGACCAGAATTTTCGCGACCGTTAAGTTCATGGCAACACACCACAACATGAAACTTGTCAAAGTCACCGATAAGAAAAACGTTGGGGTTTTCAGATGCCGTGGGCTGCTGCTTGGTATGCCAAACCTAGAGGAAGGTGTGACCGCCATCGCAGCAGAATCACGTTCTGGCTCTTGCAGACGGAGACTGGGAGCTTCTGGGAACTTACGGACGAGTACGCAAAAGATCATGGCTCGACAAACCTATATATCCGCTTTTCTAATTATTGGAGATTAAGAGATACGATTTTCTCAAGGCCACGACGGACGTTTTCTCGCGCCGCGCCTTCTGCAGCGACCCGAACCCGGTTTGCGCCGATAAGTCCACCCTCGAACATACCTCCCGTGAAGGTTGACTGAACCTTCTCATGCAATAGCTGTTCCCCATCTGTTGAACGAGAAAGTGCCCACACTACATTCATATCGACAGTCATGTTGAAACTGAACGACGGCGCTTCAACTCTGATGATTCTTATGTCCAGTGAATAGGGTTTGCCATCACTATCATCAATATTCAGAAAAACATCACTGGCCACAATCGCATCAACGACTGATCGCTCAAAATACTCTGCCTGGATTCCAGCAGATGCGCCTCTCACAGACAAAGCAAAGGGTATGGGGTGCTCATTCTGTGAATTTTGAAACTCCGGACTCATGACTTCTTTTGAGGACGTCATTGAACTTAACATCAATACGTTGCATACAATGACAATCACCCTTAGCGGTCTAGGTACGCTTCGATAATCGAACTGAATCATGGGGTGTCTCCAAATAACTCATTTTTACACACTTCTGACTATATATCCCCGGCAGCTGCAGTGCTTTTCGAAGCGATGCGCCAGCATAAAAGGTATTCCATGAACTAAAAAAAGAGGCCCTGTAGACGACTATTCAACTCAGTTGAATAGTCGCCACAAGGCCTGCCGGAAAGCTCAGTCCTTTAGAAGGACCTTAGAAGTTTTATTAACCTCCCCGGGAAGGATCAGTCTGTGCGGACCAATCTTTGTCATATACAGTCCACTCGCCTTCTTCAACATCTTCTTCTTTGAGACGAAGCTTGTTGCCTCTGGAAAGTATGAACCACATCATCGGCAGCAGACCGCCCCAGATGAACACCAGACCACCAAGAGCGCGAGCTGATGTCAGGTAGACGAATACTGGACCCGTTACAATTTCCTGTGATCTTGCCATCCAGGTACCTTCAGCGAACGCCACATACGTCTGGTACAGACCGACCCAGAACAGATCCATGAACATCATCATTGCGAGCCCGATATTCATCGACCAGAACGCAGTCTTGACCAGCTTCGCATTCCAGGCTGTCCTGGTGAATAAATGCTGACAGCAGAACAACATACCACCCAGAGCGATGTTACCTTTTACACCGAACATGGCCGCATGAGCGTGGTTACCGGTCAGGTAAGTTGCATGCTCATAGTAGTTGACGATTGGCAGGTTGATGAGTGAACCGAATACACCTGCGCCAAATATGTTCCAGAAGTTAACTCCAAGGATAAACAACCAGACACCTTCCATAACGAATGTCTGTTTTCCTTCGACTCGATTCTTCTCAGCACTGTTTCCTTCCTGCCTCATCTGCCATGCATCCAAAGTCAGCAGCAGCAAAGGCAGTACCTGAAGGGTCGAGAAGACGCTACCGAGAGCAATGATCCCGGTCGGCTTGGCGATCCAGTAGAAGTTGTGAGAGATACCAATGGTTGCAGTGATAAGGAACAACATCACGGCAAGATAGATGACCCTCTCTGCCATTAACCGCGTAATCAGACCCATTTGTACCAGCATGTAGCCGATGATGACGGTTGTGAACACCTCAAAGGTTACCTCAACCCACATGTGTACGACCATCCAGCGCCAGTAGTCCGAGATGGCAAAGTTCATTTCAGGTTGAATCATCAGTCCAAAGAACAGGAATGCCACCATTATGCCACTACCGTATAGCAACCATGATGGAACAGACCACATATTTTTCGTCGTTAACCAGGGTTTTACTCCACGGTAGATAATCAAAATCCACAAGGCAAATGACGTGAGCAGCGTGAATTGGAAGAATCGACCAAGTTCCATGAACTCCCAACCCTGACTACCAAACCAGTAAGCCATGCTGCCAGTAATAACGCCCGTCTGACCCAGGTAAATCCCGAATATTGCACCGGCCCCTGTGATCACACAGAGGGCAAACAGCAGATCAATCAATCCCTTCTGCCCGGGTGGAACTTTTGAGATTCTGGGGAGGAAAAAGATTGTGTAACCAACCCAGCACATAAAGAACCAGTAGATCTGAAGCAGAGTGTGGTAGCTTCTGGCAACTGTAAACGGAATCAACTCATTTAGATCCATACCAAATGGTCTGACGAAGTCCGTTGCTATGATAATGCCTGCAAGAATCTGAACGCCGAACACGATGATCGCCAGCATAAAGAATTTGTAGGTGGCTCTTTGAGTGGGACGAACATACTCATTCTCAAGGTCGTAGGTAGTCAGCGATTGTTGACCATTTCCGTTATCGTCACCACCTTCGAATACATCAACAGGCTGCTCTTTCATCTGACCGTAAACGTACAGCACCGCGCCAATACCAAAAATCAATGCAAAGATAGAAAACACACTCCACATAAAGGTAGCATCAGTTGGCGTATTACCAGCATCTTTGTCTCCCGGCCAGTTGTGGGTATAGCTGTAATTCTCACCAGGTCGATTGCTAGACGAAACCCACCCACCCCAGAAGAAGAATGCTGTCAGATCACGGAGTTGGTCTGGTTCTGAAATATAACCCGCTGGACTGAATGCCTCTTCGTAGCTCGCGTCTGTAAACATACGTGTGTAATGTTTATTTAACTCTTCGAACGCATATATCTCGGCATCGTTAATACCAATAAATCCAGATTCTTCATCATAGGTATTGGCGTGCAGCTCTCGAATCACTCTCGCAGCAATTGCATCTTTGTCGTACTGGGGTAAAGTGTCGTACTGGGATGTGCTTCCACCCAACTCTTGAGCATAGAATTCTCGCATGCTCATTGCGGTTCGATGCAGTGCATCGGCGGTAAAGTCGGGACCGCGTTCGCCACCGTCACCCCAGAAGGAGCCCCAGCTCATCAAACCCCTTAAGTGGAATACTTCCTCACCTCCCTTGATAGCCTCACGCGATATCACTATATCGCCATTTGCAGCTTTGAAATTTTCAAGGGGCGGTGATCCCGTATAAGTCGCACCACCGAGGTAAATCAACCCGGCGATGCTGATCGCGGACACAAGCGCAAAAAGCGCCGCCCAGTTCTTTTTGTTCATCAATGTGATTGCCAAATTCTGGCTCATTTCCTTTTCCTCTTGTCGTCGTGACAACTTCTCAGCTCAACCTCGATACAGCACGGTTAAGCTTGGCCTAATAACACACAGAGATTTTACTAGGAACTCAACCCCTTCCGCGTCCGTCATATGACCTACAAAGCAAAATTATTTGAAAAAAGCCAAAAACGTAAAAAACGTAAATAAAACAATAATCTAAGGAGTTATAGGGTGGAAATGTGCCTCAGGAACCTGGCAGAACCTGGTAGATACGTGAGGAAACCTATTCGAGATAGCCGCGTCGGAATCCTTCAGCCACAATCGCTGCACGTGTATTAGCTGAAAACTTGTTGCGCATTCTTTCGACATGCGTCCGTACCGTGGATTCGTTCAATCCCAGCTGGCACGCTGCGGTGGCAGTGGTTTCACCTTTAGCCAGCAGACGGAGAATCTCCCGTTCTCGCGGGGTAAGGGAGTGCATCATTGCTGGTGTCTTCCCTTCATCCGAACGAAGCATACAGATGACAATTCCATTCGCTGGAACGCAGGAAAGGTGGTTGTGCTTACCATTTATCGTGAATTGTGTCTGTTGAGAACAGTCCATCCCTTCTTCCAGCAGCTCCATGACACAACCATCACGACATGGTATCTTTTCCTCGTCATCCTTGAGCTGACCAACGAAATCCCAGCAGTACTTTCCCGTACCGGGTCCAAGCATTCGTCGCGCAGGTCTGTTCTCGGCAAGAACCCTGCCGTCCCCTCCGGCAACAACTATTGGACTGGTATCATCGAACTTCATAGCTAAACCATAAGCCTGATATTAATTGATCCCTGGCTTGCACAAACTCGTGGCAAATAGCACAGCAAATCCATCAATATCTGACACGTAACGCCAATACTATGCCCTTTCGTAACATAATAATTGCTTCAGATCAAGAAAATGAAAAACAGGATACATTTTGCAGCATAAAAGCTCTTCTATTGGCGATTGCCAGCCACTTTCTATGTCGCACAACCTATGTCGCACAACATCAATTCAAAGAGGATCTGGGCGCAGATCCGCACTATAGATAATTAAATATATTACCTGCGCTGTAAACCTGTCCCTGAGCCCTGCTCAGGCAGTCATTTCGACCGGAAATCACTAATCGATGTCCATTCGTCATTCGAATTTCTTGAATTGAATTTCGTCACAAAACTACTTTCAGCAACCTTAAGTCATCGGTACGTGAATTGATTTTGACAGCACAGTAAGGATGACTCTATTCTGCCTGAACCTAAACCAGAGGATCAAAAACGTGGCACCGGCAGATGCAGATGTAGAGAGATCAAACTTGTGAAGAGCGGATTCCTCTCATGGTTGAAGTCTAAATCACAAAGCGCTCGTGCTGACGGTCCTTTTGAATTGCACTACAAAGATGGGCAACTAGAATGCAGGGGTACTTACAAAGATCGTCAGATTGATGGACCATTTGAGGCATTTTTTAAAAATGGCCAGTTGAAATCAAAGGGGAATTTCGAAAACGGACTGGAAAAAGGTCCCTGGGAAGGGTTCACCGAATCTGGTCAGCTGAAATTCAGGGGAAATTATTGGGCAGGCAAATTGGATGGTCCTCAGGAATGGTTCCACAAGAACAACAAGCTCAGGGAGAAACAAACCTATCGAGACGGTTTAAAGCACGGTCCCTGGGAATTCTACTATGAAAATGGCACTCTAAAATCCAAAGGCGTTTACGTTGACGGATATCGCAACGGTCCTTTTGAAGTTTTCTATTTAGATGCTCAGCCGAGATCAAAGGGAACTCACAAGAACGATAGAAGACATGGCGACTACAAATCGTATTATGAAAACGGTCAGATAGAATCTAGCGGGACCATCAATGAAGGTAAGAAAGAGGGTCGCTGGGAGAACTACTACAAAAACGGTCAACTGGCACAACGAGGCACCTATGAGAATGACAAGCTGGTTGGGTTACATGAGTGCTTCCATGAAAACGGTCAATTAGAATTAGCTGGTGAATATGAGAACGGTAAACAGGATGGACCTTTTAAGAAATACTCAGAAAGTGGTCAGTTACTGGTGATAGAAAACTATACAAGAGGCTGGCAGGATGGACCCTATGAATCCTATTACGAGTCCGGGCAACTAAACACCAAGGGGTTTTTCAGCAAGGGTTCACTGGATGGCCCTTTCGAGAAGTATACCGAAGATGGCAAATTGAAGGAAAAGGGATCCTACAAGAAAGGAACCCGTCAATAGATTCCACCGAGAGAGGACAAAGGAAACAGGGAAAATAAAATGCTGCGAACCGTTCTTGATCATCTTAAGACTGTTATAGAGTCATTCCAGAGCCTGCCGGATGGACCGTGCGAGCAGTATCACGATAACGGCCAACTTAAATGTCAGGGGAACTACGAGGGAGGCCGTGAAGAAGGTCCATGGAAAATGTACCACAGGAACGGTCAACTTGAATTCAATGGCACCTACAGGAACGGACGGCGAGATGGTCCCTGGCAGATGTACCACGAGAATGGACGGGTAAGAGTTAAAGGTGCGTCGATCGCCGGGAAACCACATGGTGTTTTCGAACGCTACCACGAGAATGGGAAACTGGCGCAAAGATCTGTCTTCGTTCATGGCGAGCTGGATGGCCCATTTGAGAAATTTCATGAGAATGGCCAACCAAAGTCGAATGGTAATTACAGAAATGACTATATGATTGGTCTCTGGAATGTCTACTACAAAAATGGCCAGTTAAAGAAGGCCGGCGCTTACGTGGCAGGTGAGAAGGACGGTCGCTGGGAGTTTTACCACGAGAGTGGAGAACTTGGCGAAATCAGGAATTTCAAAGACGGTGAGATTCTAAGCTACAGGCAGGCTTCATCAGGCTGATATCCCGCTTCAACTCACCCCATTCATCGTTCCAGAAGTTTCAGTTTGTCCGGAACGCCTTCCCACTCCTCAGAGTCTGGTGGCGGGGACTTTTTCTGAGAGATTTTTGGCCATTGAATGCACAACTCGGCGTTCAGTCGAATAAACTCCTGTTGGTCTGCAGGAACATGTCTTCTCTCCATGATCGCATTGACAGGGCATACCGCGGCACAAATGCCGCAGTCAATACAATCCTGCGGTGCGATAGCGAGGAAATTGGGTCCTTCATAAAAACAGTCCACCGGACACACGCCTGCACAGGTCGTGTGCTTGCAGTTAATGCAGTTCTCCATAACAACAAAAGCCATTAATCTACTCGTACGCCTTGTTAGGGCTCTCTCATGGAGTTGCTGTCATCAATGAAGAATTTTCTCGTTTTTTCCACCAAATGCGCAAAAAAGATCAGAATCAGCAGCACCGCTGTCAGCATATGCAACTGGTGGAAAATACCATGCCAAGCTTCGTTGGGAGCGGCAATCGCAGAGTAGTTAATAAAGCCGAAAGCGAGTACTTCATAGTCGATGAAAATCGACTGCAGGAACCCTAAAACCGGTTGCAGCAAAAGCAAGGGATAGAAGGTCCATTGCAAGAGCTGGAATGGCTTCTTATACCACCCGACAGGTGCGTAAAGGTTGTGAGATTTGCGCCACCACCATCTACAGGCCATCAAAATGAAAACTGTTGTTCCCAACGCCGAATGGATCATCATGATGAACTGCTTATCTTCGAGCTCAAATGTTTCAGTCCGCCACCCGGACATCAACATGAGCAGAACAATGAGAGCAACAAGCCAATGCAACAATTTGGCTATGTTGTACTGTGATTTTTTATTTAAGGGAGACATTGTCCTTCTTCTGCTATTCAGGTTGATCTCAGCCGGACGCACACTTGCAGGCACCAACCATATCAGAATTACATCATCTTCAAAACTCTGCCTCTCAATTCCGAGAGGATACTTGAGGCTATCTTTCCCGCACTAACCAACCACCATCAACTCTGTTCCTGAAGAAGTAAAGGAATGTTGTTTTCGGTTCTGACTCTACGCCGTCAACTGTAGTTTCGAACAGACAGCCGATGGGGTAGACCAGAGTCTTGTCAGGAATTCCTCTTGTGTTCTTGCTTTCACCAACACCCTTCCGATTGATCTCAAGTATATTCACTTCCAAATCTTTAGCTGACAATCCTCGACTTTCCCGACCCTCAGCCACGATAGTCCCAGTGATATTCTCCTCGCACAGGTTGCGGACAATATCTTCTGGTGGTTCGTGCCTGCCACATGAAAATAAACTGACAGACAGAAACAATACTGCTGTAACTGAAAAAAACCGTCTCATGACCTTATCCTGACCTTATCCCTTGAGCTGGTACCCGGGGTCGATTGAGTCTATCCCAATGAATTCGCACTTTCATTGTACTTGCATGGTACTTGTATTGTACTTGCTGAATCCGATCAGTTCACTAGCCAGCTAATCGAGACCACTTGAGTGTTCTAGGCATATTTGTTACAAGAGCCATCAAAATCGGCGTCAAATCTCATGATGGAAGAATACGACTGGTTGTTCCATGAACATTCAATACAAGAGGAGATGCTTGAGGACTGTAATGAGGCAGCCAATCTTCTCTTGTGGGATGAGTGCAAGGAAACGTTTAACATCATGATAACGATGATGAAGACTCATATGGCATTGGAAGAAGAGGTCATCTATCCAGCCTATGAACGACATCCCGATCTGCCCCAGGATCCGGTCAAAGCACTACGATTAGAGCATGACCACCTGGTGCAGCGATTCTCTGACCTATACCAGATACTAAAAAAAAGAAATTCAGAACATCTGGTCAGCGCAATCAAGTTAGCAATCTTGGATCTGAATCACCACCATGACAAGGAAGAAGATTTCTTCCCGCCCATGGCTGGACACCTCTTGCTTCCTTGAAGTTAATCGATAATTGATTCAAATAGCTTTACAGGAATAACAATTGATGTAGGCTCTCGGCTTTGTTTTTTTGGAGTAGAAAATGAGTACCATTTCAGATTACATGACAAAGACACATGCGTTATGTGACGAACTATTTACCAACGCCGAAAACCTGGCCACAGAATCAAACTGGACTGAACTCAATTCCGCGTTTCAGGATTTTGTAACAGAAACCGGAAAGCACTTCAGTAAAGAGGAAGATATTCTGTTTCCAAACGTTGAACGGGTCATGGGCTCATCCGGCGGACCAACCCAGGTGATGAGAATGGAGCACCAACAGATGCGAGAACTGATTGCCCTCCTGTCACACGCGGTTACCCAGAAAGATCAGAGTGAATTCCTGGGTGAAGCCGAGACCCTCCTGGTCCTGATGCAGCAACATAATATGAAAGAAGAGCAGATTCTCTACCCCATGATCGATCGGGTCATCGGCCAGGAGTCAGAATCTTTTATCCGTGATATGGAGCAAATTTGACAGAAGGCTTTTTTGACTATCTGGATGTGAGCGAATTTCCCGCACCAGAACCACTACAGATGGCTTTGGAAGCTGGAGAGCAACTGACTCCGGGCAAATTCCTGCATCTTCATCATCGACGTTATCCACGACTGTTATTCGGACATCTGGAGAGGAGGGGATTCGAATATGACACCCGTTGCGGCCCTTTCGATAGCTGTAAGGTGTTTATCTGGCGAAAAGAAGACAACCAGGCTTACCAGCAGGTACTCATTGCAGCTGCTGACTACCCTGGCTGGCCAGAGTAGCCAGCGGCACAAATGAACAATTCTGCACTCTCTCTGGAACAGACCCCGCCTTTGGCTGTCCCTCTTTTATTCATGCTAACCGCTCCTCTTTTTCCTGTGTTGGCATCAATGGTTGCCATGGCCTATCCAGAATCCCTTTACAATCGATGGGATCCTGCAATGCTCACAATCACGCATCTGCTTACCCTGGGGTTCATCACAATGGTGATGGTAGGGGCTCTGCAACAGCTCTTTCCTGTACTGGTCGGTGTCAGGCTCGAGAATCCTCTGCTTTTCAGCAGAGTGATCTACGCCAGCCTGATGACAGGCACACTGATCTTGTGCAGCGGTTTTCTCCTTCTGACACCTGTACTCACAGGGGCTGGTGCGCTGCTGCTCGGAGGCTCGTTGCTGTGGCTCATCATCAAATTAATGTCATCTCTGATTCGATCCGACGCAACCGGGCATGTTACCGTTGGTATGAGATTGGCTCTACTGTCCTTTCTGCTAACAGTATCATTCGGGCTGTATCTGACAGCAGGATACACACTACCTCAAGTCCCGCTACAGCGATCACTGACATCCCTGCATATCCGCTGGGGATTGTTCGGATGGATCGGACTGTTGATCTTTACAGTTTCCTATCAGGTTGTACCCATGTTCCAGGTGACCCCGAAATATCCCGACAAAATGATCAGGTGGCTTGCAATAACCATGTTTTCGAGTCTTGTCCTGATCACCATCATCAGGTTGACGGGGCTTCTCCCTCACAACCTCGACTCAGGAATCGTATTTGCCTGCGAATGCTTGATGCTCAGCGGATTCACTCTGTTCGCACTGGTCACACTAAGGCTACAGCAACAACGGCGCAGAAAGGTCGCTGATGTCACCATGGATTTCTGGCGATTCGGTTTGTCCTGCCTTCTTCTCGCACTGCTGATGTTAGCGTTAGCGAATGCGGCGCAGATCTCAATCGGCGACACGGATCTTGTTGTTGGTGCGCTGTTGATTGTCGGGTTTGCCATGTCCTTGATTACAGGCATGCTCTATAAGATCATCCCTTTTCTGGTCTGGCTGCACCTTACTAATACGATCGATATCAGCGCCCGGTGGCAGATGAGAATTCCCAACATGAAAAAAATCGTGCCCGACAAACATGCTCGCAATCAATGGCGGCTTCATCTTCTCGCTGTATGCCTGATCATGCTATCGTTGATGATCAGTTCATTGATGATCAGTTCATTAGTATTTGCTGCTTCAGCTGCCTTCATGCTGTCAAACCTGTACCTTGCATTCAATCTGATTCGAGGCGCAGCGGTATACCAACGATTTGTACGTCAGTTCAACCTGGCTGAAACGGACTAGCAGATCAAATCCAGCACCATCGTTGTCTTGGAAAGTGTTAAAGTTGCTCTTGTTCAAATTACGAGTGCAGACATGGATGACTCGGTTCAAATCTCACTAGCAGTCCGGATCAAATCAGAACAATCGGCGAGTTTTCAAAATGCTTAAATATTACGTTGCTCTTTTTGTGGTGGTCGGGGCTGTCTTTCTCTTCATCTTCCTACAGGATCCCTGCAACGAACAATTCAGGTCGGACTTCTCTGACAAGTACCCGGACTACACGATTCTTGACTTTGGTGGTGAAGGGGACACTGGAAAAGTTTTCTGTCATGTTTTTTACCAGAGACCTGAGAACCAACAGATATTTGAGGACATTTGGGTGTATGAAAATTCTGACTTCGGCTGGCGGTTTTCCGGGATTAAGGAGACCCGCAAGAGAGACGAGATTTCCCGGGATTTTTAGATTCCTCTGGTAGGGCCCCCGACAGGTTCTCGGGATTACGCACCATATTAGCGAAGTGCTCCAGACGATGGTATAAGAGGCAGGTGTCAAACGGTAGAAGCTGGCAAACCGCAAGATCAATCCCTTTATCGGACATGTCTGCTCAAAAAATGGTCAATTTTGACCAGGAGAATAAGAATGAAAATGCTACTCAAGATACTCGGTGGATTCGTATTGTTATTGGTGTTCATTGTTGTCGGTGTTGTCATGGGCGCACGATTCAGTGACGGTCCGCCTTTTGCCATGGTCGCAGGTGGTGCATTTACCACGGGTGAACTTCATACCGGTCCCGAACCAGACTGGTCTTTTGTCCACGACATCCAGGAGGTTCAATTTCAACTTCTCAACCCTGAAAGATCCAGGATTACCTGGATAGTGGAAGTTGATGGTCGAATCTTCATCCCCAGTGGTTACATGACCACAACCTGGGGCAAGCTCTGGAAACAATGGCCGATAGAAGCTGAGAAGGATGGCCGAACAATTCTCAGGATTAACGGGAAATTATATGAACGCAACCTTGTTCGTCTGAAAGATGGTCCTCTGGTGGCGCCAGTGATAGCGGAGATTTCTCGGAAATATGCCGGTGGTTCAGAGTTTCCAAATGATGTGGTCACTTCAGGTTATCTATGGGTTTTTGAACTGCAACCTCGCAGCTAGTCAACAGTAATACCGAGATAGCATTCGGTACGCAATTTAACTCATTTCGCTCTGATACGATGCTGGATGTCAATCGATTGAATCAGACATCATCGCTCAAAAGGTAAGGACAATAGCGAATCAATATCAAGGGGGCTGCATGTACCGATATCTTCATACACTGTTTCTCTTTTTCCTCTCGGCAACCCTGAACGCTGACCCGGGGAAAGATTGGCCAGCCTACGGGGGAGCACCTGGCGGCGGGCACTATTCGACAGCGACACAAATCAACAAGAAAAATGTTTCGGATCTGGAACTGGCGTGGACTCACCGCTCAGGAGATTTTATTGCTGGTACTCAGAATATCGAGAATGAGATTACTGAAAAGAGCATGCGATCACGACCGACATCATTTATGAATACACCCATCATGGTCCAGGATACTCTCTACTACTGCACCCCCTTCAATCGGGTCTTTGCACTCGATCCAGGCACCGGCGAAGAACGATGGTCATTTGATCCAAAGGTCGATATGGGAAAAGAGCTTCTTTCTAATTGTCGTGCCGTCAGCAGCTGGCTTGATCCTGAACAGACCGGCGCAGCTTGCCAGCATCGGATTCTGCTTGGCACTCTTGACGCGCGTATTATTGCTTTGGATGGTGCCACAGGGAAACCCTGTGAGGATTTCGGCAACAAAGGTCAGGTCGATCTTGCCGAAGGACTAACCGAACATATCGGATTCGAATACAGCGTAACCAGCGCTCCGGCAATTATTGGCGACCTCTTAGTCACAGGTGCATTTGTTCTGGACAGCAACCGACCCGATGTACCCTCAGGTGTTGTTCGAGCTTACAACATCAGAACAGGAGAATTCCTCTGGGGCTGGAATCCAGTCCATCCTAATCGTCCGCAGACTGATACGGATGGTAATTATGTCGCCGGATCAACAAACGTCTGGTCCACAATTTCGGTAGATACTGATCGGGGTCTCGTGATCGTACCAACCGGCAATTCGTCACCTGACTATTATGGTGGCGACCGGGATGGTCACCTCGACTATTACTCAAGTTCTGTCGTCGCATTAAGTGCCGAAACCGGTGAAGTAGTGTGGCACTACCAGACAGTACACCATGATATCTGGGACTATGATGTTCCAGCCCAACCAACGTTTGTCGACCTGACTATTGATGGCACGACACGTCCTGCTGTGGTTCAGGTGACAAAGATGGGAATGACATTCGTATTAGACCGTGAAACCGGTGTACCTCTGCACCCTGTCGAGGAGAGACCTGTCCCACAGACAAATGCTGTACCCGGTGAATACTTGAGCCCGACCCAGCCTTTTCCCCTGAAACCTGAACCTCTCCATCAATTAGGTATGACAGCCGACGATGCATGGGGCATTACTTTTTGGGATGAAGGAAGCTGCCGCGAAAGACTCGAATCCATCACGACAGGTCCAATATATACACCACCCAGCCTTAAAGGTACTGTCTTCTTCCCTTCTCCGCTTGGCGGGCACAACTGGGGTGCACCTGCGATTGACCTCGATCGCAAAATCATGATTACGAATACAAAACACCTCCCGATTGAAATGAAACTGGCCAGGCGAGAAGACTGTCCAGCGGGGCTTCCTTTTCCACAAAACGGATCACCCTACTGCGTCATCACGGCGCCGATACTTTCGTCTTTGGGAGCACCGTGCTCAAAACCACCCTGGGCTACCCTCGATGCTATTGATTTAACCTCAGGGGATATACTGTGGCGCGTTCCTCTGGGTACTCTTGAAAAGATGGTGCCCTGGCCATTCTATCTTTTTGTTGATGGTGGTATGGAAATGGGTGGTCCAATTGTCACCAGGAGTGGATTGATATTTATCGCTGCCACTTCGGATGCCTACATTCGCGCATTCGATATCGATAATGGCGGGGAACTCTGGAAAGCAGAATTACCCACGTCAGGCAACGCCGTCCCAATGACCTATTCCTACAAGGGCAGTCAATATGTTGTGATTGCTGCGGGCGGGCATTTCACATCACCATTACCCTCAGGGGATCACGTCCTCGCATTCAAATTACCGAACTGAATGTCATTCCCTGGCTAATATTTCAAAACGTTCTATTTAAGATAATGATCGCTCATCCGCCTTGTGACCTGGACTATCAGGCAATCACAAGGCCTTCAATAATCTGATACGAATGTCACCTGCCTGAACCTTATTCACATGACTCCACAGCAGATCTGATTTCGCTGCTGCACTGCTTCCTTTGGCCGATAATGAGCAGACAACCGATACCAGCGCCCTGTCTACATCTCTACTAAAACCCGGGCATATTACCGGAAGAACCGTACGACGCACCGGATAACGAATACTGTCTGATGCCAGCCTAGCTTCTCTGGGTAGTTAACTCATCAGCATCGTTATCAGGGTTCTGAGTAGGGTTCTGATTGGAATTCTGATTGCCTTTTTCTTCACTAAAGGAATATGCGTTCATGAAATCAAGTCTGGTGTCCTTAATTTCTTCATCCAGTACTTGAAGCGCCTGCTTGTCTTTCTCAAAGTCTGTCAGGATAGTTTCATTACGCAATTGTGTCTTGATCTCTTCGACACCAATTTCGTTCTCTAATTCTGACTTGAGTTCGTTGGCCAGCTTTTTTATCCGAGCCACCCACCTGGCAAATACGCGGATGGTCTCCGGGAGCTGTTTTGGACCAATCACCAATAGCGCAGCAGACATCACCAACAATATTTCAGTGAATCCTATATCAAACATGTTCCCGTCTGGGGATCATTCAGTGATCTCCGCTCTCAACGGCATCTTCTTTGTTTGCGCCACTTCCATGATGTTGCTCATGGTCCTTGTTGTAGATGCCTTTCGGCAGGATGGGCGCGGGTTCGGGATGAAGCTGAGCAAATCCTCTATTTCGTTCGCCCTGCTGAACGTCGTGAGGATTGTGACATTCAGTACAGACAAACCAGCGTTTTTTACCATCACTGGCCCACTCGCCGATACGTTTGCCATGAATACCGTCTCGCCAGTCTCGGTAGACTGGCCCATGGCATTTACCACAAAGTTTTTGAGACTGGTCAAAACTGATCTCATTGCCAAAATTATCAACCAGCTTGTTACGCTTATCGCTGTGGTGGCAATCCAGACACCAGATTCCACCTCTGCCATGTTGCAGGTTCATGGCATCCGGGACAACGTCCTGATGCATGATAAGGGTACGTGGATTCCTGTCATCATTCTTCACCGGGAATGTGCCGTTGTGACAAGCGACACCACAAATTGCATAAAGCGCCAACTTACCTGTCCTTGGTTTAACTACGGCTTCACCTTTTAAATAATCTGCTTCAATGGGCATCTCCCCCATCGGCTGGGTACCATCAAAAGGATCGCCCCACCAGAGTACAGCTCCGGTTTTTGGCGAGCATTTCACATTTGGCCATCCTTCAGAGATGTCTTTTTTCGTAACCTCCGAAGCGCCCTTTCGGCTCTCAAAACAAACGACCTCTTCTGAAAAAGCACCGGGTGCCCCTAGCATGACAACACCAGCGACCAAGAACATCTTCAGTGTGCCCAGATTGAATTTATTCATTCCTGTCTTCTCACAATAATTTGACTTGCTTCAATTCCACTTAACGACTAACAAATATCAATCGCCTTAACGCTACTTGCTGTACTTAACATCACCCAGCAATATCCCAATCGCGCCTTTCAACAAAAGCGTCATAATGATAAATCCTATCGCCCAGTTCCCAAGGCAATTACCAATCTCCAGTAAAGTTGGTGAGTACTGCGTGAACTCGCCAATTGGTGTCGGAATGGAACCCGGTATCAGAAGGCCCATACCTTTTTCAATCCAGATACCTAAAAAGAGCATGGCGCAAATAAAGGATAGAACGTTGTAATTCTTCCTGATACTTGGAATCATCAGCAGAACCCAGCCCAACACCATTGCCACTAGTGAGCCCCAGAAAAAGGGGACCAGATTTTCCAGGCCATGTTTCCCCAGTATCAGGTACTGTAATCCTGCTGAGTGCTCCGTTGGGTGGTACAACTCAGTCACAACTTCTGACATCGTCAGAAATAATGCAATCGTTAAACAAGCCACCACAATGGTAGACAACAAGTCGATGGCCTTGTCTTCAATCCACAAGGCCGTATTCTTACGAATGGTTAAAAAGACAATAATAATTAACGCCGGACCCGCCGCAAACGCTGTTGATATGAAGCGAATGGGCATCATACCGTGGTGCCACATCGGTCTTGCGGGCATTGTATTGATTAGAAAAGCAGTTACCGTATGAATGCTGATGGCCCAGCCAATAGCAATGAAAATTACTGGCAAATAGAATTTATTATTGAGTGGTTCACCTGCGTACTTTTTATAGAGAAAGTAAAAACCGCCTATCAGATTCAAAAAGAGGTAGACCGTTAGCACTAACACATCCCAGGTCAGCATGGAATGCGGGAAATTGTAGATCCCAATAACAGGAATCATGTGCCAGAGTCGATCAGGCCTCCCCATGTGCATCAGCACGAAAAGCAAGCACATCACCACTGATGCGACAGCTAACATCTCGCCAAGCACGGAGACCTTATGCAGAGGTTCAAATTTGTAAACATAGGCCGGAAATACAACCGTTACTGCCCCGGCAGCGACCCCGACCAGAAACACAAAGTTGGCCAGATATAATCCCCAACTCACCTGGTCCGTCAGACCAGTAACAATCATTCCGTATTTAAGTTGCATGAAGTTTCCATACAGCCACGGAATGATAAAAAGAGCCAGGAAACCCAGCCACAGATAGTATTTCTTATCTCCCCTGATGATATAGCCGAGATAGTCTAATACGAATTTAATCATGACATTCATTGCACTATCCCTTAATCAACAAAGTAGAAAAATTTTGGGTAGGTATTGGCTTCGGCCTTCAACCGGAATACCCGTTTGCGGTCGAGAACCCTTCTTACTTCACTGTTCGGATCGAGCAGGTTGCCAAACTTCCGGGCACCAACAGGGCAGACTTCGACACAGGCGGGATAGCGACCATGGCGTATTCGCTGAATACAAAAAGTACATTTCTCAACGACGCCTTTCATTCTCGGCCGATTACCAAGATAGTGGGTCTTGGGATTCATTTCCTCCTTGGGAAGCTGAGGTTCCCCCCAGTTGAATCGGCGTGCCCAATAAGGACAGGCACCGATGCACATTCGACAACCAATGCACCAGTTATAGTCAATAACAACTGGTCCATCAGGTTCGCGATAGGTCGTCCTGACCGGACAGACCTTCACACAAGGTGGCTTTTCGCACTGCATACAGGCGATCGGCATATAGTGTGAATCTCCTTCAGGAACGGCTTCCGGTTCGTAGTAATGCTCACCCTCGAGCACGACACCAGCAGCAGAATAGGCATTTCCTCCGACCTGAATACCGTAGTCGCCAGGATAACCGTCATTGAGTTTCTCCTGGGTAAATTCACCTTTCTCCATTTTGAGAACGCGAATCCATTCAATTTCCTGTTCATCGCCACGAGACTGATTATTCTCCTCTACACAGGCTTTTACACAGCGTCTGCAACCGATACATTTTTGAATGTTGAGGGCGTATCCAAACAGAACTCCTTCCTGGGCGTCGGTGCCGTCAACGGTCACTTCTTTTTCATATTCCAGCGAATAGCGTTTTTCAAGACGATCAATTGCTTCCGCCTTCTCTTCATCACTCATGAGTCTGTAATTACCCTGGAAGTGCTCTGCCCAGCTGGTATTTGCCTGCACATTGTCAGAGCCCGTGACCAACGCCGCGGTGCCTATCAACGACGCCGTAGTCACGCCAGCACTCTTCTTGATGAACTTGCGGCGCGAAGGTGAAGATGGTTTATCGACATTCACATCATCGTCAGCAGGTCGCCACTCACTGACACTGTTGTTTTCATGTGTCGCTCTGGTTGTTATATCAACCAGAGGTATTTTCGTGTCGGACACAATATCCCTCCCCGGATACGGATTTGCCTTCAATAGTTTCAAGGCGTTTATGATTCTTGCTCAAGGCTGCTCAAAGCTCGCCATTATAATGATCTATGGCTGTTATTATAATAGTCTAGGCCATGTAAATTCACATAAGCTGACATCCGAATACACCTGTATTAATTCAATCCCAAAGACCTGGAACCCCATGAACACAAAAACCAAAATTTACTTCGGACCGCCTCTCAGTATTCTCACTGAGAAGGAAGGTAATACGATGGAAATCAGCGGCCGAATTAACAGGACTGCCGAACGCTACCTTGAGATAATGAAGGAACATGGCCTTGAGCTGAATGCAGGTGAACGGGCCTGTTTGACGAAAATATGCGATTTTGGGTTCATGGCGCCTTACGAGATCCGTGAGCTGGCTATCGATGTCAGAATGAGCGAGTTCGACGCGGAGGATCTGGACAAGGAAGTCCTGGCAAAGAAGCTAGAGGCAGCCTCATTTGCAGACCTTGTGGCAGTCGTCGAAGAATTGGGATTTTAATCCCCTGCACCGAGACACGCCCATCATAGCTGTTAGCTCAATATTTATGTACTATCGAGGATCGACATTTCGGCATCGAAGCTGAGAGAATCGAGATTCCAACTCGAAAAGTTAAAAAATCCGGGAGAAAGTTTATGGGGATCATTATCAGGAAATCTCATTTACTCATCTGGCAAGCTGTTCTGTTGCTCGTTGGTACATTAACTACGGCCCTGGCAGTGGCCGCCGGGGACATCAGCGGCGTTGTCAGAGGTGAAGTCGGGGGTGAAGCTGGCGTTTGGGTCATTGCTGAAACCACCGACCTCAATACTACTTACCGAAAGATAGTCGTTACCAACGACGAGGGTGAGTTTCTGGTGCCAGATCTGCCTAAAGCGAAATACCTTGTATGGGCTCGAGGTTATGGACTGGCTGACTCGACCAAGCAGAAGAGTCGACCAGGCAAGAAGAAACTCACTATCAACGTCAGAAATGCTGCAACGCCTCAGGAGGCCGCTGATGTGTACCCGGCCAACTTCTGGTATTCACTGCTCGAAGTCCCGACGGACAAACAGTTCCCTGGTACCGGGTCTGATGGTAACGGAATCAACGAGCAAATGAGGAATCAGGCCTTGTTCATTGACCGTTTGAAAGACGGCTGTCAGCTTTGTCACCAGATGGGTAACAAAGCGACAAGGGAGCTGTCACTGCCGCTGCAGGACGCCTTCGACTCAACCCGGGATGCCTGGGATCAGAGGATGGCGCTGGGTGGCGGTTCCATGACCAGACCAATGGATATCATCGGTCGCGATCATGCACTCGATATGTTCAGTGACTGGACAGATCGAATTATGGCGGGTGAAGTCCCAAGACAACCACCAAGACCTGATGGACTCGAACAGAATCTCGTCCTGACCCAATGGGGTTGGTCCAACGATTTGGGTTTTGTGCATGACAATGTTTCTACAGATAAACGCAATCCAACGCTATACCCCGATGGACAGGTCTTTGGTGTAGCTCAGACTCAGGGATTGCTGACCATCACAGACCCTAATATGCACAAGTCCCGAGAACTGGTCATTCCCATGCGAGTGGAAAAGACAACGAGCCCAACCAGTTACCTCGGCGGCAAGCCTTCCAATCCGCATAACCCGATGATGGATGACAAGAATCGAGTCTGGATGACCTCTACCATTCGACCTGGTGAGAATCCCGACTGGTGCAAGGACTCAAATCATCCGTCGGTCAAACGTTTCCCCATTCGGGGTAGTGGTCGGCAATTGTCTTACTTTGATGCCAATACAGAAGAGTTCGTGCTGGTTGATACCTGCTATGGCACGCATCATCTGCAATTCGCGAAAGACGAGAACAATACACTCTGGTCAAGCGGTGATATGAATGTCGTCGGTTGGCTGGATACCAAAAAGTTCGATGAAACCAAAGACGAGCGCGCATCCCAGGGCTGGTGTCCGACGATCCTCGATACTAACGGTGATGGAAAGGCGGGTGAATACGTTGAACCGGACCAGCCACTTGACCCGAACAAAGACATGCGTCTTTACGGGTTCGCATATGGCATCATTCCAAATCCGGCGGATGGATCAGTCTGGTTCACCAGACCTTATCCAAATTTAGTCCCGGGGCAGATTCTGCGACTCGATCCAAACACATGCCTGACGGAGCAATATCAACCGCCATTTGACACTGACAAGGTGCCCCGTGCTCTCTGGGGTCATGGTCCTCGCGGTATCGATATCGACAAAAACGGCATCCTGTGGACCGCACTCGGCGGCAGCGGTCATATCGCCAGTTTTGATCGAAGCAAATGCAAGGTCCTGAACGGACCCACTGCTACAGGTCAGCACTGTCCGGAAGGCTGGTCTCTGCATCGAACCCCGGGCCCTCAAATGAAAGGTGTTGATGCCTACGGCAGTGCCGATTTCCACTACTACCTCTGGGTTGACCAATTCAACACACTGGGACTCGGTGAAGACGTACCCATAGCCAACGGCACAACTTCAGATTCTCTAATTGCCTATTTGCCCGACGAATCGAAGATAATCAGCCTCCGAGTTCCCTACCCGCTAGGGTTTTATACACGGGGACTCGATGGTCGTATCAATGACGCAAGTGCAGGTTGGAAAGGTCGTGGTGTCTGGGCGAGTAACAACTCCGTTGTACCCTGGCATAACGAGGGCGGCAGAGGCATGACCAGTGAGATTGTACGCTTCCAGATTCGTCCTGATCCGCTGGCAAACTGATCACTGCAGGCTGAACCCGCGTCGAGAAAGCCGACGTTGGTTCAGCGTTTCTGTTATCAGGGCATATACGGCGTCGAAGTTGGTCCCAACTGGGTTTTCAATATCGGTTGTGCCATTTCTATAAATTCACACAACATGGGTCTCGTGTCGCGCGGATCCATAATATCCTCAATATTGAAAGCCTCAGCAGTTTTAAACGGAGAGGCAAGTGCATCCAGTTGAGCCTCGATCTCTTTCTGCTTGGCTACCGGGTCGTCAGATTCGTCAATCACTCGCCTGTAGGCAGCGGACACGCCGCCTGAGATATGCATCGATCCCCAATGTGCTGATGGCCACGCCACCCTTTTGAACATACCACTAGGGCGGTCATGACATTGCCCGGCAACACCATAAAGCTGTCTGATAATAATTGAAATCCAGGGCATCTGAGTTCTCAGGGTTGCACAGAGCATCTTTGCGCCTGCTCGAACAATACCTTGCCGCTGCTGTTCTGGTCCAGCCATGAACCCCGGTTCATCGGCCAGATATATCATCGGTAAATGAAACGTGTCGCACAATTGCAGAAACCGGATAACCTTGGTCCCGGCAGCGACATCCATTGAACCTCCCAGTCGTTTCGGATTGTTAATCATGACCCCGGCGGGATATCCGTTGACCCGACCAAGCCCAATGATGCGGGACCGACCGTAGTGAGGTGTGATCTCAAAGAATGAATCCTTGTCCAGGACCGCCGCAAGAATCTTGTGAGGATCATATATCTTCCTTTTGCTGCGGGGGATTGCGGACAAAAGTGCTTCTTCCCTTCGCTCGGGGTCATCTCCGGTCTCCCGTCGGGGTGGCATTTCCCAGACGCTGTTGGGTAAATAGCTGAGGAAACATTTGATCATATCGAATGCTTCCTCTTCACTATCCGCCAGATTGTCAATGACACCACTTTCAAAAACCTGGCTTCTTTCATCACCCAGGTCTTCCTTTGTGATGTCGATACCGAGAGCAGCCTTGACAACGGGAGGGCCGCCTGGAAATACCTGACTGATACCCTTGACCATAATATTGAAGTGAGAAAGACAGGCGTCCACAGCAGGAAGACCAGCCACAGAACCGAGTGCAGCTGAGACGACCGGGACCTGACAGAGCAGTTTCTCGATACCCGGGGTCACGGGGTTGGTAGGAATATAGGTGCGACCGATCTGCTCGAATGTTTTGACACTGCCGCCTGTGGCATCCAGCAATCTGATATAGGGAAGGCGCCAGTCTCCAGCCAGGTTCTGGGCGTGACCTCCCTTATTGCCAATAGAAGCGTCTGCGGCGCCACCCCTGACGGTAAAGTCACCGCCATTCAGCACGACCTTGCGACCATCCAAGGTGCATGTCCCAATCACCATATTGGATGGCCTGACGTTGACCAGCTGATCCCCTTCATAGGTCGCCGCACCAGCCAAACGACCTATTTCCTGGAAGGATCCTTTGTCGGTCAGGAGATCGAGACGCTCTCTAATAGTGAGTTTACCGCGTCCATGTTGAACCTCGATGCCCTTTTCACCGCCCATTTTCTCGGCGAACTCAACTCTTCGCTGAATTTCATCAACCTCGGGTTGCCAGACCATTTCTTCTCTCCCCGGTACTTCAAAAATAAGTTTCCCTGACGAAAATACGTGAAAAAGGGATCAGGTTCAATTTATGGGAATTTTCGTCCCTTGTGTTAATTTTTCCTGGTGACCGAAGCGAACCGGAATTCGCTAGAATCAATCCTCAAAGCACAAGGGACTCTTGCTTATTTCTTCAACTCACACTCTGAGCAATATCGGAATAGTGTTTTGAGACAGATTCCACGCCTTCGGGAACCACATAACGATGGGGGGTATACCAGGGCAGGCAACTGCGGGTTGTCAAGATTACCCGGCCTATCTGATTGAACATTCTGACTGGGAGACTAATCTGGTACTTCTTGCCGAATCGCTCAACATCATAGGCCGACATAATCCTGGTGCAATCCATAATAAAACGGGTGATGTGCCCTTGTGCTATCAAACACATTTTCACACGGTAAAGGTAATCACCATACAAGTGATCATAGATGTCAAACGCAACGGTGCGATGCTCTATCTCTTCCATCAGATGCCAGTTAAACAAGTCGGCAACTCGCGGATCAGTTTCGGGGTGATTCATTATGCCAGTTTTGAAAACAGCTATTGCACCCTGGGTTGTATAGGATTCAAATCCTTCAACAAATCCCACGCAATACTTGTCCGATTCTTCTTCTAACATTCGATCGAAGTCCTGACGGAGAATCTCATAACGTTCATTCAGACCGGGATAACCCTGGGCGAACAGCGCTTCATTAAAACGCTGGTGCTGCTGATAATGCTGAGCCTCCTGGCGTGCGAAACGATCTACGTTTTCCCTTAGATCATCATCTTTGATGTCATCCATGATCCTGTGCATCGACTTGACGATAAAGGGTTCAAGAAACGTTACATACATGCTGACTCCCCAGCAGGTATAGGAGAGTACCGGATTGGCTGCCACGCAATCCGGCTTGAATTCTTCAGCAGGCATGGATTCGAAAAGCAGTCGGCGAACCGGAATTGGATGAGTCATCGTAATTCATCTCCTTTGGAGTGTTTGCAGGATTTAACTAAACAACTGATGCCAGGATTCAATTTGTATCTAACTCTCAACTTATGCGGACTGCATCGTCTCCAACATTTTTCGCATCTGTTCGTGCATCATGTTAATCGCCTGGAGCGGTCGGATCATTACCTTAAACTCAGCAATCTTGCCATCGTCATTAAACGTGATGATATCAACCCCGTTAACATATTTGCCCTGCACTTCAGTTTCAAATTCAAGCACCATGGTATTGCCTGACCTGACTTCTTTTCTGTATTTAAACTTGCTCTCCGCTTGTCCCGGCGCCTTATCTTTTTCGCCATCGCTAAAGGTATTCCCTGCCGCACCCAGATAGAGTTTGGTGAGTTCTTTCCCTTTCTGTGGTGAAAAAACGATAGGGGAGTAAAAAACGCAATCATCGTCCAGTAGTTCATCAAGACCGCCAGGCAACTCGCCCTTCAAATGCTGATGCCACTTTTCTAAATTCTGTTCGATCAAAACCTGTCTCCTTTTACAATTGAATCCGTCAACACCTGTTAGCGTAACTGAACTGTCATCCAGTGTAAAAAGAGTCCGGATCATCTGACCACACCGTCTGTAACTGGCTGCATTTGCATGTCAGAGCAACCCACATCCGAAATGACCTGCGAAAGCAAACTGTGGTTTAATCGAACTTCACCAGCTGCAAGGAGAGGTCATGAAACCAATCAGTTATGTTGATGAGTTAACCAGACACTATGGGTCTATGGGTTTCCCACCCTACAAATGGACCATCAATGAGACAGCCCCGCTCACCAGAATCACCAAACCACTCGCAGAATGTTGCGTCAGCCTGCTGACATCGGGAGGGATCTCCCATTGCACCGTGCCTGGTTTTGATCCAGATGCCCGTAACGACCACAGACTGGATGAGATCGATCAAAATACTTCCAACCAGGACTTTGCCATCAATGACAGCTATTACAATCATACGGATGCAGACCAGGATATTAACTGTGTCTTCCCTATTGATCGGCTCAAGGAATTGGTTGAAGACGGGACCATCGGCAGTATCCCGAACAGATTCTGGAGCGGATTTATGGGCAGAATCTACAATCGAACAAAACTGATCGAAGAATCCATCCCTGCATTTATCGACAAGCTAAGGGAGGATGCGGTTGACGTTTTAGTCACCGCGCCCGCCTGACCTCTCGACCACCAGACCGTGGGTCTGGTATGTCGAAGTGTAGAAGAAGCCGGTATTGCGACAACCTATATTGCGACCGGCAGGGATCTGACCATTCAGGTCAAGCCACCTCGAAGCCTGTTCCTCAACTTCCCAATGGGGAACAATTTCGGGGAACCCTCTAACCAGGGCCAGCAAACAGCCATCTTGAGGCGGGCACTCGAGATGGTTGAAGAAGTTGAACTTGGTGGCACGCTGGAGGACTGGCCCGAATCCTGGCCGGCACCAGTGACCTATTTTACCGGCCGGAAAAGTGAGTGACGATAAACAACCCAGGGTTGATACCGTTCGCCTGCAAAATCTGAGTAGAGCTTTTATCAGTTCGGCAGGATTTTTCGCTGCAATTGATCTCGAACTCTTCACGGCTATATCAGAAGGTGACAATACGGTGAGCCAGTTTGCGAGCCGGGCAAATATTTCGGAGGTTAATGCCGATCGTTTAATGACCATATGCGCCTCATCAGGGTTGATCCACTGGCATGAAGACCATTTTGGAAATGCGCCGGATGTGCAGAGATTCCTGGTGAAAGGCGATAAAAGCTATGCTGCCGCCTGGCTGACCTTTACCCGACCTGCCTGGGAAAACTGGGGCAAGCTGACTGAGAAGCTAAAAAATACTGAGCCGCCAACCGTTATTGGCAGTTACGAAACCATGACCGTCGAATATGCTCGTCGTTACCATGAAGCAACCGCAAGTGTCGGGTTCGGATCAGGCAGACGATTCGTGAGGCAGGTAGATTTATCCTCGAGGAATAAAATCATGGATCTGGGTGGTGGATCTGGTGCATATTCCATCGTTGCCGCACAGGCGCACCCAAATCTGTCCGCGGTGGTATTTGATCTGCCGCCTGTCGTCGAAGTCACAAAGGACTTTATCACCAGCAACGGCGTTGAAGATCGTGTCTCAACCCAGGCGGGGGACTTCACCAAAGATCCATTTCCTCAGAACTGTGATGTTGCCATCATGGCCAGTAATCTGCCTCAGTACAATCGGGAGATCATCACCGACGTTGTTAAAAAAACATTCGATGTACTATTGCCTGGTGGTGAAATGCACTTGATTGGTGAAATGCTGGATGATGACCGTACCGGACCACTTGATGCTGCAATCTGGGGCCTCTACGAGGTAATGTCAAATAGCACCGGCGTCACACATTCTCGAAGTGACTGCGTTTCCTATTTTGAGCAGGCAGGTTTTGTTGATGTTAATGTGCACGACTTTATACCGGGGATACTCGTCAGGGTAACAGGATTAAAACCACAATAAGCTTCCAGTTCTCTAATCGACAGCCTACACCTTGATTTAATCGTTGGGGTGTTTAGCCTGTTCGTGCAATGATTTCAATACGGCAATATTCCGGATCCTGTATTGACTCGCTACCCGGTCAGCGCGGTGTATCCAATAATGGTACACAAGACTGCAATTAGTGTTGGCTGCCTCATACTGGTAATACCATCCAGAGCTTTCTCGATCATGTCCTCATAGAACGTGCCCATCCTGTCGAACATGATATTCAGTGATCCTTGCTTCTCACCAATTGTCACCATTTGAATCGCCAGTTCCGGGAACAGACCTGTTTGCAGCATTGCATAATCCAGCTGTTTGCCTTCGGAAACATCCTTCTTGATTATCGGCTCATTTCATCCTCCTTGTTTCCTCGCCAAAACCCTTTGATGTCTTTGAACTCAGAGACTATGGCTCAGTATCGACAGAATAATGGGGGTGACAGATGCGGCAACAAGGCCTTTTGCAAGAGCCATAGAGTGGACCTCCAAAACTATATCTAGATAATCTAGGTGTGACACACATAGATAATCTAGATATAGCAATTCCGACGTCAGATTGCTTTGGCAGTAATAACTCAGTCAGCCCATCGACTCGTAATGAGACGAGTCCGCATATCAATTTCGGATTGTCCAAGTGGTATATACTGATCCGCAACGAGAACAGCCCTCCAAGACGGTATAAATGACAATACAGGACCTGGACAACAGCTTTTCTTTTTATTACCTCTGGAGTATTAACCTGACATCATCTGTTCATGCCATCAACGACCGCTGTCTAATAATACAACCAGGCAATGATGGAACAAGGAGCTAACCATGACCGCGATTACCGAATTTGAAACTGAACTCGCCCGATTAAAATCTGGTGACCATCAGCCAATAGAGTCGTCTACTGAAAGCAAATGGAATGAGAACTGGATGTCTAATGATGTCTCGGCTCATGAGCCGCTTGTCATCGCACTGCTTGGTGGAGCAATGGCTGATCGTCTGGCCTGGGTTTTTCATGCCGGTTACCAGGGTATGATGCGGTATGCATTTCCGTTCTGCCCGCAGCAGGGCTGGGCAAGCTATCTCGTCGCTGAAGACAAGACCGGTGAATACCCCGGAACTGTTCTTACCAAATCCGATGACCAGAACAAGCTGAGCGGGTACAAGAGTTGGGTAGCTGCTTCTGATCATGTAGACCATCTCGTGGTGCAGGTAACTGGTTCGGAAGAGAATACTCTCCTGCTGATTGACCGAAATGAAGCTGGCGTATCATTGAGCAGTCGGGAGAGCCCTGGTTTTCTGGCTGATTTAAGTCAGGGATTTGCTGCTTTCGAGAGCGTCAGCGTTGCAGCAGAGCGAGTTTTCAGCAGCGCTGATCAGCCACCCAATTTTGCCCAGTCGGAACCTCACCATGTACTGACTGCACTTAACGCATTTATGACTTCCCAGGCGCTTAAACTCGGTGGTGATCCAGACTTTCTGAACAAAGCAATCAGTTCACTTCACCTTGCTGGAAAGCTGGTTGAGGATAATACTGTTGATGATGACTTCTTCCTGGGAATCGCTGATCTGGACGCCGCGACAACTGAAACCGCGCGCAGCTTCGAACAATTTCTGGAGGACAACGACACCAGCCTGCACCTTCGCTGGCAGAGGGATCGGGGTCTGGTGAAGATGTTTTCCAGGGGGCTGCAGAAGAGAGCAAGCTGGTTACGCGATAAATAGCCTATCCTGTCTAAGTAAAAAATTCTCTGGCTGTGCCTTAAGGTTCTACCTTCAAAGGCTCCCTGCTAAGCACCGGTCTGCATAAGCTCTACAATATTGCCGAAGGGATCACGGCCATAGATTGCCCAGGTATTACCCAACTGAACCGGATCACCGTGCAAATCACCACCAGCAGCCTTGAACTTTTCACAGGCTTCCCGGATATCTTCAAAATCAAAGGCGATATGTGCGATCCCTGGATCACAGGGTCGATCGTCGGCTGAATTACCTCGTTGAGCTGGAGCAGAATATTCAAACAATTCCAGACGATAATTACTCCCTTCGAGCATTACTGCTTTAGCTGCGCTGTTTTCCAGATTGATGACTTTGGCCACATCGGCATTATTGTCGAGGTCCCACTCGAGTCGAAATGATTCCGTCAGGTTAAGAAACTGACGATAGAATGCGTCCGCCTTTTCAAGATCAGGCACCACCAATCCTGCGTGATGAAATGTACTCTTCATTGTTACACCTCTTTTTATTCCGGGATCAGCTACATTAACAAATCGTCTCACTATCACCTAACGAATAAATATTTCGTCAGGAATTAACCACATGTTACAAACGTTTCTTCTGATATTTCTCAACTCACTCAATATGCTATGGTCATGTCGATTCCTACCGGGTCAGGTCAGACGACACTGGCACCTGATGAAATACTGAAGGAAATAAGAATCCCGTATGGGACACCAAGTACTACCTCGACATTCATCAAGTGGAGTCAACCTCGCTCAATGGCGATTTCCATCGCTAATCTTTCAACAAGCCAGCAGGAAACTATGGATACGGACAACGGGCAGAAAGAAGATGCGCCATTTACCGGCGTACCATTTCTGCTGAAGGATCTCGTTACAAATATCACCGGTGCACCACGAAGAGAGAGTCTGCTTTCGTTGCCGGCCATTACTACGCAAGTGCCAACAGTGAACTGACACGTCGTTTCAAAAGGGCTGGATTTATCGTACTCGCTAAAACCAACACTTCCGAATTTGGTCTCTTGCCTACAACTGAGCCAGAGCATTTTGGGCTAACTCGAAATCCCTGGAATAACGAACTTGGAAGAGGAGGATCCACTGGTTCAGCAGCAGTCACATCCGGTCCGGTGTCTGCCATTCACGCAAGCGACGGCGGAGGTTCAATTCGTGTCCCCTCTTCCTGCTGCGGCATCGTCGGATTAAAACCAAACCATGGGCGCAACTCCTATGCACCCCGGACCGGCGACGTTGCCGGTGGGATTCTAAGTGACCATGTGGCGACCTGAACCCTGCGGGACAGCGCTGCAATTCTTGAATGTACGGCAGGTTACCCGCCAGGTGGGCCGAATATTCCTCCCACACCGGTTCGCCCTTATACTGAGGAAATCGGCAGAGATCCTGGTCGGTTGAGAATCGGATTAGGTACCGTTGATCTAAACGGTAATCAGGCGCATCCCGACTGTGTCGAGGCCTCTATGAATGCCGCGGCTCTTTGTGAATTACTCGGTCTCCAGGTTGAGGTGAGTCAACCCTTCTGCGCTTGTCTTCCCAGTTGGAGCAGGCACACCCCTGGTCACATCGAAGACCACCAGTCACCTGACCAGATGACATAACGCAACTTCCTCCCCGGTGACCGCTTTGGCAGTGGCTGGTGCATCTGCAGGAACTTTCCCCGGCTAGTATAATCATCCCGAAAACAGAGGGGTCGACTTTGGACCGAGAGGACATCATCCTGACGGGTGATTTGGGGGAAGATTTATGGTCAATGATCCTTCAGATTACTCATACAAATGAACCCTGCGAAAAGGGAGCAGACGAGACGCTATTTCAAGTGCCCGGCAGGTCAGACTATTATTTGCGGGTTCAAGGCGATGTCACCAACCTGGAACATTCTGCCTCACCGGTGCTGAGCCCCGGGTCCACGCTTGTCAGAAATTCTGAGGGGATCGCATTTCAAACCCTCGTTCGCATGGGACCCGTCGAAGTTATTCAACCATTCCCGAAAGTCAATTTCCGAGTACCAGCAAATGCAGTTCTGATCTGGCGGCAAATAGCTGACACGTTTATGTTGAAAAATCCTCAGTGGCCGATGTCAGAGACCAATGGGGATAAGGCAGACGAAAATGAGATCCTTCAACGTCGGCTCTCTCTTTTAGTACTCAATTCGTGGGAGAAGGTGGCAGGCATCCTCACGGGCCTGGGATTTCAACAGAATCAGACTTCCTATTCCAAGAGGATCATAGCGGAAGCGCTCACAGGTATGAACATCGACGAACTTGCCGATGAAAACATTCACGTCCTGTCTGGACAGCTGGTGGATTCAACCGGCATAGATGAAAGCCAACTGGTAACCCATATGATCGACCTGGATGGGAGCACACATATTGTTCTCCACGAGGAAGTTCTAACGCGGTGGGAAAAGAAGGATTATCCAGATTATATGATGAATGCGCTGATCACGGCTCTATTTCGAGAGATAACCGTATCTCACGGTCTCGACGAAGATACACTTGATCGATCTGGCTTGTCGTTTAGCGCATTGGATAAATCCTATTGGGGTCAGAAGGATTCCAGGGAAATCACTGCTCTCTTATGCAAACGGGGTAGAAACCAACTCAGTCGGGTTTCGACGGAAGCAGGCAGTCGAGTCTCGATGACTAACGCTTTTGATGGATTTGCAGAAGAAGTGATGCTGGTCAGTGGCGTCCAAAAAACTTTTGAGAACCACGAGTCAGATATCGGACAGTTTTCACATAACAAAGCCGAGTTGCTCAGGGGTGTGTTGGCTATGAAGCCTAAACGTCTGGATGTACCGCTGGGATACAGTGTGCATGAACTTGTTCAAGAACAGGGGAAGCTGATTAAGGAGGAACTGCGTCAGATTCTTCTCGACAAAGAACAGCAGGCTCGTTCCGGAAAAGAAGAGCGGAGCATTGATTTCCTTGGCGCCGGGCTCGGGCACTATCCCACCGAAGCCATTCAAACAATCCAGATGACAAACGATTTATTGATCGAGGAATCTCAAAGAGGCGCACTAGCCCTTCCTGAAATGTGGACACTGCGTTTTGCTGGATTCGATATCAAGGAGTCGTGCTATCAATCTGCTCGAGAGGTGTTTCACGAGGCAACAGCGAATACCGCCGCATTCTCCGGATTCAAAGACACGAGAATTGGCGACCTGCATATGGAAGCCTTTATAGGGAATGCACTCGATTATCTGAGGCTCATAAGTATTCGAGACGAGGAGATCCCCGCCATTTTTGGCATGCCACTTCGCTTTGATATTCTATTGCATCGCAACATGTCATACATAAACGAAAACGTAAGAAGAAAAAGTGAACGCTATATCAATCCACTTTCGAAGAAAAGTCGGGGAGACGCGGTATTCTTTTTGTGGTCTTCACTTCAGACACTCAATATCCTGAGTATTTTCGGCCGTGACAACGCACACTATGTCATCGACCCTATACGTCAAATAGCGACTGATGACCCGACTGCCCTGGGCAATGAATCTCCATTCAAGTTGCCGTGGGTAAAAGTTATCAGGGCCGATGAAAATAAAGAAGGGCGTGTGATGTCTGAATGGGGATCTGGTATCTGGATTATTCAGAAACAAACTGGTGTGGCATCCTTGTCATTGACAGATGTGCAGCAGGCAGCAAAGCAGACATTTGCCGGGGAGAACTCGCCTCCCTGATCACATTTCTTCCCTTATGCTTGTCTTCTCAGATCAAACAAGCTCTGCCTGCGACAGAACCGGGTACATCAATCGTCTGATTACATGGCATAGTCACCACTCACGCTGATGCATTGCCCGGTAACATAGGAATTCCTGTCGGAAACAAGCAGCAACACCATCGGTGTAATGTCATCTGGTACCCGACTCGGCGCAGGCAATAGTTTTTTACCTCCTTTTTCAGCACATCAGGATCCCGGAATATCTTGCTCTGATGGCTGTCTGGGTGCCACAGACTATTGTCACCGGCATTTTCTGGTTTTTCCAGCATAGCCAGACCTGGACAGCCGATGTTCACCTTCAATCGGCAAGTTCCGAATTCAGGGGCAGCACCTTGAGCAAGGTAATCTTCCCCCCTTGCAAGCCCCGTAAACCGCCTCATTGTTCTCACCAATCCTTCCTGGATCAGACTCGATAGCGATGATCTTGCCGTAGTTACGTTCAATCATTGATGCCACCACAGACTTGATGCAGTTGATCAGCCCCACAGATTAATCGCGATCTCTTACTCAAACGAAGTAGGTTTTCGACCCATCAATCCACTTGAGTCGACCAGAATCAATGACGGTTTCAGACCCTGTCCTTATCATCTCTGGGTCTGATTTTCGCTGTGTTAAATCACCCCAGATGCCATCATTTACCTGCCAAAGTACTTTACCCGTCGCAGCACTTTATCCGCCGCAGCACTTTATCCGCCGCAGCACTTTTTGTATTTCTTTCCGCTACCACAGGGACAGGGGCTGTTTCTACCTGCTCTCAGTTTTTTATCAGCGAGGAACCGATAGTACTGGGTTGCGGGTAACTTATTCTTCAGCGCTTGTACCATCGCGTTCAGATACGGTTGAACGTGCTTAAAAAAATCCAGATAGCCCTCGCATAGATAGTTGTGCTCAAACTCTTCATTTTGGAATCGAATAAACTGATGCGCCGGACAACCACCATTGCAATAATCTCTAATCTCGCACCGTCGGCATCTATCGGTAAGCTCCTTTTCCTTGGCATGTCCAAATGACATCTGGTCTTCGCCGTCAACAATCTCAGCGTAGCTCTGCTGTTGCAGATTACCAATTCTGTATTCATCGAAGACGAAGTGATCGCAGGCAAAAACATCACCATTGTGTTCAAGCGCCAGCGCTCTGCCACATTCCCTGGCATGGACACAAATAGTAGCCACATGACCCATCGCGGAGTTAAGAGCAGATTCGAACTGTTGGATATAGATCTTGCCAACATCGTTAATCAGCCATTCGTCAAAAATGGAAATCATGAAACGCCCGTACTGGTTGGGCAGAACGCTTCTTTCTGAGGCTCCGTTCTTTCCACTCCGCTCCACGACAGGGATGAATTGCAAGTGCTGCGTTCCCAGTTCCGTTAATCCCCGATAGACTTCGAGTGGGTGATCAGCATTGTGACGCTGAACAACAGTGAGAACATTAAACTCAACCCCGTGTTTCACCAGATTGTCCAGACCTTGCTTCACAAGATGATATGACCCTTTGCCACCTTTGGTTTTCCGATATCGATTATGAAACTTCTCTGGACCATCAATACTGATGCCAACCAGAAATTCAAATTCCTTAAGAAATTCGCACCACTGGCTATCCAACCTGGTACCGTTAGTCTGAAGTGCATTGGTAATATGCATACCAGGCCTTCGATATTTTTCCTGCAAGGCGACAATCTTTCTGAAGTATTCCAGACCCAATAGCGTTGGCTCGCCACCCTGCCAGGCAAAACTCACTTCCTGACAACCAACTGGTTGACTTTCGATGTAACCTCTTATGTGTATTTCCAGTAACTCAACTGAAAGGTGAAACTTCGAACCTTTGAACATGCTGGTTTTGTTCAAATAGAAGCAGTATTCACAATTCAGATTACACAAGGGGCCAATTGGCTTCGTTATCACATGGAATGGTGCGCCCGCTGAAGACCATCTCGAACGCGAAAGATTTTCGGTAGTGATTATTTCGGACATATTATTCGCCGAGAGCGGACGATTCGGCAGGCATTGAACCCGGTAGGTTCCCGGTTAATCCGTTGGTTAATCCAACCATGGTTCTGTATTCCGTATTTCAGCGTTTAACGACTTCCGATGACTAAAGTCAGTCCACAATCACCAGGTGATCAGGCTGCCAATTCTGATTCTGGATCACCGGCAATCCTCACATGTCGCATCACTCTAGCCTGATTATGATGATCGTAAGGCCTTGCCCGATGCATCAGACACCGATTGTCCCAGGCTATCACATCGCCTGGCTGCCACTGATGCTCATAGGTCCTCGGTGGCTGGCAGGCAAATTCCAGCAACTCATCCAGCAGCTTCCTGGATTCATCCTGATCCATGCCCGGAATGTTATGCGCGTGTCGACCAATTAAGAGAGCCGGTCTTCCTGTCTCCGGGTGAATCTTGATGAGCGGCCTAAGTGGTGACTCCTTATCTTGAAAACCATAGCCAGCACCCTCTTCGACCTTATGACCGATCTGTGACTGCGAGTAAAAAAGGGAGTGATAGGCTGACAAATCAGCAATTCGCGCTTTCATCCCTTCAGATAAGGCATCGTAACCCGCGCGCATGTCCGCCCACTCAGTTTGTCCACCCTCTGGCGGTATTTCCTGAGCTGCCAGAACTGCGCCTTTTGATCCAAGGGGCATATAGGAACTGTCTGTATGCCAGACCTCAACACCTCGCAGAATCTGCGTCAGGTGCTCACCATCTTGGGAAAGGCTTCCGTCAGGGAGTTTGTTACTCAGGTAGACAAGTTGTACACCCGGTGCCATCTCCTCAATATTACCGAATCTTGAGCCGAAGGCGATATGCTGTTCAGGTGTGATGTTCTGGCCTGGGAAAATCAGCACAGCATACTCAAGAAACGCCGCATGTATTGCCTGCCACGTATCATCATCAACTAAAGACAAATCAACATCCGTTAAAACTGCGCCAAGTGTTGCATCCAAAGATTCTATTTTTAGCTGGGGCATGTTTCCTCCTGGTATATTTCTCCGACAAACAGAATACATAACCCATGATATATTGAACAGCAGACTTTGAAATCGGCAACTGGATGATCATGAATAAGAATGACCTGAATTTCACCGCCAAACTCACCATCAAGGTAGAACTTCCCTACCGAACCTACCTGCCGAATGACTACAGCGACGATGGTCCCGCGCATCCTTTGCTCCTGTTCCTTCATGGTGCTGGTGAACGTGGCGATGATCTCACAGCGCTGACCAATACAGCCCTGCCAAAACACATTGAAGAGGGACTGGATCTGCCTTTTGTAACTGTTTGCCCACAATGCGCCGAAGGCTCCTGGTGGGATGAACATGCGCTTTCGGCACTTCTGGACAAGGTCGTCAGCGCATACAACATCGATCAGGCAAGACTCTACTTGACAGGACTCAGCATGGGTGGACGAGGTACCTGGCAACTGGCAAACCTTCTCGGTGAAAAATTCGCGGCGATTGCACCCATCTGCCCTCCCTTCGTCTGGGTTAACCCTGAAAACTTCAGGAACCTGCCAATCTGGTGCTTTCACGGCGTGATGGATTCGGTTATCCCCGTAAGTGACTCAGTCAAAATCGTCCGCCTGCTAAGAAGTAACGGTTGCAAAGTTGAGTTTACAACCTACGCAAACGCTGACCATGACTCCTGGACTGACACCTACACAAATCCCGAACTCTACGAGTGGTTGCTGTCCCATCGCCGAGCCGCACCTTAAATCAGCACCGGTCAATTCCCCTGAGCTGAATGGCACTTACTTAAGTGCTCTTACGAGACGCTCTTACGATGTTCCGAACCCGGGTTTCTCTTTTCACCTACTCGTTCCGCACATGCCTGTGCTCCTCTCGCTCAGACAGCTTCACGACTTCGGCTCGTGCCCTCGCACACCGCAGAATCCCGAGCTGTCTTGTTGCTATTTACACAAGATATTGCTCTTATACGAACTTGCTGCAAATTCAAAGCGCCGGCAATATGAGCAAAACCACACCGAAACATATCCAGATCAGTGACACGTCTGTTACTGGATCACTCGTTGCTGGATGCGATTTAGGAAAATCAACAGCCAAATTCGTTATTGGTGAACTGGAAACCGGGGATACAGCCGGGCAATTTCATGTGCTCCACAGCGAAGTGATCGTCCACGACGGCCGACCTATGGATGCATTCAAAGAATGGTATACCAGGATGGAAGTTCATCGCTGCAAGGCTCTGGGGGCCACCGGACTTCATGCTGAGGAACTCATCAGCCCGGTTGTCTCAGGCCTGCCTGAAGACGCCTGTCTGAGTACTGCATTGAGTGATTCCAGGGAAATTGAAGGACCAGTAACTCTCATCAGAGTGGGAGCAAGAGGATACTCAGTACTTTCCAGAAATACCGACGGACACATGCAACACCTTGAGAACGACAAGTGTTCATCCGGTACAGGCGAGACCATGGTGAAAATTGCCGGGAGATTCGGTTTATCCATTGAGCAGGCAGATGAACTGGCTCGGTCTGCCGATGACGCCATCGCGATTACAGCCAGATGCTCCGTTTTCGCCAAGAGTGAGATGACTCACTTTGGAAATCAAGGTAAGCCCGCAGACGCGCTTTTTAAAGGCTACTTCAACTCCGTGGGTCATTATGTGTCAGCGTTGGTTAAGCGAGTTGAACTGGAAGGGCCTGTGATGATGATTGGTGGCTGTAGCAAGAACCAATCTTTGGTTAACGCTATCGCGGAATACTGTGGTGAGAAGGTTTCCGTCCCTGTTCACCCTGAGGTCTTTGAAGCATCAGGCGCCGGGATTCTGGCCGGGCAGCAATTCCTGGCAGGAGCAGGTGATCTGCTGCCGGTTGATCCGCAGGAGATCACCCAATCAAAACAGGCCCGGTTTCGAAAACTGGACGGATCCGCCGAATTTAAAGACAAAGTTACCCGTCTGATGTCAACTCCCATTCCGGAGGGTGCTGAGTTACAACCATCCGTATTGTCGCTGGATATTGGCTCAACCGGTGCAAAAGCTGTACTGACCAGCATCGAAACCGGTGAAATGGTACTGGATCTCTATGATCGAACCCAGGGAAATCCAGTTGGGGCTGCCTCCAGGCTTATTACGACGCTTCTGTCAGAGACAAACCCGGACGTAAGAGCAATCGCCCTGACCGGATCGGGTCGTGAAGCAGCAGCTACCGTAATGCGTGCTGCGTATCCTGATCTTGCCTCGCTGATCCTGGTGCAAAACGAAATAGTTGCCCACGGAACAGCCGCCATTCGCTGTGATTCAAATAGCGGAAAAAGCCTTTCAGTCGTGGAAATCGGTGGCCAGGATGCCAAGTTCATCCAGATCGTCGGTGGGCGTATTGTAGAAAGCGATATGAATATGGCCTGCAGTGCAGGAACCGGATCATTTCTCGAAGAACAGGGCGTCTTCTTCGGGATAGACAAAGTTGAAGAATTTACCCAGTTGGCAGAACAATCCAAAGCACCACCTGAACTTGGTCAGATGTGTACTGTCTTTGTCGCTGAAGCGGCTGCTGAAGCCAGCAACGAAGGATTCAGCAAAGAAGAACTGTTTGGCGGTTTTCAGTACGCCGTCATCAACAATTACATCAATCGTGTCATGGGACAGCGAACTTTTGGAGAGAGGATTTTCTTCCAGGGGAAACCAGCAACCGGACCTGCCCTTGCCTGGACACTGGCCTCTGTTACCGGACGAGAAGTCATCGTACCACCAAATCCAGGTGCCATGGGAGCGTGGGGCATTGCCCTTGTCGCCATCGACGAGTATGGCGCAGAAAACCTGTTGCAGTCGGGCAGTTTTGATCTGCAGGCAATCAATGGCGCGAGAATCATCGCGACCAGTGATTTCCAGTGCCGCGACAAACGCTGTGCAACCCTGTGTAGCATCGAGAAAACAATCGTCGATGTTGAAGGGACAGAGCATACCGTTTACGCCGGGGGTGCCTGTCCGAAATATGAGATATCGACAACTGCCGCGCCCAAACTGCCGATCGAAGCGCCGAGTGCCTTTGACGAACGCGAGAAATTACTGGCACCATTTCTGAAGAAGACGGAAGGAAAGAAAACAGTTGGTGTCCCGGTTGTTGGCACTTGTGTCGGCTATGTTCCGTGGCTTATCACCTTCGTAAGAGAACTCGGATTTGGCGTTACACCACTGACCAGTCGCGGTGACTCGCTTTCTAACGGAGAAGGGCTCTGTTATACCTATGATGCCTGCGCGCCTGTGAAGATCGCCCATGGCGTGCTGGACGCCGATGTAGGTACTGTGATCTATCCGAAGATTCTGACTCTGGGTGACAGAGATGGCTGTTCCGGTGTTACCTGTGTCATGGAACAGGGTGCACCTGAGATGATCAAAGAATCGTTACACGCACGGAGCAGACCCATCGAGGTGGTACACCCGCCCCTGTCATTTGGTTCTGGCCTGGACAGCTTTTCATTGCTGCGACAGGCTTATGTACTCACCAGGCAATTAGGCGGGCCCCGTCATCGAATTCGAGCAGCGTTTCGGAAAGCAGCGCAGGCTCAGGAAGAGTACGAACAGGGTCTCAGTGACATTGGCCAGAGAACTATCGATTTTGGTAACGAAAATAACCTCCCCGTTGTTGTGGTCAGTGGCTCATTGCATGTCATTCACGACAAAATCATCAACGCTGGCATTCCAAAGCTTCTGAGGATCAACGGTGTACTGACCATGCCGATGGATTGTTTTCCCATCCCTCAATCTGTAGATCCAATCCCTCGAATTCACTGGGCCGAACTGAAAAGAGAAATGAGGATGGGGCTTGCAGCTCGAGAGATGGGAAATGTTTATCCACTGTTAATCTCCTCATTCGGTTGCGGACCTAATTCATTTTCAGAGCAGATCTTCGCAAAGCTGATGGAAGGCTATCCGTACACTACACTGGAAAGCGATGGCCATGGCGGCACGGCTGGCTATGTCACCAGAGTACAGGCCTTCCTGCATACGGTTCGCCAGCATGACAGCCAGCCAGATCCGGCGCCGGAACGCTCAATCAAATACCTGCATCCGGTGCCAACGATTCCCGCTGAGAAAGTCAAAAAGGAAGCCCGTTTGATGATGGGCCCGATTGCAGATCGGTATTCAAACCTCAATGCAGCCAGGTTGCGCTCAGAAGGCTATGAAGTCATTGCAACCGGACCCACTGAACCAGATGCACTGCCCCTTGGGCGAAAAGACTGCTCTGGTAAAGAGTGTCTTGTCTACCAGAGTATCTGGGGATCATTCCGCAAAGGACTGGAAGAAAATCCAACCAACAAGAAAACTCTGCTGATGACAGCTGGTGCCGGTGAAGGCATGTGTCGACTTTGCCTCTTTTCAATAAAGGATCAGATCAGCCTTGAGAGCAGAGGTCTTGATCAGGTCTCGCTGGCCAATATTCGGGGGAAACCAAAGGGCATCAAGGATGCGATGGCCAGTTTCAGAGAGCATTGGGCAGCGACCCTTGTCTGGGATTTGCTCAATCAGATGGTCGGATACCATCGGCCTTTGGAACGAATCGAAGGCGAATGCGATGCCATCTATGATCGCTATTGCGACAAAGCTGAACATCTGGTGGGTCATCCTCCGAAACGCGAGGATGGTGGGCTGGATGGCAAAAAGCTGATCGAAGATCTTAAGGCCATAGCCGTCAGAGCCAGTGAAGACTTCGCCGCTATCGGCAGGAATGCGACCGAGGATCCGGCAAGACGAACAGTACTGCTAAGCGGCGACTTTTACACCAATCTCGATCGATCTCTGAATGATGATATTGTCAAACGTCTGAATCAGAGAGGATTGCATGTCATTGTCGAATCAATGAATGCGATGATGGAGTATATTGCCACGGATCGAATCACCGACCTTTTTGGTTTCCCTAAAGCCTTTGTGCCCAATAAACTTATCCGTATTAATATGGCTCGGTTGCGACATGATTTCTATGGGGCTGTTCAAAAGCTCCACCCCTGGTTACCTACAGGTGATATGAAAAACATCCTTGAACACTCTGAGAAGATCCTCACAAAATATCCAGTCGGTGCAGCTCGAAAAACACTTGGTAGTATCAGTTATTACTTCCAAGAAGGGTGTATCGACGGCGTGGCTGTGATCAATGCCTGGGGATGTGATCATGGGCAGTTGTCGGAAGGATTTCTGAGACATCAAACTGATATTCCAATGATGCATCTCTATCTCGATGGATCGCCGATTGACGAACGCAAGTTAAACGCTTTCGCGTTCAGTCTACGTCACCGTCCGAGTCGTCTGGCTGAAAATGTGGGATAACTGTTAACTGGATTTGATACTTTCTGTCAGACCTGCACAGGCATCGCATAGTGATCTACCAGTAATGCGATAAAGAGTAACATCAGGTAAACGATGGAATAGCGGAAGGTCTTCATCGGTGCAAGTCGATTTTTGCCCCTTAGCAAAACCAGACTCCAGTATAAGAATCCAGCGCCTAATGCCAGAGCTGAAGCAAGGTAGATGAGATTACTCATACCAATAAAGTAAGGCAGAACACTCGGCAGCATCATGATGATCGTATATACCAGGATTAAGAGCGACGTATATTCCACCCCGTGAGTCACGGGTAACATGGGTACATCCACCTTTTGGTACTCTTCCTTTCGATCTATTGCCAGTGCCCAGAAGTGTGGCGGAGTCCAGGCAAATATGATCAACACCAGTATCAGACCACCGGTGTCAAGACTATTTGTTACTGCCGTCCAGCCAAACAAAGGCGGTGCAGCTCCAAATAGTCCGCCAATGACAATATTCTGGGACGTAGCTCTTTTGAGGAACACAGTGTAAATAATCCCGTAACCAACCCAGGAAGCCAGACTGAGCCAGGCAGTAAGGGGATTGACCAGCACGATCAGCATTGCCACTCCGGCAATCCCTGTGATCGCCAAGAATACGCCACCATTAAGGTTACTCACCCTGCCCCGAGCATCAAGCCCACGCCGAGGGCACCGAGTGAGACCGCCGCTCAGGAGCAAGTGAGTGGAATCGCCTTTGCGACCGTGGGCGCACTCGGGGCAGGAGTACCCTGACTTCGTATCAGTGCGGAGTCTTACGCAATATGGATTACGCATGTAGCAGCTTTGTCCTGGGTTGACTTGGTTCCAGGAATAACCGTAAATAGTTCGATTATTCTGTATTCCCCTAAAACGGACAGAAATACCCAGCTGACCGTAACGAGCAAAATCGATATCAGGTGGATCGATACGGCGACAAGTTCGCAGCCAGCATAGCTGGTGCTTGTGGTAAATGAGTGAGGACCTTGTAATGAATGATATGCCAGTGAGAGTCATGCAGTTTGACCTGGCCCCGGAAGAGATCAAAAGAAGTATTCCCACGTTCGCCCATGGACTGGGACTCTCGATGACGCTTCCCTATCTTGAACCATATCTTATTCGCTCCATGCGGGTTGCCCTGGAGTTCGCGACCGATGAAAAGATAATTCAGGATGTAAAACAGTTTATCGGTCAGGAAGGTCAGCATTTCAGGCAACATCAAAAGCTCAACGATATTCTGAGAGAGACCTATCCGGCTTATGCGGGTTTGCAGGAAATTGAAGATGATATGGAAGCCGACTACCAGCGATTTACCAAGACCATGTCACTTCGATTCAACCTTGCCTACGCAGAAGGATTTGAAGCCGCCACCTGCTCACTGGCAAGACAGGCACTCGAAAACCCTGAACCCGGGGACACCGGCATGCAACGTCTGTTCAAGTGGCACGGAACAGAAGAAGTCGAACATCGCACCGTAACGTTCGATATCTATCATCATCTTTACGGCGGATATTTCTATCGGCTGTTTGTCGGGATGTTCGGTCAATACCACTTCTTCAAATATGTATTTCGATTCGCAAACTACATCAGCAAACACTGTCCCGATTCAGACAAGCCAAAGACACTCGAAGTAAAAACCAGAGGTCAGAAAGATCTGGAGCGAAAAGCTCTGCTTTCTCTTTTAGGTAAAGTACTTAAAACCTATTCGCCATTTTACAATCCGGCCAAACTTGAGATACCAGAAATGCATGCCTCGATGTCCACTCAGTACTCTAACGAGGCGATTGATACGCGCGTGATGGAATAGATTCAGGTGAACCAGCTGGCAGGCTAACTAGCATCAAACAGATTATTGCAGGGTAGCGCCAGCCAGAATATCAAATACTCGATCACCTAACTTGGTCTTGATTGCTATGATCAAATCTTCTGAGCGGTTGAAATCAGTTCCAAACAGGCACTGTATTAAGTCACTGACTACTCCCTTATCCTTCGATTCTGTTTCAGCAGCAGATCATATGCTGCACTGGCAGGGTATGATCTGGGATCACCTGTCGAATCTGAATGAACAGGACATTCAGTCTCTAATCGTTTACCCGCAGAATATGCCAGCGGTCGGTCGCAGCGTACCCGATACTACTCCCCCATCAACAGAGGACTGTTCGGAATATACCTTCTACCTGGAGAAAGATGATCGACCTGATTGTACTCACTAGACACTGCGGCCAACTGGTCTTGGCGCAGACGTTATCCAGGTCGATCACTGGCGCAACGAGATATTCATACAGGGCTTGAGGATACTAACCATCCAGATCCAGTAGTGCGTTGATATTTCCCGGCTCCAGATCACTTCCGTGAAGAAGTGTCCCTCCGACCTGCAACACCGGGCTGGTACGAATACCCTGCCCTTCGACAAACTCGGCAGCATCTTCATCCATCATCAAATCTTTCGTGGCGAAAGTGACATCGCGCGCTACCAGGTAACGCTTAAGCTGCTCACATGGTGCGCATAACGGTGTCGAATAAACGATGACGGGTAAATCCATATTCAATTCCTGTGTCTCAACACTTTCTTGCCTGAAAGTATGACCGGGTATAGTATCCCAGACACTACCAACAAGCACCAATGTATCAACAAGCACGAAAATAGAATCGCACCTCAAACAAACCAGGAGAGTCCCGATGTCAGATTACGTTAGATATATCGATAAGACACGTGAATACTACCTGTCCCAGGGTTACGATAAACCTTATAAATGGGCGCACTTCGAAGATATCCCGTTCACCGAACTGACTAAACCGCTGGACCAGTGCAGAGCTACCATTGTTTCAACCAGCAGTATTACGTATCGACAGGAAGAAGCCAGCGACGCACCTCACGCCACACTGACAGACAGCGTCTATTCCATTGACACCGACGTGCCCAAGGATCGACTCTTCACTGACATCGGTCATTTTGATAGCCACGAGACGACCCTCGAAGATGTGGATTCCTTTTACCCGGTAACACATTTGAGGAACCTGGTCGCAGAAGGTCGGCTGGATTCATTGGCAACCAGATGTCACGGTGTACTGACGTCCTACAGCCAGCGGCGAACTCTTGAAGTAGATGCTCCGGAGGTACTACGGCGTTGTCGCGAAGATCAGGTCGATGTCGCTTTTATGGTGCCTGTCTGACCCGTTTGTCACCAGACCGTGAGTCTGGTCGCTCGATATCTGGAAGAGAACGGAATACCGACGGTACTCATTGCGACAGCCAGAGACATCGTGGAACGATGTGGCGTGGCCCGCCTGGTGCATACGGACTACCCCCTGGGCAATCCGTGTGGACAACCTTTCAATGTCGAGGAGCAGCGTCAGATCGTTGCCGTTGCGGCGGATCTTCTAGAGACAGCCACTGAACCTGGCACGACAATAACTGCCCCTTTCGAATGGCCAAAAGGCGATGAATGGAAACGACTTGTCCTTACCGAGGAACGTCCGTTTCTGGAGGGAGAACACTATGATAAGTGGATGCAGGGTAAAGAACGATATCGGGAGCTAAAAAAAGAAGGCAAAGTATAAGACGAGTTTGAGCAGCTATTTGCCTGTCATGCATCAACATCGATCGCGACGCCAGGGAACTGCAGTCAAAGATTGAAAATGGATCAGATGCGAGTCAGAAAATTTGCTGGTACTGAATAAGCTGCTTTGTAACGAAACAGATTGACGATCGTTACTCAGGCTTCTGCCGTGACAAGAAACTGGGGCAAGAGTGCAAGAAATGTCTCATCCTCAATCGTACGATCAACTTCTTCGAGGAAGGAGACGATTTTCTCCTCTTCAATCTGTTCTGAAATTCGCGCGTAAGATGCCATATTCTGCAGAACCGGCCGCAGACCACCAACCGTGTCGGCATTCACTAGCACCTGGACACGAATCTTGCTGAAGCGCGCCTGCTTAAAAAAACCATAGAGCTTGCGGCCAATCTGTGGGGTACGAAACGCAATACCCGCAGCGGACATTATCTCTGTGAATCGCTCGCCGAGTGGTTCAACAAGTGCTGCACCCCAGTCACTGTCACTCACATGAGCGATGCCACCTGGTTTCAATACTCGATGAAATTCCCTGATGGTCTTTTCCGGATCGGGAACGTACTCCAGTACATTTTTGCAGAGCACCCGGTCAACCATCCCATCATCAATGGGAATCGTCTCATCTTCAATATGCCTGCCTTCAATCCTGGCACTCACGCCATTGCTTTCAGCCAGGGTCTGCGTTTTAGCCAGAAATTCGTGATTTATATCAAGAGCAAATATCTTTCCGGATTCCCCAACACGTTTTGCCAGTTCAACTGAAAGTGCACCGGGACCGCAACCATAGTCAACCACCATCTGGCCTGCTGCGATTTCAGCCGGTGCAATAAGCACTTCGTGACCATCGCGCCACTGAAACATAGCCTCGTAGCGTGCCATTCGTTCAGGCTCAACGTCAGCCCAATGATCCTGAAAGTAATTCTCTAGACTCTTAGCCATATATGCACTCAATACTCCTGGTTCAACTCCCGGTCGAACTAGGACATCTGCGATTTCTTCAGCGCCTGCTCAATATCCCAAATAATATCTTGAATAGATTCGATACCGACTGATATTCGCACCATATCCGGAGTCACACCGGCGGCAACTTGTTCCTCATCACTCAGTTGCCGGTGTGTTGTCGATGCAGGATGGATAATGAGGGTTTTTGCGTCACCAACATTGGCAAGGTGACTCAGGAACTGCGCGTTTTCAATAAATTTCACGCCTGCCTGCTGGCCTCCCTTAATCCCAAAGGTCAGGATTGCGCCAGCCCCCCGGGGAAGGTATTTCTGCGACAGCTCAAAATAAGGATTATCAGGAAGACCCGCGTATTTAACCCAGGAGATGGCTTCATGCTGCTGAAGGTACTCTGCCACTGCCGTGGCATTCTCGACGTGACGCTCCATTCTAATCGGCAGTGTTTCAAGACCTTGCAGGAAAAGAAAGGCGTTGAACGGACTGAGACTGGGCCCCAGCGTTCGCAACGTTTCGAGACGGCATTTCGTGATATAGCCAAAATCGCCGAACGTCTCATAAAACCGAATTCCATGATAACCCCTGGACGGTTCGGTCATTTCAGGGAATTTGCCATTGTCCCATGGAAATTTCCCAGACTCGACGATAACGCCGCCAATGGATGTCCCATGCCCACAGATAAATTTGGTCGCAGAATGGACGACGATATCTGCACCGTGTTCAAACGGTTTGCACAAAAATGGGGTGGCAAAGGTATTGTCCACCATTAAGGGAACTCCAGCACTATGCGCAATTTCTGCCACCGTCTCAATGTCAATCAGGTTGTTGGCAGGATTTCCAATTGTCTCGATAAAGACCGCTTTGGTACGATCGGTGATCGCTGATCGAAAGTTCTCCGGGTCGTCTGGATCAACAAAGATCGTATTAATCCCCATACGCCTGAAAGTCACGTCAAACTGAGAGTAACTACCACCGTAGAGAGTGCTGGCTGAAACCAGTTCATCACCTTCAGCCAGCAAGGTAAGCAAAGCCGTCATCTGTGCAGCCAGTCCCGAGCCGACCGCAAGCGCTGCTCGTCCTCCCTCGAGTGAAGCCATTCGCTCCTCAAACACAGCTGTTGTGGGATTGGACATTCGACTGTAGACATTTCCAAAGGTCTGCAGGTTAAACAGACTCGCCGCATGGTCCGTATCATCAAATACATAGGCAGCAGTTTGGTAAAGGGGAGTCGCCCTTGAGCCGGTTGCCGGATCTGGTATCTGTCCGGCGTGAAGGCAACGTGTTTCGAAACCGAAATCGTGATCAGTCATCGTTCAATTCCTCTAGGGCAGATGTCTTGGTCTCTTTGCAGAGATAATCCCGGTATCGACACCGGACCAGTTAAGACCGCCATACAACCTGGCATACTCAATCTTCATGCATCTGTCCATCACCACCTCCAGACCCGCTTCTTTTGCCTTCTCAGCAGCTTCCTCGTTTATAACCCCAAGTTGCAGCCAGAGAACACGTGCGCCCAGATCAATAGTGGGTTGCACAAATTGCGGCACGGCTTCTGATCTTTGAAACAGATCAACCAGATCGACATCATCAGGTATGGAAGCAAGATCCGGATAACACTTCTGTCCCAGGATTTCCTCATAGTTTGGATTCACCGGGATCACCTTGTAACCCCGGTCAAGAAGGTACTTGGCAGCAAAATAACTTGGTCTGAACCAGTTGCCGGACAGGCCAACCATGGCGATTGTTCTGGTCTCGTCGAGAATACGCCGCAGGGTCGCGTTATCCATGATCTTCTGCCAGTTCTCTGTCTCGTTCTGTCTGATAGCGGGGCGTCATATCACGGGGTGATCGTTGATCAGCACCGATTTCATTTTTGTTGCGCTCTGCGATCATCTGCCAGCCTTCTTCCCAGCTAAAATCTAGCTTATCTATACCCGGTGCAACCATACTATCAAAACCCTTGATAGCTTCAGCGACAACCGCCAGCTGATTTTCAGCATCAAACGGCCGACCAGACTCGAAGCCGAGTGGATAGTCCAGAAATTTAGCCCTGGGTGGTTTCCCTGATTGAAGAATATCCGAAGCGCTCCCCAAAATCAGTGTAGGTAAGCCACTTGCTTCAAAATGTCGCGCTATCAGACTCACGGTCTGATGACACACCGGTCACAATGGGACCAGCAACAGGACATCGACTTCTTCATTTGTAATTGCCTCGTCCAGTGTGGGGATCAGTTCGTCTCTTACCCGCCGCTGAGAATAGATACCTCCCATACAGGAGAAATAGTTTTCCGCGAGTCCGCCAATGGTCCCATCAGATTCCAGCGTTTGCAATGCTTCGATGGGCACCACACAACAAGGGTCTTCTCTGGCATCGCCGAGGTAGTTTTCAGTTACATGTGAGAACCTGAGATCACTGACTGGGGTGTTTTTTGAAATTGCTCGGATACTGGTATCGTCCTTGTAGTAATAGGCTACCTGGCCTGCAACGTAAGTACCTGCTGTCGACACCAATCCAAGCTTGCTCTCTGACAAGGGTTTTTTTGGCTTGACAAAATCAGGTTCAGTCTCCGCTTCAAACCACGAATAAGGTTCATATCCAAGGCTGTCATACAAATCCCTGGTTTGCTTGATATAGCTGACCGGTTGCCTCATTGCCGTTTCCTTACAAAATATCTGATCCAGCAGTATCGATATTCTGCCTTCCTGATTCAAGCGGGGTTTCAGGATGAATATCTGAAAACAACCAATCATGAACCCGAATGAGAAAACTACACCGAGTGAGGTAGATCAAATCGCTCTCCACTGGGTTTGCTTTTGCTGCCGGGTACTCTGGTTGCAGGTGTGTTTGGCACCCTGCTCGCCCTCAATGCCGGTATTCACCCGCGCAGACTGGTGACCATGGCCGGGGTATTATTTATCAATTTAATTCCTGTTTTCACATTCTTATCATTCAACTTAGGGCATGATGTGCAGTAAACTGCACCTGTATTATCAATCGAAATAAATTCCCTGGATCAACAACAGTACCCAGCGTGGTTTTTTAATAAGGTGTCGGGATCAAGTGCAAATGGCAACACATTCGGAAGCAGCATTTAACAAAAATGAGTCAGATCGCCGGCAATCTTTTTCGGGGATCTGGAACGGAGAACTGGATAAAGTATTCGCTGATGTAGCCAAATACTATGATCGAGCTAACGTTATCGCGAGTCTGGGTCTATTAGGAGTCTGGCTAAAAAGGTTTGTATCGACCATTGATGTCAAGCCTGGCGACAAAGTTCTTGATGTCTGTGCAGGAACCAATGTCATGGGAATTGCGCTGCTTAAAAAACAACCCGGCATGGATGTTCAGGCAATCGACAGAAGTCAGGATATGCAGCAAGTTGGGGCAGAGCGAGCATCCAGGCTTGGGTTTACCATTAAATCAGACATCGGCGATGTGCATCAGTTGCCCTACCCCGATGAGCATTTCGATGTAGTGACACTGCAGTATGCATCCCGCCATCTCGGTATTATGCAGGTGAGCAAGGAAATCCACCGAGTTCTTAAGCCCGGTGGACACTTCTACCACTGTGATATGTTGCGGCCCAGAAACAAACTGGTTGAAAATGCATACTACATTTATCTGAAATTCTGTCTGAATCTTACGTCCTGGCTGTTCAACAGTGATCAGGCATCACTCGACTGCCGTGACTACTTTATTGAGGCACTGAAGATGTTTTATTCAGCGGAGGAGCTTTCGGACCTGATGCGTACCGCAGGATTTGCATCCGTAGAACATAGTTCCATATTTGCCGGTATGGTGGCCTTTCACAAAGCCGGGAAAAAATAGCAGACACCAGGAAATTTTCGTTTATGTAAGCACTATTTCTTCCTGCTAATTTTTGACCGGGTCAAAATCAGAATAATACACTTTAACCACAGCCGGCATCAGAACCATATCGGATAAAAAGGCCATGGAAATAATCAAGCCCAACAGCTAATCAAATGTTCCGAACAACGGCATTTGTTGCACAAATATCCAGAAAACCTGTTCAAGTTGTTGTACGGTTGGATGATGGACATGAACTGAAACAGGAAGGCATTGGTCTCGGACTTTACGTAACAGAACAACTCGTCACATTGCAGGGTGACACCGTAGCGGTAGAAAATGAGTTCGGTGAAGAAAGTCGATTCATACCGAGATTTCCCAGGAATGCACCCGGTTTCTGAGATGTTCAATCGTCTGACTTAAACACGCTGTACTCAATTCCCGCAGGAAAGAGTCCTAGTCAGGTAGTCCAAGCACCCGTTTGGCAATGATATTGAGCTGAACCTCGTTAGTGCCTCCTGCAATACTGCTGGCACGGGAACCCAGCCACATCCTGGTTGCTCCCAACTCGGCGGCGGTGAAACCATCACCCTCCCAGCCGGTTCCCTGAGATCCCATCAGCCTGACCTGCAAAGATGTTTCCGTCTTGCTCAAGTTGGCGCCAACTGCTTTGAAGATCGAAGTGGTTGGTCCAAGGGTGCTGCCGGACACGTTTTCTTCGCGGGTACGAGCCAGTGTGAGTTGGAAAGACAACTGGTTGAGCCTGTGTTGAATAATCTCATCTCGAAAAACCGGATCGGCAATCCCACCGTCATCGGTTTCCCCGGCGTATCTCTTGGCAAGTTCCGCCAGATAATAAACCTGGGGTTCAGTGGAACGGGCCGAGGCGCCACCTGCACCCATGCCCGATATCCCTGATCGTTCGTGTTGCAGAAGCCGTTTACCTATGGTCCAGCCGTGATTGGGTTTCCCAATCAGATCAACTGCAATGGCGTCGTCAAAGAAGGTCTCACAGAAAGGTGATGTCCCCGATATCAATTGAATCGGTCTGACGGTGACACCCGGCTGATTCATATCGAGTATCACCATGCTGATACCATCATGTTTCAGTGCGTCAGGATCAGTGCGTACCAGCACGTAAATCCAATCGGCGACATCAGCACCGGAGGTCCATATCTTCTGCCCATTGACCACATAGTGATCACCATCCAGTACAGCCCTGGTGGAAAGGCTGGCAAGATCAGATCCGGACCCAGGTTCACTGTAACCCTGACACCACTGAGCCTCACCGCGAGCTATTTTTGGCAGATGACGTTTCTTCTGCTCATCGGTCCCATACTCCAGAAGTGTAGGACCGATCATATTCAGACCCTGCCCACCGTTATCCGGCGGCACAATTACATTCGCTGCGCGGAATTCCTGTATCAATGCAATATGTTCCTGGAAGTTGAGTCCACCCCCGCCATACTCTTTCGGCCAATGGGGAGCTATCCAGCCCTTGTCTGCCAGCCGTCGAATCCATTCTCTGCGGTCTTCACTTCCTTCTGCGGAACTTTTGAACTGAGCAGTGTAGTTCTCGTTCAGCCATTCTCTTATCTCTTCACGAAAAGTCTCGATTGTCATCGTCATTTTTCCTCATCGGCTGTACTGACGACACGACGAATAAATCGCATCGCCACATGACTCATGTAGAGCGGATATTGCACCGAGGTCAGAATATCAATATCAGCAAGTGCAAAGCAAAGCGATGTGATATCTAAACAGAACAAGTGCCGCAAACCACAAGCCTGCTTCACGCCCTTGGAAGGTGAGAAGCCCTATGTTATTTTTGAAAGGGACTCCCATCAGCAAAGGAATTCAACATGGAATATCGAGACATCCTTTATGAAACCGACGAACGACTCGCTTTTATCACGCTTAATCGACCCGAAAAACTGAATGCACTGAGTAATAATCTTCGCGCAGAGATTATGGATGCAATGCGTGAGGCAGAACACGATCCGGAAGTGGGTGTCATTATCCTTAAGGCTGCTGGTCGATCTTTTTCGGCAGGCTACGATCTCTCGCCTTCAAGGACAGCCAAGGACGATGAATATGTGGATCCCAGATCGAAAATGCCTCCAACCGGTACCACTCACCCGGGTCGGGACCAGTGGGCACGACACGTGGTGATGACCAACTGGACCATATGGGAACTCGCCAAACCTGTCATTGCCCAGATCCAGGGGTATTGCCTTGCGGGAGGCACGGAACTCGCAACAATCTGTGATTTTCGGATTGTTGCAGAGGATGCAAATATCGGCTACCCCCCGGTTCGAGCCATGACCACCATGGACATGGTGTGGTCTCCGTGGCACCTGCCACCCGCCATCGCAAGAGAATTTGCCTTCGTAGGAGACAATATTTCCGGAACGAAAATGGCGCAGTACGGGTGGGCAAACTACGCCGTGCCCATCGAGGACCTGGATGAATTCACGATCAAATTCGCACGCCGTATGGGATACATTGACAATGAAATGCTGATGTTCACGAAGCGTGCTGTAAATCGTCAATACGAGGCAATGGGAATTCGCGAGGGTCTCGCTGCAGGAACTGAAATCCAGGCATTAAGTGCTCGCCGTGACGCGGCTTCCGAGTGGGGACGGAGAGTTCGTGATGACGGGCTGAAGTCTGCCCTGGAATGGAGGGATGGTCCTTTCCGGGATTTTCGCGGCGTTTATGACAGCGCGCCCAAAGAGCGTGCAGTTGCAGGCATGGATAAATCCGGCAAAAAAGACAGTTGAGGACCGAATCAACTGTCGACTGACAGGAAACCGACTCTTCACCCGCCGATTGCCTTCAGTGCTATGTCCTTTCCATGTGCCACGGTGGTTGTCCCAAGGATCGCATTGTGCCAGCCCCTGACGGAGAACCGGGATTAAACTGTCTTTGCGTACGGGTCAAGCCGAATGACTGTCACTTCCTTGTCGATCGAATCCAGCACCATCACCGTGGCTTCCTGCCCAAAACCGTGCGCGCTGCCTGGATTCAGTACCAGAGTTTCCCCTTCTTTTTTATTTACCACCTGATGTATATGACCCGAGACAACAACATCATATAGATCGGAAGCGACAATTGCCTTCAGCAAAGGATCACTTGTTCCGTGGTAAACACCAAAGCGTAAACCGCCAGATTCAAAGTCAGCAAAATCACCATGCAATTCACCATCAGCTGCTTCAAATAATTTTGTAAGACCCAACTTTTCGCCATCATTGTTGCCAAAGACACCATGCAATTCCATTCCGCAGCCTTGAAACAGACTGACGATTGGCGGTGAGACAACATCTCCGGCATGAATCACTACATCTACATGCTGATCTTGAAATACAGAAATAGCACGGCTCACATGATCCGCATGATCATGGGAATCTGAAATCAATCCTATTTTCATTTGCGATTTCCTCCCCAAAAAAAGAGACTCATCATATACTGAAGTGGGTAATTAATTGCGATCGATCTTAAAACTAGCCTGTCGGTCCTTCTCCGGCCAGACCAAGTAGCAGCCCACCTTCAACCCAGAGTTCGATATATGTGCCTTCAACCCAGGTAGAGTAGGTGGAGCCTCCCAATTCGAAATCATCAGGAATAATCGCCTGATAATAGGTGTGATAGCTGTCATTTGTTGTTTGTTTGATTCTAAGTTGTGCCGCCAGTTTCCCTTGAATGGAACAGTAACGTCCTCCCAGAAGGTTCCACTCGGATTCATCGGTCCTAACAGAATCAACCAGGGTAAAGTCTAGCTCGGACAAATGTGCACCCACGTCATTCAAATTACTGGAAGCAATTTCAAGCGCCATTCTTTTGGAGTGATTGTAAGCGATTTCCAGTGCAACCTTTTCTCTGGCATCCACGCTGTTGATGTTATACAGAAGACCAGTGAGGCTAATAACAACAAATGATGCCGCAATCGCCAAAAAGTACCGAATATTGTTTCCTGTGAAACTGAGCCGGTGGTTTTTCTCATCACTTACCACATCAGCAGATTCAGAATGCTGTTGCAGTGCCATCAAGTCCTTTAACTGTTTCTCGGAAAGCGACTGCTGTCTGTAGTGAGCATTAAAGGCTTCTCTTAAGTTTTTCATATTTGATCCCCCTGCTTTGGGGAAGTTTCTGTTTGTGTTTTAGCACGAAGCTTCTTTTTGATCCTGTGAATTCGAGACAACCAGGTGCCTCTGGCACCACCCTGAATCTCGGCAATTTCCTGAGCTGTGAAGTCTTCCACCGCCCACAGGTAGAGCAACTCTCTTTCATCACTCTGTAAATCCCCTAACAGATGCTCGACCTCCTGCTCCCTTATGATGGTATCTTCAAGGGAATCAATTTCTCTCTGCATTTCCTCATAACCGAGCTTAAGAATATCGCTCTTGATTAGACGGATCTTTTCATGACGCCGGACATCCAGATAACTGTTCCGGATGCACCGTTTCATAAAGGCCATCTTGCTGTTTATTTGCAATAGCTCCGAGTTTGAACCAATGAGCTTTTCAATATTGTTGTAGAGTAGGTCATATGCTTCATCGTTATCATGACAAAGTGACAATGAATAGCGAAAAAGTGAATCCAGCTCCGAATGACTAAACATAAGACCAGTGCCCGGGTTATTTGCTACCTGCCTAAGAGTGCATTGAGATGTGTTTCGATATCATCCGGTGTTTCCGCATCACGGTATCGGATGACGCCATTAATGTCGATTACAAACAATGTGGGCGTTCCCATGACACCATACATCTGTGTAACCTTACGACCTTCGTCAAACGCAAGGGGGTACGTCAATTCGTGTTTTTCCTGATATCGGTTCACACGCTTTAGTGAATCATTAACCGTTACGTTGATCGCCAGTACTTCGATATTTTCTCCGTGAGCCGCATGAAGTGACTTAATCTCTGGAATTTCTACTTTGCAGTTGGAGCACCAGGTTGCCCAAAAAACCAGATTCACAGCTTTCTTACCCCTGTAATCTGACAATTTGAAAACACTGCCGTCCAGACGGGCAATCGTAAAATCAGCAGCAGTATCACCAACCCCAGTTCCGACTCCGGCGTTAAGGCCAGTGACAAACGTGACCGAGATAAGAGCCAGCAGTAATTGTAATGTCTTCATTGCTAGTTCCTTTAAAAAAGTAATAGGCCCATCTGTACGAGAAAATATTCACCAGCACCAAACATGATCAATGCCATGCCGCCCTTAATCCAGTTCATCCAGTTCCCTGATTTCGGCATTGCTGCTAAAAATCCTGAAAATGTACCGATAACAATCAGCAGGGTCGAGAGGCCAAAGGCGAAAACAAACAACAGAATCCCACCGTATATTACATTGCCGGTGCTGGCAACGAATGTTAACAAGGTCGCAAGCACCGGTGCTGTACATGGTCCGGCAACCAGCCCAGAAGCACCACCAATCAGGAAAAGCCTGAGCCATCCTATCGTCACCTTGTCACCAATCATTGTACTCACGCCGACGTGAGGTATCTGAATCCAGCCTATCATCCAGGCACCAAAAACCAGGCAAAGGTTGGCAACCAGAAAGTAGCCCCAGGGGTTGGTCGATATCTCCCCGAACATCTGACCGGAGGCGGCGGCAATAACGCCTAACCCGCCATAAACCGATGCCAGTCCGGTTGCGTAAATCAGTGAATTGATAAACCCTCTCAATCTCCCTGATTCCGCTGAAGAACCAATGACCCCTATTGTGATAGGAATCATCGGGTATACACAGGGAGTAGCACTTGTTAAAACGCCGCCTGAATACGCAAGGGCGAGTGCCAATATCGAGCCGCTTGCCAGACTCGATATCAACAGTTCAGATACTGATTCCACTTAATTCTCCCTGAGGCCAAAGGTCAGAACAGATCTTTAGTGGCTATGTTCATCCTGGGAGTGCACAGGTGCCTCACCAGGTTTGCGTGCCAGCAATGCCTTGGCGACTTTCTGATCTTCTTCCCAGGCAGCTGTAACGAGCTGATTACCGGACACGCCTGCAATATCAATCGAATCAATTTCAATGTGATTCGCATTTGGATACAACCAACCTGTGATTTTTGCTTTCTTGCCAATGACCAGCTTGTGAGCCCGAATCGTGTCATGACCAGCAGCATTGTTAACGATAGTCAGCAGAGATCCGTCTGCGAGCCTTACACCAACATCATGCAGGGTATATAGACCACATTGAGCATTCGCACCAGACAGCTTCTTCAAACTGCAACCCAGGCAGACAAGTTCTGCATCGACAGTCACCTGGTCAAGGCCTTTCTCGTTATCCCAGCCGCCAGCGAAACTCAGCGCGCTACCCAGCATGAGCAGAGTCGTTGCAAGTGCGTTCAACAGATATTTTATTTTCATTTGTTCTTCCTCTAAAAAATGAATGATCGTTGTGGGGTACCCTGACTTGATGCTGGTCCCAAAATGGTCCCAAAATGATCCCAGGCTTACGCCTGTCAGGACTCCCAATACCATATAGACGGATGAATACAGCATTTGATTGCACGACACGCAAAAATATTCAATGCCTGACACACCAGTCAGTGCACCTATCGAAGGGTCCCCAGATATGGTGCCCAAGTCGCACGGTTCACGTCGGAGGATCTCATATACGTCGGTTGGCAAGGCGAACTCAGGTATTTACACTTCACAGACACCAGACCCAGTGGGATCTGAGTACAAAAATGAATATCACACCTATTCAGCAGCGGGCTCTAAACAAGGTCTTAGTGATCGTATCAATGCTAACCTTTACGCTCTGTCTGTTTGCCTGTTCACAGGAGGAACCTGTCGAGGAAGAATTCAGCACCGTTACAGAAGGAGCGCCTTATGGTAGTTACAGTGTTCGAGGGTATAAAGCGCATTTGCCAATAATCCCTGAATAGCGGAGTATTTCCCCTGGATTTGACCGACTTCAATGAAAAAGAACTAAAAGAGCTAGCTGAACGGTCGTCTGCTAGTACCCTGCCCACCCGGAATTGATGCCTTGTAATGTTGTCGAAAAACCAGATGGAGAACACAATGACTGAAACTGTGAGTTATGAGGTGACCGGTGAAACGGCCATCATTCGATTGAACAGACCTGAAAAGCTGAATGCACTCGATGAGAATCTTATTCAGGATTTACGTAGCGCATGGCGTCGTTATGCAGCGAGTAAAGAGAAATGCGCCATATTGTGTGCGGAAGGTGACCGGGCATTTTCGGTAGGTGCTGATATTAAGAGTCCGCCCCTGGAAATGTGGCAAGGCGTACCGGGTGTCGGTGTGCCTCTCAATAAACCCATCATCGCTGCCGTACACGGCTATTGTGTCGGTGGTGCCTACATCATGGTTCAAATGTGCGACCTGGTTGTTGCCGCAGACAATACTATCTTTAAGTATCCTGAAGCTCAGGTGGGATTTACAGGCGGTCTTATCGCTGGGTGTGCCGTCCGCATACCTCACAAGATAGCCATGGAATTCATGTTACTGGGGCAGGATCTGGATGCCCAGCGTGCCTATGAGGTTGGTATGGTCAACCGGGTTGTACCTGCGGGTACTCAACTTGAAGCCGCTCTCGAGTATGCGGAGATTTTTGAGCGCAGTGCGCCGCTTGTGGTTCAAACTATCAAATCCTTTGTAAACCAGACTATCCCGCGGGGCCCAAGTGAGCTTTCGGCCCTGGCCAGAGACGAGCTTCTTGGCGTATCACAGAGCGAGGATGGCGCTGAAGGTAGACGGGCATTCAAAGAAAAGCGGCCACCGAGTTTTCAAGGGAAGTAGGAAAAGCGCATCCTGATGTCTGTACAATATGAACCCAATGATTAACAAGCCAATCCAGAAACTGAAGCTCGTTGCCTCCTCAGACTATCTTCTTTTTAGTCTGAAATTTCTGCTACCTGCCCTATTACTGTTTTCTGCAACTCTGCTTATCCACTACGAAAGCAACGTCAGTAAAGATACCCAGAAGCTGCTCAACCACGAAAAACTCAATGTGGAACTCATGCACAAGGTTATGGCTGATGAGATGGTTCGACTGGTCACAGATTCACGCTTGTTACTCGACGGTATTGATCGTCACATCTTTAAAACCGGGCAAACTGATCTTTACAGTGAGAAACTGATTGAGCAGTTTATTTCCTTCAGCAATATCCGCGGTATCTACGATCAGATCCGTATTCTGGATAAGAAAGGCGATGAAATTATTCGGATCAACTATGACAAGGGCAATGCTTTCTCTGTACCCCGCAATGGTCTGCAGAATAAAGCATCACGCTACTATTTCGAGCAGACCATCAAAGCACCCAGAGGGAGCATTTACATCTCACCTCTGGATCTCAATGTTGAAAACAACGTCGTGGAACTTCCACAGCAACCTACGGTAAGGCTGGGAACACCTCTCTATGATTCCGAGAACAATGCGGTCGGCGCATTGATTCTGAATTTCGATGGCTATCACCTGCTTAGCCAATTTCTCCAAACCGCAGAAAATCTCTCAGAAAATATCATGTTGGTCGCTCCAACCGGTTTCTGGCTGATCGCGGCTGAATCAACCTCCCCCTGGACGTATGTTACAAGAGAACATGAGTCCTTTGATAGTCTCCACCCGGAGGTGTGGTCAGCCATTAAATACAGCCACAAAGATCAGATCAGCAACAAAAGAGGGATCTATTCCTTTTCAACCATTGATGATTACGAGATCGGAATTGCCGGTACTCAACCTGATGATGCTGATAACAACCAGTCATATCACTGGAAAATTGTTTCGTTTGTTGACAAATATGCTGCCGAATCCGCCGGAAGAGAATTCATCGAGCGGAACCAGTTCTTTTACCTCCTGCTGCTTATTGTCATTGTAGTGGCAACAGGAGTTTTCGCCAGCTGGCAGGTACGACATACTCGCTCTACCGAGCAGATTCTGTTTGAAAAGCACTTCAAGGATTCGCTGGAAAATATCCAGTTGGCAGCAATAACCCTGTCTGAAACCGGCGTTATATTATTTTGCAATCACTACTTTCAGGAAAAAAGTGGAATCACAGGAGATATGCTGCTCGACAAGAACTGGGTCTCATTGTTTGTTGAAGAGACTGCGCAAGAAAGCGTACAGGACCAATTAAACCTGATCCGGAAAACCCAGGATAGTATTGAGCCATTCGAATGTCTTATCGTCACGGAATCAGGCAATACCTTGCACTTTATCTGGAATGCAACACTGACTGTACACACCGACGGGAAAATGTACGGCATTACTCTGATTGGTCGCGATATTACCGAGGAGAGAGAAAATTCAGAAAGGTTACGTAAGCTGAGCGCTGCGGTTGAACAAAGTCCAAATACAGTAATGATCACTAACCTGGGTGGGGTCATCGAATACGTCAACCCCAAATTCAGCCAGCTAACTGGTTACAGCCGCGAAGAAGTCGTTGGTAGATTACCCAGCATACTAAAGTCAGGTGAAACGACCCCGTTTGAATACCGGAATTTGTGGAAAAACATCACCATGGGGAAATCATGGTCGGGTGTTTTTCACAACAAAAAGAAGTCTGGTGAATTGTACTGGGAATCGGCAAGAATATCCGCGTTACGGGATGAAAGTGGCGCTATCACCCACTACCTTGCAGTCAAAGAAGATATCAATGAGCAGCGCCGACTGGAGGATGAGATACGACAGACATCTACCGAGCTGACACGGAACAGAGAACTGGCAAGTGTCGGGCGAATGGCTAATGTGATCGCTCACGATATCAGAAACCCCCTGTCAACAGTGAAAATGAGTCTTCAGATGATATCACGTCACTATCACGAGACATCCATCGAAGAACAAAAGGAGCTGGCGCAGATATCACTGGATCAGGTTCGATACATGGAAGAAATTCTCTCAGACGTGCTTAGCTATTCAACACCCGATGAACTTCGATGTGAGTGGATCCGTATTGATGATCTTATTCAATCTACCGTATCGGGGCTTCATCGAACCGTCAACGAGAGCAATGTGAAGGTGGTTCAGGACATTCAAAAAGGATTGCCAGGTGTTTATGCAGATGCAACCAAATTGAGACGGGCGCTGAGTAACGTGATGCAAAATGCGATCCAGGCAACTGATTCGAATGGTGACAGGGATCCTCAGGTGGATATCGTCGTGTCTATTATCGAACAGAACCTCGAAGTCAGAGTAGAAGACAATGGTTGCGGAATTGAACCAGATCAGCTGGATCGCGTGTTTGATCCATTCGTCACTACAAGAGCGAAAGGAACTGGTCTTGGCCTGGCAATTGTTGCCAGAATCGTCAATCAACATCAGGGTTCCGTCACACTCACAAATCGTAGCTTATACGGGATGAGTGTCAGTATCACTTTACCAATCCGTCCCTCTGAAAACTCCCCCATTGAGCCAGTAAATAAAGAATCCGCATAAGACATTCACCAGCCTGAAGACAGCCTATCGAAGCCACTAAAACCTTACGCTGAGATCCGGGATGAGTATCAGGCAGATTTATCTAGGCAGCCTTGTGATCGGTATCAGCTTCCTCAGGAGAACAAGGCGCTCCGCAGTCTGCACATGCACTTTCTTCCTGATCGATTGATGTACCGTCAGCCTGACGACCCACCCAGAGTTGAAACACTGCCCAGCAGCCGAATCCAAGACTTAACACCAAAATGGGGAGAATATAACTGGTCATGATCAGGTCGAACTGAATAAACCGGCAAAACCCATGAATGCCATGGAGAGAATACCAGCGATAATGAGATTCATGGCGGTGCCTTCAATTAATGCCGGTACTTCCGAGAGTTCACTCTCTTCCCTTAAACCCGCCAGAAGTACCATGGCAATGGTAAATCCAAATCCTGCACCCAAAGCGTAAGTGATACCTTCAAGAAATCCATACCCACGATTGGTTGAGAATATTGCCAGACCAAGTATGGCACAGTTGGTCGTGATAAGTGGCAGGAATATTCCCAGTGCTCTGAAGAGGGTCGGGCTCATTTTCTTGATTAGCATTTCGATAAACTGAACCGTACTCGCAATAACGACGATAAAGCTGATCAATCTTAGGTACGGTGCGTAAATCAGAAGATAGGTATTAAGTACCCAGGCACACAGCGCAGTAACCAGCATCACAAACGTCGTCGCAAGCCCGAGTCGAAATGAAGTTTCGAGAGAATTTGAAACGCCCAAAAACGGGCAGATACCCAGAAAGTATGTCAGAACAAAATTATTTATCAGCAGTGAACTGATGAATATCCAGAAGAGTTCCTGCATCAGCTGCCACTCCTCTCTGCTTCGGCCACTCGTTCCAGAAAGATCTCTCGACGGTGAGTCACCCAGTTGAAGAAGAAGAGAATCAGACCAAGGGTAAGAAAGCCGCCGGGCGGTAGAATCATAATGATCCACGGCTCAAAAGCCCCACCAAACAGATCCACACCAAACAGGGATCCGGATCCCAATATTTCTCGTACTGCACCAAGCGTGAAGAGTGCAAACACAAATCCAGCCGACATGCCTAACGCATCCATGACGGCCAGGCGAACTGTATTCTTCGAGGCAAAAGCTTCCTGACGGCCAAGGATCATGCAGTTGGCGACGATCAGGGGAATGAAGGCACCCAATTCTTTATGTACAGTCGGGATGAGTGCGAGCAATGTGTAGTCAGCTACCGTAACGAAGGTTGCGATAATAATAATAAAACAGGAAATTCGGATCTGCTTTGGAATCCATTTCTTAAAGGTAGCCACAAGAAAGCTTGAACCCACCAGCACGAACAAGGTTGCCATTCCCATTGCGATGGCGTTAATTGCTGAATTGGTTACAGCCAGCATTGGACACATTCCAAGAACCTGCACGAATACAGGGTTGTCTCGCCAGATCCCCTTAATGAGTTCGTTGTAGTCTTGATTCTCAGACTCAATCATGAACAACCTCGTTTGTTTCGACCCTCAAACCTGGTTCACTACCAGGCGATGGCAAATTATCAAGCCACTTCGCGTTGTTCTCATTGATAATTCTCACCACCGCTCGTGAGGAAATTGTTGCACCAGTAATGGCATCTACCTGGTTGTCCTTTCCGCCACGGCCTTTCTTTACCACCTCGATTATGGGATCAATCGGCAGATCTCGGAAACTCCCGACAAACACATCATCCTTATATATCTTGTCTCCAAGCCCTGGTGTTTCACGACTTTCGAGGACTTCCATTCCCATCACTTTTCGATCTGCCGGAATATAACCATACAGCAGTTTGATCGTGTCCTGGAATCCCGGTCCTTCACCAGGAATGGCATAGCCTACAAAGTTCAGCTCTTTATCGTATCCAGCGTAAATACTATTCTCACTACTCATTCCCTCGGTAACGGGCACAAGCTGCTCATCAGCGTAGGTAAGTTCCTGCATCTGGGATACGCCAGGCAACACCTTGAATACTGCTGCACGCAATTCCCGGGCTTTATTCACCGCAATAGTTTCAAACGTTGCTTCAAATATACCAACGATAGCGACGCCCGAAATCAACCCGGCCAACGCAAGCGTGGCAATGAGTCGGATAGGTGGTGGATCTGCCTCCGCATCGGGTCGATTTGCGGTGATGATCTCAGTCACGATCACCTCTCAGATGACCAAAAACCCGTGGTTGAGTAAACCTATCTATCAGCGGTGTTGCAGCATTCATCAAAAGGATCGAGTACATGACGCCTTCAGGCATACCTCCAAATACTCGAATCAAAATCACCAGAAGACCAACCCCTATACCAAAAATCCATGTACCAAGAGGTGTTGTAGGCGAGGTAACCGGATCTGTCGCCATATAGATCGTACCTAACAACAGACCACCTGAAAACACGGAGAACAAAGGTGCCGGAAATCGCTCAGCATCGAACAAACCAAGAATACCGGAGAAGATCAGAACCGTAACAAGAATACTGACCGGGATTCTCCAGTCCAGATCACGTCTGAAAAAGAGATAAACCCCGCCAAGGATCAGTAGCAGGCCACTGGTCTCGCCAATGGAACCGGCGGTAGTCCCCATGAATAGATCAGACAGAGGCGTTACTTCCTGATCAAATTTAAGTAAACCAAGCGGTGTTGCAGCAGTAACGCCATCGATTTCAGTATAGGTAAACGGAATGTCGAAGTTACTCGCTCTAAAGGTCCAAAAGGACTCATCCGCTGTCGTCCAGGTTGTCATGGCGATAGGAAATGTGGCCAGCAGAAACGCCCTGCCCACCAGGGCGGGGTTGAAAAGGTTATTGCCAAGACCGCCCCAGATGACTTTACCTAAACCGATAGCAACAGCACCACCAATAAACGCCATCCACATGGGCAAGGCAGGAGGCAGGGTAAGACCAAGTAACAGCCCGGTTAGGAGACCACTGCCATCTAACAGTGACTCACCTCGATGCTGCTTACTTATGAAAGCAACCTCAGTCAGAACAGCACCCAGAATACTGGCCATGACCACAAGGAATGCACCAATCCCGAAGTACCACAATCCAGCCAGAGTCGCCGGTACCAGGGCGATCAAGACATCGACCATTACGCTGGGCGTCGTCTTCCCTTCCCTTAAAAATGGTGCATGTTGCAGGAGTAGCTCAGGATCTCTCTGCTTCATTTCGCACTCGCCTGGGTATTTCGCAGTTGATCTTTGCCTGTTCTAATCAATTGCACTATGGGTATCGCAGACGGGCAGGCAAAAGTACAGCAGCCGCACTCGACACAATCAAATATTGAATACTCTTCCATCTCTTCATACATCCTGGCCCTGGCCAGCCTTGCGAATCTGGAAGGATTGAGGAAGTAAGGACACGCTTCAACACAACGACCACAACGTATGCACGGATACTCTCTGCGCTTCAGCGTTTGTTCTTCTGTAAAGGCAAGAATGCCTGAGCAACCCTTTACAACAGGTGCATCAAGGCTCGCAATCGGCTTCCCCATCATAGGTCCGCCCATAATCACTTCCATCGCCTCATCTTTCAGACCGCCACAAAACTGCAGTACATCCCTAACGGGTGTACCGAGTGGCACAATGAGGTTGGCGGGATAACTGACACCCGGTCCAGACACTGTCACGATGCGTTCTATTAATGGCATGGCATGATCGAAATAGTCAGCAATGGCAACGATAGTGCTGACATTACTGACATTAACCTCCACATCCCGGGGCAACTGACCAGCGGGAACTTCACGGCCAAAGACGGTTCTGATAAGCATCTTCTCCGCGCCCTGGGGATATTTGACCTCAAGAGATTCAACTCTGACCGGATCACCCGGTTTAATATGTTGGTGCAGTATTTCAATGGCTTCAGGCTTGTTGAGTTCAACACCGATCACAATCTCTTCTGCACCGAGTTTTTGCCTGACTATCTCGGCTCCCTTTAGCAAAGCTTCAGGTCTTTCCATCATCAGACGATGATCGTTGGTAAGATAAGGTTCACACTCAGCACCATTGATCAGAAGAGAGCGAATCTGCTGCCCGTCAGGTATTGAAAACTTTACATGGGCGGGGAACGCAGCACCGCCCATGCCAACAATTCCGGCTGCCTGCACTGTCTGAATAAAATCATCGATACCCATTGACTCCCAGTCAATGGCAGGGCCAATGGCCGGTTCCTGTGCCGCAAACGGATCGGCCTTTATCTCGATTGACTGAGAGAAATTTCCATCGAAGGTACGAAATTCGTCAACCTCATTTACCACCCCGGTAACGGGACTATGTAATGAAACTGACACAAACCCACCGGGTTCAGCAATCAACTCACCTCTTTGTAGCCGTTGACCTTTTTCAACAACTGGTTTGCATGGCACACCTATATGCTGACCCAGCGGCATGACATAGTTTTCAACAAAAGGGACTCGCTGGATAGGAAGATCCTGGGTCTGTTCTTTGAGGTACTGCGGATGCACACCGTGTTGGAAACTCCTGGTAAGCAGACTTAGCGGATTCAGCTTCACCATGATTCAGCCACTATTCTGAATTCGATGAGCCGGAATTCACAAGCCGCATGAGCTGGCTTCGCACTCTACCCGCGACATCTGACCGGATACTGCTATCGAGTTCGCTGATCTGTTGTTCGTGTTCCTCTTTGATTGATGCGATTTCTGCCTCATGCTCTGCCTGAACCTGCTGCCTCGCTGCCTCTTCAACTTGTGATGTGAAGGGCGTAACAATACCTGCAAGTTCCTGCAGTACCTGCCAGTTATCTCTACTCGAGTCAGCCAGCTTTACAAGGTCATCGTCAACCTCGTAGTGAAGTTCTTTTTCACCGGCCACTACAGAGATGACGGCAGCCTTCCCTTTTCGTGATCTTTCATTTAATTCGATGAATTCCAAAAGCGCTACATGTGCAGATTCATCCGCGGGTACTGGTTTGAAGTGACTGGCAAAGCGCTGCTCAGTTGACGCCCAGTGAGCCGGAGTATATGGCTCGTCATCATCGCTCCAGATACCGTCAAGATTTTCATTACCTGACAGGTCCAGTCGGGTTCCATGTACACCATCCAGTCCAGGATCGTATGTAAACAGAGGGAATGCTCTCGATCTGACAGCTTGCCTCGCCGACTCAATGGTTTGACCTGTTTCGAAACCGTGTCGGGAAGGGCTCGGACTATGAATGCGAACGAGCGCGGGTCCATTGTGCTGAATCGCCTGTGTAATACTGTTGTACAGATGATCAGCATCTGCAATGGACGTCTGGGCTACGAACGCCGACCGACCTGTGATCGCAAGTAATCCGAGGTTGACCCTTGAATCTGCAACCTGATGCGAACCTGAGATACCCAGATCGAGATCAGCAAGGGAAATGATTTTAATCGGCAGGTCGGAACCCAGCGACCAGAGCACTTGAGCCAGAGCTTCACCGCCAAATGATTTATCGTTGCCAATAACAAGCATAGGCGGACAGATCCGACGCTCATCCTCTGTCAGATCCTGCCATTTCAACTGCGAGAGAGTCTCAAGGGCGAATTCCAGTCCAGGTGCCTGCTCAATCTCAACCCGAGCTTGACGAATAAGCGCAATCGATTCACAGGTTTCACGAAGATGGCCTTCGAGCAAACCAGCTGCAAGCTGAGGTGTCTCATTTGAGAAATCCAGGACGACGGGAGACTGGAACGGATTGTAGGGAAATGAAGTAGCCCAGGTGGCAACAGTTCCTGGCGCTATTGCAAGGCCATACCTGGCTCTGCCAAGCCCCTGTCTGCCACTTGACATTCGCCAGTGCAAATCTGTTAGGCGATTTGAGATATTAAGCAATCTGCTGAGTCTCGCTGCATCAACAGGATTCACGTCAGCTGTTGTTTCTACGTTTTTAGCTAGTTCACTCAGCTCAACCAGTGGTGTTCTTACGCTTTCCAGACTCTTGCTCAGCAGGTCCAGATCCTCCTCTGGCAGGTTAACTGCAAGCAATTCTCTTATTTCATTAACGATCTCATCATTTGCATCAGCCAACTCATCCAGAAATCGTTTCATAATCGGCTGTTGATTGAATTCTGTTGTAGAAAGAATCATTCGAAGCGCTATCTTCTCTCCCGAGCCGGATTCAGCACCATCACCCCCCGCCATACTCAGTAAACAATAACGAGACAGATTGATCGCCGCCAGATGACTCACTTCATCAGATTCACTGACCCGTTCAATAGTCTCAGATTTGCTGTCCGGCATCGCCGCCCAGACGTCCCAAATTTGCCTTGCACTGGCTAGATTATCTGACTGTTGATATTCAAATTTGATCGCCTCTTCATCACAGACATTCTGACATAGACTGCAATCCTTACAGGTATCCGGATTCACGACCAGTGACAGGAGTTCGCCACTATCTTTGCTGACGTTCTCCGCATTCTCAAAGAATTCTTGCGTTACGGAGACGGGCAGTGCGCCGATTTTTCCACAGACCAGATCAAGGGCTTCTTCAACTGCCTGCTGACGATCCGGTGTCTGGTCCATCTTGCCGCTTAACCACGCGTAGGTTTCACGAAGCATGCCCTCGGTATCCGGTGCTATTTCCTGTTTCCTGGCCTGGCTTAATATTCGGCTGGATAGCTGATTGGCAAGCTGACGCAATGAGTCGGCACCTGCCTGTCGTATTCCATGGTCGATGAGCTCGGATGGACTGATCGTCAGCGGCGCAATGGCGCTGTCCGGGCATACAGACCAACATTTTCCGCAACCCGTACACTTTTCGGGGTTGACCTGAGGAATTCTGGTTCGCTTGTCGGCAAAGTCTCTGAACGTCGCACTAAGCGGCGCCATGGTACCACTGGCTATATAAGGATCCGCTGCAATCTGATCCGCCTGACTGTCACGATATAAAACACCAGTCTGATTCCAGAATCGCGGCAGGCTGTCAAACTGTTCATCTTTTGCGGCCAGCTGCTTCAGGATAACAGGTGCAGACTTGGCAACGCTGGCTCCTTTTCCTGCTTCCGTTTCAGGAATCGTCGCTAAATCGACAAGTTCAATACTATCGAGGCCATTCTTGAAGCACTCCATCAACCCCTCTCGATTGGGTTCTGACCGTAATCGAAGTGCCTCATCCCTGGTCGAAAGAATTTTTCTCTCTTTGAGCTGTACCAATGATGTTTTGATAATGGCACCGAATACTGCTCCCATGGCAGTCTCGGTAATTTCTCCTCGAGTCATCATGCTCGTGACAGGTACCGAAAAGATCTGTAGAGATTTTGATGAAACGATATCTCTCTGGGAAGCAGTGAACATCTGTGACATTTGCTCAGACGAGAAAGTTGGTACAACAACGAATCCGCCTTTACGAAGTCGTTGTAACAGGAGCGCGGCAATCGGCGTCACTACACCATCTTCGGCCAGCGAAGCACAGATAACATCCAGCGCCGCATCGTCGCCGGGATCCTTGACGGAACTGTTTGAATAAATCAGGAAGTCAGCAGCCTGCTCAAGCCATGTTTTTTGAGCCAGTTCATCTTGTGGGAAAGCGCTGCGAGTTCTGACGGTTCCATTTTTGATCTGGTAGAGGATCTCGGCGACATCTGCCACAACGCCATGACATCCGTCACTATAGGTTCTCTGTATCGCTATTGAGACCGTCTTCTCACCAGCAAGCTCAAGCGTGGCTTGCTTCGCTCTCACGCCAGTGCTCATTATCTCCGGATATGCTCGTTTGATTTCATCAAGCAAAACCTGACGCTTCGGATGACTGGCTTGTGCGCTAAAGTCGATCCCGATGTGGAGGGTTGCTGAATTTTTCTCTCCAATCGCGGATGGTACCATCGCCAAATCAGCCGCACGAAGCTTGGCTCCGCCAATTCCATATTGAACAGACTTAAGTGGCGGCAGCGTCGCCCCGTCCAGCCCGCCCTTCTCAACGGCACGCGAGAGAGATTGCCGCACGTCACGCAACAGCGGTGAATCTTCTCCTGGAGAAGGTATCAGTCGCTCAAGTACGATTACACATGATTTACCTTTCAGGTACTTCGTCAACAACTGATCCGGGAATGGTCTCAAGCTCGTAACGCCAAGCACACCCGTCTTTTGCAGCGTGTCTGATACAGAAACAGCGGTTTCAAATGCAGCGCCCTGCACAATAAAGACTGTATCTGCTCGAGCCAGGCCGTGTGTTTTAATGGCCTGATACTGACGACCGGTGAGGTTTGCAAAATCATCAAAGGCGCTTTGCAGGATGTCACCAAGAGCAACGTCAAAATATAACGCTCTGCCGGTTGCACCGACACTGTAACTCTGCGCATCAAAAAGCGCGCCCGCCACCACGGGTCGATCTACATCGTGCCAGCGAGGTACAGGAAGCCTGGTTTCTCCGAACAGCAATTTCTGAGCTGCAGTTGACGCGTCGATGTTGACATCATTTGGCCCGATAAACTGCCGAACCTGTGATGGATTCAGGATACTGACGTCCTGTACTGATCTTGCTGTTTCGCCTGCGTCTATTGCTACAAGTCCAGGCACCAGGGCTGATTCGGCGACCCGACGTGCAATAAATGAGAAATCCGCAGCTTGCTGAGCATTCTCAGCAAATAGTGTAAAAACCCCAGTCTCAGAACTCAGATGGTAGCCTTCATGACCACTGCCCCCTGCAATACCCTGTTCGGGCATGGCGATATTCGTCAGGTGAATCACCAGCGGTAAATGACGACCCGCAGCCGAAAATAAAAGATCCTGTGCGGCACCGACATTTTGTCCAGTCACGAACGTTGTTGCACGCTTTCCTGCCAACGACAACCCAATGGCGCTGGCAACAGATGATCTGGCGGAATTTCCAACGATCGACGTGAGGGGTTTGCCAAAAACATTCTGACCATGTTGATCAATCTGCTCCTGCCATGAACGCAGAAGCTCCTCATCACCACCCAGTACAGCACTCTCACAAATTGACGCTTCAGCAACTGCAACCGCTTGAGCACCAGACAACAAAATCTGGATCTCCTCTCCCGAACCGCCTCGATTATCACTTAAATACTTGCGGTAAAGTCGCACTGCCATTTCCGTCAGGTCAACCATGACGGATACCTCTTACCTCGCGTTCCTCCTGCTCTTCAAACTGGTTACCGGTTAACCATTTAATAGAATCAGTGGCACATCTAAAGATCGCTTCTGGTGCAGCTTCGGCGCCCGAAGCATAGTTAATTACCGGTAGATTATTCTCCATTTCAATCAAACCTGGACTGGCATCCAGAGCGCATTTTCCACAGCCATCACACGCTGTTGAGCAAAGATCGGTCGCAGCTTCATTAAGCAGTGGTGTATTGCATTGCACGTATAAGTTCTGACTGAGCGGAATCAGCTCAAACAAGTCTCTCGGGCAAGCCTCCACACAATCGGGACACGCATTGCAGAGATTCGTGTCGACCTGTGGCAGGCCATTGTTGTTCATGTGAATAGCGTCAAATGTGCAGGCGATTTCGCAATCGGATAATCCAAGACAACCCCAGGAACAACCCTTTCCCCCGCCAGAAACAACAGCGGCAGCACGACATCCTTCAAAACCTTGATATTCAGCTATCTGATGAGCCTGTACGCTTCCCCCGCCACATTTTAACCTCGCCACGAGTTTCTCATGATCGCCAACATCAACGTCGAGGTACTCGGCGATGGCATCTATTTCCTCCGGGCTCGCAACCGTGCACTTACTTGGCACGATCGTCCCTGCTACCAACTTCTCAGCGAAGGGGAGACAGCCAACTTCACCACAGGCGGCGCAGTTAGTTCCCGGTAAAAGCTCATTAGCTCCCTCAATTCTAGGATCTTCATCAACTTTCAGGAAACGATATGAAATCGCGATGATTACCCCGAAAAAGAGCCCGATACCTGTCATGATAGCAGGTGCAATCAGTATGCTATCCATTAATTATATGGCTCTGCCCGGGCAATCAGATCATCGAGTCCAGCCTCGCTGGAATCAAGCGGTTTCCCAGGATGAATGCAACGTGCCGGACAAAGTTCTGCTGCCTCAACCAACTGCAAATAAGTTCCCAACTTGGGATCAGAAATGATTGCCTGTCGATTATCGTTGTAAACAAACATTTGCTTGTTGAGCACCAGACAGTCATCACAGGTTGTGCAGAAGATGGAATCAATCCACGGTTCGTCAAAGCTGACCTCATCCTCCTCTTCCTCAACAACCTCAGGTGCTGCTGCTTCGGGCTCAGACAACTCAGCAGTTTCACTTTCTTCAGCAACAGCGCCTGCTGCTGGTGTTTCAACTGGTGTGGCGGCAGGTGCTGCAATAGGCGCATCGGAAGTAAGGTCAAGTTCCATCAGAATATTTGTAAGCCTGCCCATTATCTCGCTTGCTGATTCGGCTATCGAATTTTGAAGCACTTCTTCATGTTCCCGTGTGAGTTCTTCACGTTCACTTATTGCAAGCTGCTGTTCTTCCTCACGAGCTTTTCTGACCGCTTCGTCGATATGGGCATTCTTAACGCCCGAAAGTGATTGAAGTGTTCGCCAGAAGTTCAGTCGGTCAAGACAGGCGAATAAAAGACGGCGTGAGACCACCAGTCTGTGCATCAACCCTTCCTGATCGACAGACCAGACAAAAGGAATCATGCGATTCTGATTATCTGGTTCCGCATCCAGGAATTCAGCGACACTGACCAGATCGTCAGTCACGCAACCTTCTGGCGCAAATCGGAAATGATCGAGGAGTTCTGGCTTCAGCAGGCAGTAATCTGCAAATGTAAAAGCCATTTCCTCTTCAACAGTTTCATCCTTGTCGTTTATGTAGCTGACAGTGTTCGTAGCCCAGTTATCTTCAACACCGGGATTTCCAGCAAAGGTTTTATCTGCGGCAACATCAGTGTCGGTTGGATCGAATTTCATCACAGGATGGGCACGGCTTTCAAGCGCAGCACTTGCCATGATCCAGGGATGCAGAGGCTGGGGTTCGGTGAATCCTGTATGGATCAGGTGCAGACATGCCTGGTGGCTGCCAAGCGCCGAAGAAAACCCCGACAGCAGGGACTCGTATTTGGCAGCCGACATCTGGTTGATTACCGCATGTCGATGAGCGACACCCAGATAAGCCAGTTCGGTACGAAGTCCGCCTACCAGATCAGATTCCTGGCCTGGATTTATGTGCGGATCAATATTAATCAGAATTTGCACAGGTTTGCCAGAACTCAGTATCCTTGAAAACGACTGCATGCTGTCATCCGTTGCGTGCTCTGCAGTTTCAAGAGCCACAACGGTAGGGATCATCTGTTTTTCGTCATCATTGAACGCATCAGCATTGAAACTTTCGAACCATGAATCATGAAACCTTGCATCATAGCCATCTGCAATATCAAGTTCAGCCACCCGGAGACTCGCAAATACCTTCGATAAAGTGTTGGCAACCTGATCATGAATCTCGAGTGCCTTTACACAGGGGTCGTCCGATTCAATTATGTCTATCGAGTTTGTATCACCGATAGAAAAACTGCCGGGTCGCACCACAAGATGCAGAATACTTTCGCCCATTTCATAGCCAGTCAGTATCTCAATGGTCGCCTTGATTCGCTCTATACGATCAACACTCATCAGTACTGAGCCCTGACTTCTGTTCTCCAGAACACCTTCCATGGAGGAGTCCTTAAAGTACCTTGACCCCTCGCCGGCGATCTCGCCCTGTCCTTTCTTCTCTTCTTCAATCTCAACCAGTTGCTGCAATCCACGAATCGCCTGTGTAATTCTTCGCATCATCTGTTCACGCTGCCATTGAGTGCGATGACGAATCGTGTGTTGCAGCAGGTAAAGGGCTACATTATGAGTGTACGGGAGGAAATGACTTCCCATGGGGACACTGGCAATGAGTTCATCGATATCGGCCTTTAGTGTCTCCTTCTCTGATTCATTGAGACTAATCTGCTCTCGCAGCGCCTTCCCGCCTTCGATTACAAGATCCCTGGCCGGTGTTGCAAAATCCTGACCCGAGATCTGGTTCCGAATATGAGCCTCGAGCCATACCATATTGTCTTTGAGTATCCGGGCAGAACCCTCACTCTCGGGCAACGCATCTTTCAGAAATTCATCAAGAGGTTTCGCGAGCAGCTCACCGCTATTGTCCGGTAGGAGAAGAAGCGGATATTCATATCGAAAAAGCCGCAGGCTTCTAAAGCCGTTAAGTGATAGTGGCAGGTGCGTCTCATCTGGTGGTGTAGTAGACGCAACCGCGCCCGGTTCACCCAGGTGAAATCTACGAGCCAGATTTACGGCATCCTGGAGTTCCGTTGCGTCGAGTTCAACTGCCGCTGTCAGACGTGGATCGTCCTGAACCGATGTTGCACCGCTGGATGAATCAGCCTGAGGTCCGTTTGAATTATTGACTACCGTCAGTGCGCGGTTTCCTTCCTTCTCTTTCTGAAGTGCTGACATCTCACCGCCCTAAATCGTAAATGAATCAAGAGCATCATTGACACCAGCCAACTTCTCTTCATCTATCATATCCAATCCGGCATTGGATAGCTCATCGTAACAAAGCGCATCCGGATTCCTGTACAGCAGGCCCACAGGCATTTTTGACTCATCCGCAGCGACAGCCATTGCATTCGCCAGATTCATGGGATCATGTTCAATCTGGTTCTCAAAAAGTCGATCAACGCCTTCTGGTACCAGAATTCCATTCTCATGTTTAAGCAGCAGCAGGTTCGCCGGATCATCCATCATGTCCAGATTCATCTGCTCCATATACACCGGACAACGTTGAATAATTCGAACGAAGCTCGTTCCCTTGTGATCATGAGCAGCTTTTATTGTTTCATACAGCAATGGCGGATTCCAATCCACCATTTGCGCCACAAAAGAAACGTTAGTCACCCCAAGAGACACTGTCAGCGGATTAAGGGGTGGCAATATCGCGCCACCAGGATGAGTATTTGTCTGGTATTCTTCGGGCGTGGTTGGTGAGGTCTGTTTCTTGGTCAGTCCATAAATGCCATTATCGAAAACAAGGATAGTCATATCCATGTTGTAGCGCAGGGCGTGAACCCAATGGGCGGCGCCGATTGAAAAGCAGTCGCCATCACCCGTGGCTACCCAGACGTCCAGATCCGGTCGTCGTGATTTGACACCGCAAGCAACTGGCAAGGCACGTCCATGCAGACCATGGAAGCCATAGGTATGCATATAATGAGGTAGTCGACTCGAACAGCCGATACCAGAAACTGAAACTATCTTCTCGGGCAGTATCTGTGCTTCCCGGCATACCCGGTGTATCGTCGCAAGAATACCCAGGTCACCACAACCCGTACACCATCTGGGTTCTGCACCGGCATAGTCATCCAGCGTAAAGTATCGATCATTGGTATCAAGAGACCAATCAGATTTCAATCCAAACATTACTTGCCTCCCTCAATTTCAGTGACATGATCAATAATCACCCGACTGATATTACCTGGTTGCAGGGGATGACCCGATACCACAGACCAGCAATCAATATCGACTAATGTATGTGCCCGGAGTACCTGTGCAAGCTGCGCATAGCGACGATTCTCGTCGGTAATGAGAGGTGCCTTCGGATCATCGCTATAGTTGATCTCAATAGTCATCACCTTCTTGAATCGTTTGAATATTTCTTCAAGCCCTGGTTCCATCGGCGACAGGAAACGTAAATGTAATGAGGAAACTTTATGGCCATTTTCCCTGGCCACATCTGTTGCTTCTTCAATCGTGCCAAGCGTTGAACCCCAGCCGACGACCAGCAGGTCCCCTTCAGGGTCACCGTGAATTTCAGGCACATTCAACGTTCTGCCCAGTGCTGCCAGTTTACGACTCCTCATATCACAGCCTTCCTGATTAGAAGTTGTGTCGTAGGCAATTTTCGCGTTTCGGTTGTGCGCCAAACCAGTCAGGACATACTCACCATTGCGCATGCCTGGGATTGGTCTGGCTGATAATCCTGTTTCCTCATCCCAGTCATATGCCAGCACACTCTCATCCCAGGAAGACTGATCAACCGGTGCTGAAAACCAGTCACAAGTGACATCAGGTCGCTCAAACGGCTGGACACCGGTTGCCAGATTCGCATCTGTCAGCAGAATGACTGGAATCCGGAAAGATTCGGCCAGCTTTCGAGACAAAGCCACAAAATGAAAACAATCACTGATGGTTGCAGCCGCCAGAATAACTTTTGGTGAATCACCCGGTGCACCAAACAGTGTCGCCAGCAGATCTCCCTGTTCAACTTTTGTGGGAAGACCTGTCGATGGGCCACCCCGCTGAACGTTGACAATGACGAGTGGTATCTCTGCCATCGCCGCCAGACTAATCATCTCTGTCTTAAGCGCAATCCCTGGCCCCGAAGTGATAGTGCAGGCAGTCTTTCCGGCATAGGACGCGCCAATGGCAAAACCGATCGCTGCAATCTCATCTTCAGCCTGGTGCACAAATCCACCTACGCGATGAAAGTCATCTGCCAGGTAATGGGATGCAGACGTGGCTGGCGTGATAGGGTACATGGCAACTATTTCCATGCCTGACGCCATGACGCCCAATCCTACTGCCTGATTGCCGCTCATCACCACCATGGATTTATCGGTTTGTGCTTTTCCGACGATCTCGAAATGATGCTCTATGTTTTCCTTTGCAAACAGATAGCCCGCTTTGAATAACTCGTGATTAGTCGAAATGATTTTTTCACTCTTCCGCGCAAAAATCTTGGTAATTTCATCGAGGGCTTTGTCCGCATCACGACTATATATGTGAGATAACATGCCGAGTACGAACATGTTCTTGCCCTTGCGGGGGTCAGGAACAATCTTCAGGCACTCTTCCTGGATGGGTAATTCGTGTACTTCCAGTCCATAGTCGGTGAATTCAGCCAGTGCTTCGCTGTATTCTGTGCGAATATCTTCAGACTCGTCACTTGCCCACATGTTATCGAGCAGAACTATCGTTTTTGAGTTGTAGGCACCGCTTGCGATTCTTGCTCTCAGTACCTGCTCATTGAAAGCAACAACCAGATTGGCTTCATTACCCATATTAGTCATCAGCTCTTCGCCCAGTCGAATACGAATCCCACTGGCACCATCCGGTGTTCTGGCTGGCGGTTGAATCTCAGCAGGGATAATCTCCACGGTCCAGACACCGTTACCCATGCGTGCTCCCACAATACCGAATGTTTGTCCACATTTCTGGGCACCTTCACCAGAATCGCTGACTATTTCGACAATGTGCTCTCGGATGGATTCTGCCGAATCACGAGCCTGTAACTCGTCATCATCCGAAAAAACCTGTTGGACCGCTATGTCATTCATTAGATTACCTAACTATTCGCCTTGACCAAGTGCTTTCCTGGTCGAAATCACTCAATATTCTGTAAACTGAAATACTCGCAGATACACTGAGAATGCGCATGTACCCCTATATCCGCCGTCGTGCATGGTACTAACTTTGATCTAAAGCCTCAATGATATACTTCAACAATCGGATGTTTAGCATCTCGGTGAATTATGGTGAATTGACTAGGCTGATTCGTTGCAAAATCAGGCTTTAGAATAGTGTTAGCTATATGCTTTCATTGTACTAAATATTCTGCTTTCGATGTCGAAAATGTCTGATCAGATGATCGCTGTCACAATCCCGGCTAAACAGGCTATTTCTCATCCGGCAATTCACAAAATCCTTGCGGGGCCACATCCAGCGCACTGTTGAATTTACTTGAGAGATTTTGGAAAGCCACCAACCCAGTGAGTTCAACTATCGTATCTTCATCAAAATAAACCTTGAGCCGATCCATCAGTTCGTCCGTCACGCCCAGATTCGAATCGGTCATGGCCTCAGCGTACTCGAGAGCAATTCGTTCCTTTTCGCTGTATAGACCGCTGTCCTGCCATGAGGCCAGCGCCAGCACCTTGTCCATGGAACCACTTCTCTCTGCCAGGGTTGCCGAATTGATGTCCACACAGAATCGACACCAGTTGATCTGAGAGACCCGCACAGTAATCAGAGAGCGCAGCACAGGATCAAGTGGTGATTTTCGACGATCCAGTACACCGTAGAGAATCGCCACGGCTACAAACAGCCAGGGTACTCTGCCCCAGAGCATGCCCGGTACCAGCACCTGACCGTATTTTCTCTTCTGATTCCAGAAGAAGGGTTTTACAAAAAACGCGTATTGATCAGGGGATTTAGTTGAAAGGCGCACTTATCTCTCCTTCATCGGCTGTTTCCTAGATTGAGAATACTTCCTTTGCCTGGTGCATATCTTCACGTATCTGGCCCAGGTCTCTGGCTGCCGGATTCAACACCATTTCCGATACGCCTGCATCTGAAAACAGCTTCATCATCTCTGCAAGTTCTTCCGGCGTACCTCTCAAGGTCTTTCTTGCTGACAGTGGCCGATCGGATGGATCATCCAGAAACTGCATCACCATGCGAGGGCATATTCCAAATCCGTCAGCCAGGAGTTGATGTTCCTCCGATTTGCTCGAAAGATCGTCGACACTGAGACTAAGTGGATGCCACACCTGACCGAAAGCCTTGAGTCGTTTTATCGCAGCGTTGCTGCTGCCACCGACATAAACGGGCAAAGGATTCTGGCTCGGTTTAGGCTCAAACCTCATGTTCGAGAACGCAAAATGAGGTCCGGTGTAATCCGGCAAATCTTCAGTCCAGAGACATCGCATGGCCCCCAGCATATCATCAGCAACCTTACCGCGATTGTGAAAACTGATACCGAGGTTCTCATACTCATCCTCTGTGATTGCGACACCAATCCCAAGGTTGACACGCCCGTCAGATAAGTCATCAAGGGAGGCAATCATTTTTGCCAGGCGCACTGGCTGATGCCAGGGAAGTACCAGCACCGAGGTTCCAAGTCTGATCCTGGATGTTACTGCTGCTGCAGCGATCAGCACCGTGAGTGCTTCATGATAGGGAGCTTTGCCCAGTCGCTCAGCCACGTAGGATGTATGGAACAGATGCTCACTGGTCCAGGCTGAATTGAAACCAAGGGATTCTGCCTCCTGCGCAATTTCGATCAACTCACGAACGTGTTTCGTGCCTTGAGCGTTGGGCAGACTTATACCAAACTTCAAGTTCTAGTCCTCGAAACCGACGTAACTAACAAATTCTTCATTGCCGACCCGGGGGGACTTAATACTGTTTGCTTCCTTATCCCAGTCCGGATATCCCATGGCAACGCAGAATAGTATGTTCTCCGCTTCAGGGATGTTGGCATGCTCTCTGACAACATCTGACTGCATTGATCCCTGACTGTTAATCACCGTCCCAAGACCTCGCTGCCACGCGGCAAGACAGAGACCGTAGGATATCGCCCCAAGATCGTAGTGACTCATCGCGCCCGGATCCAGATATTTATCGTATGTGAGCACAATTGATACAGGTGCACCAAACTGCTTGAATCCCTGCATGGCCCACTCACCTCTTGCTACCCTGTCCTCCCAGGCAATACCCATGGCGTCAAAGAGTTGGACCGCGATCGCGATCTGCCTCTTGCGATGAATGCCCTGATAACCCTCTCTCATTTTAATGTCACGCTGTGGCTTAACGCCGTTCAACATATTTTCTGTGTTTTGATCTTTTATTTTTTGCAGCGGCTCCCCGGTGATGACATATAATTTCCAGGTTTGCGTATTCATTGAATTAGGCGCTTTCTTCGCGGACGTAATGAGATCATCAATGATCTCTCTGGGCACTGGGTCAGGTTTATAGCCGCGGATGCTCTTTCTTTCATTGACTACTTCGTCAAATTCCATGCTTATTAACTCCATCATTATTATTTGGCATTTGTCTAAGATAGCACAGCCTGGAAGAGTTGGGAGGTCACCTTCATCATCATATCTCCTCCTCAGAATCTGAAAAGCAGAGCTGACAACTGTAAATAACTTACCCATGGCATTGGATATCAACCCGAGCTGCAACCAGACCAAAACCATATATAGAGCAAGATATGCCTTTTGCAATTCAGGTTTGCCAAGCTGACTAAACTTGATGGAGAATTGGGTTAGCGAACAAAATATGAAATACTGTCCTGACCTGCCTGAAAGGTAAATAAGATGAAGAAATGTCTAACCGTAATGATTCTGTCTTTGCTTCTTGCTGGCACTGTAGTGACGTGGGCTGAGAACGATACACAGCAGAACCAGAAATCTCAATCAGTTGGGGGACCCTGGGGACATCCCGATGTCCTGAACGCCGCAGCCGCTATTCAAATGACGCCTGAACAACAGGCAAAATTCCGGGCTGCGGTGGGTGCCTTTGTTGATGGCCTGATGAAATACACCGTAAGCCTGATCAAACAGCAGAAACCTGATATCCCCAGAAAGCTCAAACGAAAAAGGCGCAAACTGACCAAAGTGATGGATCAGTCCATGAGCGAGGTACTGGACGAAGAACAGTATCCCCGTTACGAGGCGTATCGCGATCTCTTACTCGACAAAATGGAGAAGATAAGCAGCGGTGGGCGACGACGCCGTTAAAAGTGATCTGCCGACGATCTCCTTCTGATTACCGGTAGACGAAGATAGGATCATCCAGATCGATTTCTGGCAGCTCGTCCTTTTCAAGCCAGTAATCCTGCGTGTGCTGCCACTCCGACTTATCACCTCTTTTTGGCAACAGATGCAGCATGGGATTCGACCATGTTGATTCGACATTAGGATAGAACAAAAGGGTTCCAGGGCTCGAAATCCAACTATACAAATGGGTCGCTTCTATTCCCATGAAGCCTTAAAGAGGGCTCATCTTCCGCCGATGTGGCCAGAAGTCACCACTAGCGCAGAGAATAGGCAGTATAATCCACATTTCCTGAAGAACGGTCAGCTACGGTAATTGCTGATTTCTTTAACCCCGGAAATCCCAGCTCCGACAATCAAGACATCAAAGTGTTCATTTTTTTTGCATTTCAGACATCTGGCTTCCCTTGTTCTCCTGAACGTTGATGGTAGCTACCCTCAGCATTGATTGTCCATTGCCCATCTTAGTTATAACCGCGTGTTGTTTTTGTGAATGGCGCGCTTTAAGATCGCCCTTCTTTCAGCCCTGTTCGGTAGAATTCTTCAACTCATGCCGCCATCACCAATCCAGAAACCTGAACTTCTCGCTCCCGCCGGATCGCTGAAGAGCATGGAATATGCTTTTGCATACGGTGCCGACGCTGTCTATGCCGGTCAACCGCGCTACAGTCTCAGGGTTCGAAACAACGAGTTTAATAGACTAGAGAATCTGGCGGCAGGAATAGAACGTGCACATGATATGGGAAAGAAATTCCTGATTGCCAGCAACATCAGCCCCCACAATGACAAGGTCCGCTCCTACCAGGGCGATATCGCGAAGGTCATTTCAATGGGGCCAGATGCACTGATTATGTCAGACCCGGGTCTGATTATGATGGTGCGCGAAGAGTGGCCGGATTTGCCAATCCACCTTTCCGTGCAGTCGAACGCGGTCAACTGGGCTACCGTGAAGTTCTGGCACAAGATCGGACTCACCCGGGTCATTCTTTCCCGTGAATTATCCCTCGATGAAATCGAAGAGATTAAGCAACAGTGTCCGGAAATGGAGATCGAGGTGTTCGTTCATGGGGCGCTCTGCATCGCCTACTCCGGTCGCTGTCTCCTCTCCGGCTACATGACACACAGGGATTCCAACCAGGGTGCCTGTACCAATTCCTGTCGCTGGAAGTATCAGGCTTATGAAGCTGAGGAAACCGAAAATGGCGATATCATACCCATCAGGAATGACGACGATCTGACGCAGAACGAGGATCAAAATCCGCTCTTTCTGCTGCAGGAGAAGAATCGCCCGGGGCACTATATGCCTGCCTACGAGGATGAACACGGCACTTATATCATGAATTCAAAAGACTTAAGAGCCGTGCAGCATGTGCAGCGCCTCATGGAAATCGGCGTTGAATCTTTGAAAATAGAAGGCCGCACCAAGTCCCACTACTATGTCGCCAGAACCACTCAAGTCTACCGTCAGGCAATTGAAGATGCCGCCAATTCCAGAGACTTTGATATGGCTTTGATGGACGAACTTCAAGGGCTGGCGAACAGAGGTTATACAGAAGGGTTTTATCGTCGCCACCTGCCAACTGAATATCAAAACTACGAGCAGGGTAATTCTGTTCACACCAGACAGCAGTTCGTAGGGGAAGTATCGGGAATTGATCCCAGTACAAAAAGGCTGATTGTAGAAGTTAAGAACCGCTTTTCTGTCAAAGATCAGTTAATGCTAATCACACCCAAACAGAATATTTCCTTCGCTCTTCAGGAAATGCAGAACCACAAGGGTGAATCAACTGATTCTGCACCCGGTTCCAGTTACCAGGTTCTGATTAATGTCCCTGGATTAGACGTCGATCAGGCTGCTCTGGAACGGGCATTGCTGGTGAAGAATCTGAACCAGGAAATCGGCTGAAAGAAAATTTCCTAACCTGATCAGTCTGACACACCTAGCGACTCACCCGGTACCAGACGAACAATCTGCCCACCGGAGTTATGCTCAAGCAGCACATAAACTTCGCCATTTGGGCCAGCCTCAATATCTCTAACCCTGGCCAGGTCTCTAAACAGAGTCTCCCTATGAGTGACCTTGTTATCATTCAGTTCCATTCTGTAAAGACTTCGCGCTTTTAAAGATCCTACGAGCAGGTTGTGCCGCCAGTTTGGAAAATCCTGCCCGGTATAAAATATGAAACTGGATACCGCGGGTGAGGGAGTCAGGTCGACGACAGCTTGTTCAATATCTTTTAACTCAAATTCGATACCGAGCTTCTTCCCATAGTCCACAGGTGTACCATCATAGTTCTGACCTTTTGAGTAGAGCGGCCAGCCATAATTACGACCCGGCAACAGGCGGTTCACCTCGTCACCACCACGTGGACCCATTTCAGTGCCCCACAGATCACCCGTCTGAAAGTTATATTCAAGACCCTGTGGACTCCTGTGTCCATATGTCCAGATGCTCTTTAACGCACCATCTACGCCAGTAAATGGATTGTCATCAGGGATGCGACCGTCATCGAATATGCGATGTATCTTGCCCCAGGGGAATTTCAGATCCTGGATTCCGGTGTGATTGTCAAAACCCTTTATCCCCACACTCATGAACACATGCTGCCTGTCATCAAAGCTTATGCGGCCACCAGCACCGATATCAGGAACAACACCGTAGTGTTTGATGTCGGCTTGCCAGATTACTTCCTCGTCTTCCCACTTTCCGTCCTTTATCCTTCCCCTGACCAGCTTATTCATGGAGACAGGTCTTTGTGCCGCTCTGCTCATCTCATTGCAGTCGCTGCATCGGTCGCCAAAGTAGATGTACACCCAGCCGTTCTTCTCATACTCCGGGTGGATAGCGACGTCCAACATCCAGCCGGACCCCCATTCCTGCTTTACGGTGAGGATAAACGTATCGCTGTAGGTCTTGGGTGTACCTTCAATTAGTGGCGACTGTTTCCCTTCCCTTGAGATAATACTTAATCCCAGTTTCTTTTCTGTTAACAGTATTCGACCGTCTGGAAGGGGTGCGATTGAGAACGGCAGTGGATCGAGATCTGCAACGATCGTTTCAAGCCGAAAGACATGTTTCTCACCTTTGATATCACCTACTGGCGCAGTAAACGGTGTGTCGTAGTTAAAGTTAGCGTAGTTAAGGCCAGACCTTGTCTCAGTAATATAAAGCGCAAGGGCTTTAATCTGCGATTCAGTCAGGGTCTTAGACCATTCTGGCATTCCCTTCCCGGGAGCCCCCTTAGATATACTGTTAGATATTGCTATAACTGAATCCCCATTAACCAGATCAACCCCGGCAAGTGGTTTCCCCTGAGTCGCACCTTCCAGGTTTTCACCGTGGCAAACAGCACACAATTCCCTGTATGTGGATTCATATCCACCCACGGGTCCGACTTCTTCTGCGATGAGAGTGACTGCAGCTAGAACGCTAAAACAGAACTGAGTGACCGTCAGCATCTTTCTCATTCAGTTTTCTCCCTTTGCAGTTTTTTTAATACTGGTACTATACCTTTAAAACCTCGAGAACACGCCGCGGAGTTTCAATGCTACTACTGTAATAGCATGGTGTTAATCAGTGCTTCAACCAGAGCTGCACCGACCCAGGCTTCTCTCTTAAACGTCCATACAATGATTTCATGGAAAGCTAACCCTGAATGCTGGCAGCACCTCTTCGGCAAATAACTTTTCGTTCTCGGTCATGTAGCCACCAGGGCAGGCAGAATTAAGAATGACGGTCCGGGTACCAGCGTCCACGTATTCCTGTAATCTTGCGATACAATCTCCAGGATTACCAGCTAAGGCATAACGACCAACCAGTTGGGAAAAGTCCTGGTTGTACTGCGCCGACAGCCTTTCTGTCGCCATATTGATTGCCACGTCCCTGTCCTCATGCACAGCAAAGAAAATATACAAGCCCGGTGAGACCGGTTCCTCTCGACGTATCTCTTCTCCAAGATCCTGAATCATCTGAAGGCTCGACGCGAGTCTTTCAGGGGTATACATATAGGGTAACCATCCCGTGCCATACTTTGCACACCGTTTCATCGCCGCCTCACTGCGACCCGAGATCCATATGGGTGGATGAGGTTGCTGAACCGGTTTAGGGCTCAGCGTGACGCCGGGAAGATTGGTAAAACGACCTTCGAATATAACATTGTCCTGAGTCCATAGTTGTTTGAGTACATCCAATGCCTCATCTGTGCGCGCACCCCTTTGTGAAACCGGTACACCGCAGGCTTCAAACTCCTTGGCAAACTCACCACCAACACCCACTCCCAGGTGAAATCGGCCGCTGGATAACACATCCAGCGCCGCTACCTGTTTCGCGAGCAATGCCGCCGGATACAGAGGTACCAGCGTGATGGCACTCATGAGTTTAATGTTTGCAGTCGCACCAGCGGCAGCAGCAAGAAAGATAAGTCCGTTGCCAACGGGTCCGTAAAAGAACACATGCTCTCCTGTGGAGAGGAATTCATAACCCAGCGATTCGGCTTTCTTTGCATCTTCCGCCACTGTCTCGAGCCGATGCAGTCCGAGACCAAACTCGATCTTTTCCATATCACCATTCCTCAAATAACCACCAGATCACATTGTCGATGCCTCACCGTGAAAACCGATCCACAACTCCTCCTTATGGGATCCTACGCTGATCGGAGAACGGAGTTCTGAAACTTTCACGCCTGAATCCGTATTCCAACATCTCCTTTCGAAAATCCTCCATTTGACCCCGGTCAGGATCAACTATGACAACCTCATTCCTGGCGTGCAGATTCAAAAAGGGAGCCAGTTTATTTATGTGTTCCGGTTCCTAAAGAACCTCACTACCTACAATCAGGTCAAATCCTTTCAGCTCAGGGGAGTCATCAGACCAGGATGCATTGACAAACGGAATCGATCTTACGTTGTTTAGCAGGGTATTGTTTGCGAGATACTCAGCCGTCGCAGGATGAATATCCATTGCAGTAATGTCTGCACCCAGCATATTCAGCAGATGGCTCACCAGCGCCATCCCACAACCTATCTCAAGAATTCGCTTACCCGTAACGTCATACTTAAACAATAACTCGGACAAAATCTCGGAAGAGTCCCAGACAATACCAAAAAGGGGAAGCGCTTCGTTACTGATTTCGGTCTGGTCAATAAACTGTTCCAGATCTCTTGGTGTACGGAGTCGAATCCTGACATCACCGATCCTGAATGTTTGATCCCGATAACGAAAAGACATATGCATGACATTCTTGAAGGATAACAACCTATAGACGGATCTGGATCGTTAATATGATCGTTATATCGACACTATGTTGCGATAATCATATCTATTGCTTGTAACTCTGCCACAACATCTCACGGTATTTGATCGGATCTGCCAGTATATTAGGTCTGGATACCATGACCTCTTCTTCTTTCAGGGGCTCAAAGTCACTACCCAGGGTCTCGCGGTTAAATTCCGTGAGCATGTAATTTAAGACTTCAGCTAACTCCTTATCGGTCACCTGCGCCTGAGAGGCACCTGGCACCCTGATAATATAATCCCGTCCACCGGGAATCTGAATCAATCTACCAAGTTCATCTCGAACCGTTGGGACCTCCGGGGGAACTCCCCTGCCATCGGGTAAATGACAACCGCTGCAATGGAGCAGATAGAGCTTCCCCGGGCTGGCTGACACGCTCGTACTAGCCAGGCAGAGTATCAGCACATACAAAAATCGTTTCACAGAACTCACTTTCACAAAACTACGCTTCACCCAAAACAAGTGCAACGGTGCAGTGGTAGGCGTGGCTTTCCGTTCCGAAGCACCACAGGATATCGTTGCTGCGCGACGGGAAATACACCGGTTTGTCACGCTCTGTACGATGACAGAAACAACGCTGGCATGTCGCCTTGCCACAACAATCATTATATGAAATGAGATAGTCCTTGTTGTCGACCGGATTGCGGCATGTGCCAACCCAGGTGATGGGCGACGCTTCCGCGCCCGGAGGACAGGAGGTCACACTACCACCACAACAGGAACACAAGAAACCACCCAGTGCGCAATAGCGCCAGTAATCACAACTCTCGGGATCACCCATTTCCTCAAGCCCTTCATTGCCAAAAGCGCGGGAAACCGGCAACAACGGCAAGACACTTGCCCCAACCATTACGGTACTTAACTTACCAAGGAATCCTCTTCTCGAACTGCGCCGAGCCAGCATTCGGGCTCCCTCATTGGTCCGAGTATCCAACCAACCCAAAACCATATCGATCCATTTCATGGTACGTACTCCTTAACGGTATTGTCAGCATCCAGGTTCAGATCCTGTACATATTCCTGTAATGTTGCTACGCCTGTCAGCATTGATTCAACAAGGCTTTCCAAATGTTCACGTGTGTTCACCAGCCCTTTGCCTGCGAGAGTACCATCTTTTGCAATCAGCACGGCGAAGGGTAACTTACTGACCCCAAATCCCATTCCGAGAGCCTGTGAGAGGACATAGGGGTAACTATCAAGCTTCAGGTCTTTCGCATAGGCCTGGTGTTTTTCCAGCGTATCGCCATCACTGGCAAATACGAGTTTCAACTCTTCATGTTGAGCCAGGGATTTCGCCGTCGGCACAAGCGATCTGCAGACAGGACAGGTGGGTGACACAAAAAGTATCAGCGTGGGCAGCGGTGACTCGCCACCAATCTTAATCTCGGTGCCTAACAGATCCTCGACGGACATGATCTCTGTGGTCTCACCAATTTTGGGACCTGTAGTCGGCGTTAGTGCACCGGCGGGCGCGACCCTTTCATTTAAGACACCTATCTGCCTGGTCAGTGCAAACACGACTAGCGCCAGTGTGATGATCAGGCACCATAAAAGCAGATTTGAAACGACTAGTGCTTCAACCATCAGCTTCTCCACGAAGCCATGGAGGCACCGTTTCGCAGCAGTTGTGAAATACTGCCGTAAAACAATATGCACAGCATTGTCGAAAACAGGATAGCGACACTGTCAATCCACATCAGTTCACGCCCGTTCTCTGGCATCAGACTGATAATCAGTATAAGTATCAGCACACTGTTTCTGATAATTAACCCCGCTGACAGTGGCTGGTCCTCTTCCGAACCAGAAAATCCGCAACCGCAGCTTATATATACCCGCCCACGCATCAGGTTTATTCCTATGGCAAGGCAATAGACACCCAGTAGAAGAATACTCAAACCGGCTGTAATCATTGGAAAGAGTTGCATCAGCCAGAACACTGCCAAACCTGCCTCAACTGTCGGAATTACAAATGCAACGACGCCTACAATTGGCGTTGGCAATATCTGGTACTCGGCCAGGATCACCGAAAACTTCGAAGGTGATGCAAGCTTATGCCATGCAGCAGTCGCAAAAAGAACTGTCATACCCAAAGAAACAATCCATGGAATCACAGGATCCAGCATACCTAGAATCCCTGAAGGAGACCTGCCGGGCCACCCACCTGATTGATAGACCTCACTAACTTCATCTTCTTGACATCATAGACATGCAACTGGCCGTCAACACCGGTAACGGTCAACAGCGGTTCTTCAGTCTGACTGACTAACAGGTTACTGCCACTCGTTGTCAATTTGAGCCGGGCGATACGTCGTTGCGTGGCACGATCAAAGATCCAGACTTCATTCCCCGGGTCTTCATGTGTGTCTGGTTCGCCCTGATGCATTACGGCAAATATCAGGTTAAGCCCGGCATGATACGCCATGAGTTGCCCACCACCCGTCTGCCAGTTCCCGCTTTTGTCCTCTTCTGAGAGTATTGACCAGGGATCAGTGACGGTCACCTTTTTGCCAGCAACCGAGGCTTCTCTGATGTTGCCCTTGTATGAAAGGAGCAGCCACCCATCCGGGGTTGGTACCGGTTTATCAAATACCGGATCTTCATCGACATTAAAAAATACCTCACTGCGAATTCTGTCCTGCTCATTTCCTTTCTTGTCTAGTCGGATTTGCTGCAACGTTCCATCCCCGCAGATCTGCAGGAATGACCTGTTCTCTGATGGCATGATAAGAGCACAGCCAGGCGTGGATATCTCAACCACAAACTTCCGCTTGTCTATATCAACAATACTGACTGACGAAGCAGGTGTCATATTAAAAACAGCGAGGTGTTTCTTGTCATCCATGAGTCCAATGTAGTGTCTAAACGGCAGGGCCGCTGCTACCTTGGTCGGAATCTTAATTTCATCAATGGGAGCAAGAGATTCAACATCAAATATATCTACGACGTCTGTTCGATCTCCACGATTGCCACGGGAATAGTAAGATCCGGCCGAGTAGATTTCACCCCTCGAAAGATTGGGTTCCACCGCTGGTGAAAAAGTCGAGAGTGATATCAAGCCATGCATATCACCTGTCGCCGAATCAAATATGTAGGCTGGTCCGAAAGTACTTTTGACGAAGAACCACGTGGCCTCGGGTGCCTTCATTTTTGAGATACCGATGGTCTCTGGTTTGACTTCGGCAATCGCCACGGAGGTGACCAGAAAAAGTGCTAGAAGTGTTATTCCCTTAACTCGCATTCCCTTAACTCGCATTGGGGTGGCCCTCACTGGATTATAGACATCCCTTTGAGTCTATCACGCTAGACGGTATTGGACAGTAGTCTATTCATACCTCACGACGAAGATTGGGCTGGTTCGCGCAACCTTGACCGCATGAGCGGCAACGGTACCCCCGATGCGATAGAGACGCCCAACGTCAGTGACCTGGTCGTCGTAACTGAATTCATGTTTAACGAACAGCACAATCACGGTACAGGATGCGAGCCCAACACCGATCCCAATATCATTGATGGCGGCAAACAGCTTGATGCGGCCAAGGCTGTGCAATGCCGATATCACGTAGTTTTGGAACATGGTGATAAGCCAACTATTTTCCACCCATAAGATCAGATTTCCTCTACTCCGGCAATATACCTGCGACAGCCCAACTCTATTTGGCGTTCTCGTTCTGATGCCTCGATGCCGACGCCGTTTCGTACCCGTAGTCAGATTTAATCGGTCGGTCTATAACCTTCGATTCAAACAAATAATGCAGTCTTGTACCCCACAGGCAGGTGCATTAGTATTGAAATGACGTGGAAACAAAGACCAATCAATAAGAATAGGACGATAATGGGATGGAGTACTTAGAGGCACTCGAAGCCAGTGGCTTCTCCATGTGGGCCAAAGAATCTTCGACAGCTTATGTCGGGTTTCTGGCCTTTCACACCATCGGCCTCGTATTTCTTGCGGGTATCAGTGGTGCAATCGCGATGCGAATCCTTGGGGTTGCCCGTACGATGCCGCTTGCGCCGATGATAGATTTCTACCCGCTGATGTGGGCAGGCCTTGCGATAAATGCATTTACCGGCAGCGTACTCATGTGTTTGTATCCGACCAAATATCTGGTCGATCCAACGCTTTACATCAAGCTCGCTGCAGTTGGTGTTGCAGTGTATATGGCGGTGAAACTAAAAGCTGTTCTAGTGAGTGTAAATGAGGGTATGGAATCGGCAGCCGAGTCACCTGAGGCAAAAAAAGCTGCTGTAGGATTGCTTTTATCATGGTTTGTCGCACTGCTGACAGGACGTATCATGGCCTATTCCTTAGACACGAAACTTCAAACAACGGCCGCTGTAATCGTTGCCCTGTGTCTTCTGTTTGGAGTCGGGTATCTCATTGGACGCAGGCAAGGCTGGATTGGCTCAACAGAGTAAGGCGAATAGAAAACGTCCATTCAATAAATAACAAGGGGTACAACTGTGCTGGGACTACCTGAAACATTTCTCCAGTTAACCTTCATAGAAGAGCTCATCGGCACCTTTCGATGGGTTTGGCCGCTATGCGAGGTTTTTCATTTTATTGGTCTAATTCTTCTCGTTGGTATCATGACCATTGTTGACCTGCGCCTTCTGGGAGTAGGAAAACGAATGCCATATGCAGATATAGCGAAACTCCTGCCCTGGGCTGTGCTTGGATTTGTACTTTGCGTTATCACGGGTCTTGTATTCGTTACCGGTCTTTGGGCTAACGTGAAAGTACATCCTCTTGAAGCGCTGCAGATCGACCCTTACCTGCAAATTAAACTCAGTTTCATACTCTTTGCCGGCATCAACATACTTGTTCTGTACAAAACGTCCATTTCAGATGTAGTTGATGCTCTGGGTGCCGGTGATGACGCACCAGTGTCAGCCAAAATCATCGGTGGCACCTCTCTATTTCTCTGGCTTGGCGTTGTCTATTGGGGAAGATTGATTCCCTGGGGAATCTGAAGTCAGCATGTCATTACACTCAAAATCACCCCTTCAAGGAGTCTTGAATGTCTAAAGAATGGCGCACGGTGACGATCTTTCTGGTTTGTACCGCGGTCTTGTTTGTATACGCTACCTCTTTAATGATGTATTCATAAGTTACTGAGGGTATAGTCACAAGTCTGCCGAGGCCAGATTTGCGGAAGTATGTCTCCTGCTTCTTGGCTGGCCAATTTCATCAGACACGCAACAACCAGACAGGCAGGGTTCATCATCCACTCTACCCCAATAAAGATCTACTGAATAACCGGTGGTACGTACCTTACTGATATTATTGACAGGTCTCTTGTCACCAGTCATTACTGCTCTGTCAGAGGAAGCCAAATATCCCGATCCGTCAAGATATCAAGGTTCTATTGATGCATTTCTCGAAGCAGAGAAGGAAAATCCAATCAGCCTAAATGCAGTGGTAGTAACCGGCTCATCAAGCATGCGAATTTGGCACGCCACAATAGAAAAAGACCTGAGCCCACTACCAGTTATCCCGCGCGGATTCGGCGGCAGTAACATGAATGACGTCTTTTTCTACCTCAATGAGCTGGTGGTAAAACATCGCCCGGCAAAGGTACTTCTGTACGAGGGCGACAACGATGTCGCGCTGGGAGCGACCCCACAACAGATCATGCAGTTGCTGAATCAGATTCTTATACGCATCCAGTCAGAATTACCCAACACCAAAGTCTACTTGCTCTACGTCAAACCCAGCCCTTTGCGCTGGTCACTCTGGCCTGTCATGCAGGATGTAAACAAGCGCTATCAGTCTTTATGTGATACAGAGGCATATATTGAGTGCATTGATATTGCCAGCCCAATGCTTGATGAATCCGGCAATCCAAAAACTGAAATTTTCCTGATGGATAATTTACATATGAACGATAAGGGTTACAGGCTCTGGACTCAGGCAGTGAGGTCAGTTCTATTGCCGGGACGACCAGACCCAACGAAAGTCGTCCAGTAACTGCCTGGCAATTAAGCCGGCCACGCTACTTTCTTCGTACATTGCCCTTCGTACACTGCCTCCCTTCAAGAACTCTCAAACAAGCCCCTGCGATTAGATTTCCAACAGGTCTCCAGTGACCCATCGTATCTCCTCCATGCCCGTTACTGCATTCAGCAAGCCCTGGATTCCATCAAAACAAAGCGTCTTCATGCCATTGTCGACAGCGACTTTGTGAAGTGTT